>Ga0315281_10000633_pt1 | contig 49684 bp, 36 predicted proteins | sample YL17G07_0_MG_FD_204540 | JGI IMG/M metagenome (GOLD analysis project Ga0315281, IMG submission 204540) | Sediment microbial communities from Yellowstone Lake, YNP, Wyoming, USA - YL17G07_0 | ecosystem: Environmental > Aquatic > Freshwater > Lake > Sediment | place: USA: Wyoming | collected...
GGCAAGGTGTTCGCTGGCGCTTCCAGCGGCTTTTTAATGAGATCTACGTCCATGCTTACATAACAATCTGCTGGGTTGAATCGAGCTTCGGTACGGAACTCCGGGAAAAGGTCCTGGCGATCGCACGGGAGCGTCTGGAACTCCAGAAACGACAAACCGAAACGGAGAAGGCCTGCTTTCCGAAAGGCGGGAATCCTGGGTGATTGCGCATGGTCAGCACGAAAATCGAAGTCAGCCACAACAAACTGGCCCGTATGGAGGACCTGGACGAACTCGCCCGGATTCTCTTCCCCGGCAATCGCAACCACCGCAGGATCTTCGTCGCGATCTACGTGGAACTCAAGTGGTCGAAGGACCAGTTTCTTCCCGCGCTCGAACCCATTGCAGACCAGTACCAGCTCAGCCGGCGCGTCCTTGAAACCGTTCGTGCCAAGATGCGCCGCCTTGGCCTCATTGACCATGTCAGCCGCTTCAACCAGAAGTACGGCTACCGCGAAGGCTGGGTCTTCTCAAACAACTTCTCCATTGCCCTGAACCGCTTGGCGGACCTCACGATGACACTCCGCGAACGGCGGCATCCCGCGCAGGAGAAGAAGGATCGGGATTGTTTGGGTATCTGTGAAGGGCCGGTTTGTTGGGTTTCTCAGCGAATCAGGAGCGGTCTCGACGATAAAGCAGCACGCGCTTGCTTGATTCCCCGCGCTAGAAAACGACAAGGCAAATGCCCTCCTAACCAAGCCGTTGTGAGTTGGCCCAATGCCTCCGAAACCCCCATCGAAGCGAAGTTCTTTACCCAATGAAGTGGATGATTGAGCAGGAAGACGCCGGTTTCGCGCGGTTTTTGGTGGGAGAGACCTGAGTGATGAGCGGTCCAGTGCGGCAGAGACGATTTTAACATACCAGAGATGACAGCACTAGCCGCAGAAGACTTTCTTTGTGGTAAAGGGGGCGAGGTCAAGCAAGGAATCCCAGGATCGGCTTCAAGGAGGGTAAGCCTTCCGACAGAAGGCCTTCTGACGGAGTGGCTTAGGCGCATGAAACTCGGTATGGTGAAAGGGAGGGAGGATTCAGGGCTGGGCGGAAAGGTCATTGTCCGGGAAACGACCTGCAAGACGGTTCTCAATTGCAGCTCGATCAGCGACTACTCGCTCAACTGCTATACGGGGTGCGCTTATGGCTGCATCTATTGCTATGCGCGGTTCATGCAGCGTTTTCATCCCCACGCGGAACCATGGGGCAAGTTCGTGGACGTCAAGGTCAACGCCGTGGAAGCGCTCGAGCGCCAGTTGCGCCGGGCGGAACCAGGCTGTGTGTTCGTGAGCAGCGCCTGCGACGGCTGGCAACCACTGGAAGCCGAACGCAAACTCACCCGCCGCTGTTGCGGGCTTCTGCTCGACTACGGATTCCAGGTGAACGTTCTGACCAAGAGATGAAATCAATCCGAATCTGAGCGGCATAAGAAGGCATCAGACGCCGAGTTCTTTCTTCACAGCATCGAGCACGCGTCCCTTGAATACGCAGAGCCGAATCGTTTTCAGAGAACACTCGGGGTGCTTCTCGAAGAACTCCTTGACGGCTCGTGTGTACGCGCGTGCACAGACCCCGACAGGAACTCTGTAGATACCGGAACTGATGGCCGGAAAAGACAGCGAAGTCCAGCCCCGTCCGTCCGCCTTCCCAAAAGCGGATTGCAGAGCCTTCACGATCTTGTTCTCTTCATCACCATCCCCCATCTGCGGTCCGATGGCATGGATAACACCCTTGAACCGGAGTTTTCCCGCCGATGTTACAACCGCTTCGCCAACGGGAATAGGGCCTTGTTCCCGAACAATCGCCTGGCATTCCTCCTCAAAGCTCGGTCCCGCGGCATCGCAGATGGCCGCCGCCGCCCCACCCCCGTGCGACAGCCTGCTGTTGGCCGCATTGACAATACAGTCTGTCTGCTCGTAAAGAAGATCATAAACGACCACGGCAAACCGACGGCCGCAGGAAAAAGCAATTTCCTTGATAACAGTTCCAGGCATCTTCCGTTCCTCCTTCTGACAGGCTATTCCTGCAGCCCCACCAACCGAAAGTCCCCTGTACCGAAGAGGGGGCTTCTTTGCCGGGGTATTGCATCACCGACGGCGAATGCTGATGCGAGTGACTGGCCAGCGAAGCGCGTAGAAAAACGCCCTATTCTCCTGTCCATGAGAATAGTCTCACCAAGTCCACTAATGATAACCGTGAAGTCTCACGCCTCCGTCGCCTCCTCTCGCGCACCCAGCACTTCAAACGTTTCCACCGGACGCGAGATGTTCTTGAAACGCCGCGCGCGCTTGCGTCGGAAATCAAAAACGCCGCGTACGATCTCGTGTGTAGTGGGACAGACAAGAACGGTGTCATGTTCGGCCGCCGAAGAGAGACGTGCCGCAAGGTTCACACAGGGACCGAAGACATCGAAATGGAGACCCGTGGGGTGCCGCGTTATCAAGGCGCAAAGCTCGCCTGTCGCTAGACCGATGTGGGCCCGCATGACGTGTCCCTTCACATGAGGAAACTGGCGCACCTGATCACGAATCCGGAGCGCCGCTCGAACCGCCGACTCTACATCGCCATCATGCGCCACGGGCACCCCGAACACTATCAAACAGCCATCGCCCAGGAACTGCGCAGCGAATCCGTCGAAAGACTCCACTGCCTGGTTGCAGACCTCTTGGAAAAGGTCGATCATGTCTATGGCCAAGTCGGACCGCAACATTTCGTTAATGGCTGTTAAGCCCGCGAAATCGGTGAACATCACGGTCGCGAGGGGATACTCTTCCTTGGCCCGGCGTAGGAACTCTTCTAGGCGACGCGCCTGGCGCGTCGCACCGCCCGAAGTGTGGCTGAAGAGAGACTCAACAAGCCGACGGATCTCTACGTAGTAGTCGGCCTCCGGCTCAGCGGCGACGGTACCCGTCGACGAGGCAGGAGGGAGGGGATCACCAATCAAGACTGCACCGCAGAACCGGCATATCCGAGTGTTCACGAGGATCTCCTGCGCGCAGACGGGGCATTCCCTGTAACCTTTACGAGCCACTGACATGATCTCCTCTCTGCTCCAGTACACCTTGCGTTCGCTGGGTGCTACCCACGGTTGGACACCCGTATATCAAGGGTACCAGCAAGGGTAAGGGTAGCGGGGACGCCTGCACACGCCGAGAACCTTGACAGCGGCCTTGCCCTCACCCTCAAGGCGACAGCAGGGCTGGCCCCACCGCCCAAGTGGAAGCCCGTTGTCGAGTGGGAATGGTCCTTCGCCTTCATCCTTGATCCCCTATCTCAAGTCTCAGAAAACGAACCCGGCCCGATCTTTCGCCTACGGCAATCGTTCGGCCGTCGGGAGTGGCGCAAAACACCGTCATCTCGCTTTCCCCTGCAAAGCTGCTGATCATTGCGCCGGTCTCGAGGTCCCAAGCGCTTAGAATATCCTTCGATGATCCTGAAAGGGCCCTTTTCCCGTCCGGTGTCACCGCCACAGAACTGGCGGTGCCAGTATGCTCGTGCAGGGTCCGGAGTTCGCGACCGATCTCGAGATCCCAGACCTTCAGCGTTTCGTCGTACGATCGGGAGACAGCTCGCTTGCCGTCAGGTGTCACTGCCACGGCATAGACCTCTGCCGTGTGGCCCCGCAGGGATCGAAGATCATGACCGCTTTCTAGGTCCCAGACCCGCAGTGTCATGTCGTCCGATCCCGAGACCGCGCGTCTCCCATCGGCTGTCAGAGCCACTGAGTTGACCGAGCCGGTATGGCCCAGCATGGTCCGAAGTTCGATTCCGGTCCGGATGTTCCAGACCTTGATCGTATGGTCATGCGATCCCGACACTGCGCGCTTCCCGTCTGGAGTCACCGCAACCGTTTCGACGTGGTGAGTATGGCCCAGCAAGGACCGAAGCTCACGCCCGCTTCCCAGGTCCCAGACTCCGACTGTCCGGTTTTCGGATACCAAGACGGCACGCTTTCCGTCCGGCGTCATGGCAATCGCCATGACCGAACCAGCGTGGCCGCTCAGGACTCGAAAGGCGTGGCCGCTTTCCACATCCCAGACTTTCAACGTTTCGTCCCGCGATCCTGAGATGGCACGCTTCCCGTCGGGAGTCACTGCTACCGCGGTGACCGCCCAAATGTGGCCGGGTAAAACCGGAGACTCCTGGCCGCCTTCCAGATTCCAGACCTTGAGTGTCTCGTCCCGTGCCCCCGAGATGGCGAACTTTCCATCGGGTGTCACAGTAACCGCCTCGAGCCGGTTCGCGTGCCCCCGTACGGTCTCAAGAAGGCGCCCACCTGCCAGATCCCATACCTTGAGCGTGGCGTCAGCCGATCCCGAGATGATGCGTTCTCCGTCTGGGGTCACTGCAACCCCCCTGACCGCGTGTGTATGGCCTTGCAGATTGTGGCATTCGCTGCCGCTTTCAAGGTCCCACACTTTGAGTGTCCGATCCTCAGATCCCGAGATGCCCCACCTTCCATTGGGCGTAGCTGCCACAGCGTACACCGGCAGAGAATGGCCCGAGAGGGTACGAAGCGCCCTGCCGGTGGCCAGATTCCAGACCTTAAGTGTTTTGTCGGATGAACCCGAGATTGCGCGTGTTCCGTTGGCCGTCACCGCTACAGCGTACACCGAACCTGCGTGACCTTTCAGGGTTTGGAGTTCACATCCACTTTCCAGGTCCCAGATCTTCAGCGTCTCGTCTCGCGACCCCGAGACGGCGCGTTTCCCGTCGGGTGTTACTGCAACCGAATACACCCGGTCAGTATGACCTTGAAGAACCCGAAGCTGCTGGCCATTTTCGAGATCCCAAACCCTGATGGTCGTATCCCATGCCCCCGAGACGGCGCGCCTCCCGTCGGGTGTTAATGCGACCGCCGGTAAAAACGATCGGTCATCTCAGCGAATATCTGCCTGATCACGCCTGCTATCGAGCGGGCAGGCGGACGCCCCCACCTGCATGACTCCAGCACCGCACGCTCCAAGGACACAACCTCGGACGCCCTTAGTATCTGGTGGGCATCTTCGTAGATCAGAGTGTCATAGAGTCCCCTGCGCCCCGGTGTGGGGAGGCCGGGCAAGAGGTGCATGAATATCCGTCCCCTCTGGTTCCCACGGCGCTGACAAGCCTCCCAGCCCTCTATCTCACGCGCCAATCCCACGCGAGGGTCCTTGCTGGCTCGTGCGATGCCTTTCCCGTCAACCGGGATGCTGTCGGGGTCGGCGATCTTTACGATCCGAGCAAACGGTTTGCCCGCCTTGGTTATCTCCTCCACACGAAGGACGAAACTACCGTTACGCAGGGTGTACCCGCCCAAGCAGTCCACGACGATGACGGCCAAAGCGTCCGGGAAGGTTCCCGCTATTTTCTCCTCCAGCCGCGTTGTCAGGTCGGAATAGGCCTTCTAAAGCACCTTGCGCTGGGCTGCTGGATCGCTACTCCCGGCAGTGGCAGTATTCCCCACCACTGTCGCGTTCGGGATCCTCGCAGCCAGTGATTCCTCCAGTATGTCCTGGGCCTTGATAAGCCAATGCACTTTGGGAGTAGACATTGCGCTGACCTCCTGAATCCGAAGTTGGGTTTATCACGTTCATCCCTTCAATCGTTCGAATACTGCGCCCAAGAACCGTCTCACGGTCTCACTGACGGGTTCGCCGTCCGCCGTCTTGCCATCGTGTATCTCCCGCTCAGTGAGCCAGCGATTGGAGCAACTGCCGGCGATGGCGCGTCGAGCTGAATCACCGCACAGATCGACCCGGAAGAGTTCCATCACGTAATCTGTCCGTTCGCAAGCGCTCACCGACCACGCCGAATACTCCAGATGAGCCAACGGCTTGTCGGCGGCGGCGAAATCCAGGCCAGGCCGCAATCCAAGTTCCTCCTGAATCTCACGGTTTACACACTCGTGGAAGGTCTCATCCGGTTTCTTGTGTCCGCCAGCGAGATTGAAGGCGCCCCAGCGCCGATTCCATCGCGTCAACCAGCGTCGTTCCTCCGCTTCACCCTCCCGAATTACTGCCATCGCGGCCAGGGAAACGCGCTGGGCCGGCTTTGTCGAGTCATCCTCGCCTGCTGGCAATCCATTCCCCATCTGTAAAGTCCCCGACTTCTCTATTCCCACTGGGTTTCTCTCTGAGACCATCGCTCTTTCACCCCGTTCGCCAACAGTGTCTCACGCGCACTGCGGCAAAGTCAACATCTCAGAACACTTCTCTCAAAACTCTCGCCACCGGCCCGCGGAAAGGGGCGAGACATCCGCGAATCGTCCCACGCGTCGAGGCGCGAGAAGACAAAGTGCACCAGATGGCCCCGCTCCGCGTGCATGTCGCGAAAGGTGGAAGAGATGAAGGCGCGGACCTGTTTCTCAACGGCAGGCATAGGTCACCCCATTACGTCTGGAAGATATCCACCGCGAAAGGATTGTCCGAGCGGATGGGTTCCACCTCCACGCCATAGGCATCGCGGAAGGCACGGCCCGAGACTCGGCCAGGCGACCATTTGATTTCAAACGCTTGCAGTCCGTCCCCCTGCTTCACGACCAGGTCCACTTCCGACTGCGCACGCGTGCGCCAGAAGAACAGCTCTGCTGGCGAGCCTAGCAGGGCGTTGCGCTTGGCCGCCTCGGCGATCACCCAGTTCTCCCACAAGGCGCCGATGTCGGGCCGGAATTCGTCCGTCGAAAAGGTGTTGAGCAGTGCGTTGCGGATGCCGGTATCCCAGAAAAACACTTTCTGGCTCTTGGCAATTTCCTTGCGGGGATTGGTGCTGAATGAAGGTAGCCGGAAAATGACGAAAGTATGTTCCAGCAGGTCCAGATAACGATCCACCGTCGGCCGCGCCATCTGAAGATGGGTTGCCAGTTCGTTCACCGACACCTCTGAGCCAGCCCGATGGGCCAGCAACAATAGCAGCCGCTTGATTGGGTCCGGCGTCTTGACCAGGCCGGCCTGGAGCACGTCTTTCCAGAGGTAATCGGAACTCAGTTCGCGCAGCAATTGCGTGGGTTGGTCGCTCGTCACGATCTCGGGATAGCTGCCGAAGCTCAGCCGCTGCATCAGGAAGGCCCGCAATTGCGGCGCGAAGTGCCGGCACAAGTGGCCGGGGGCGGCGTTGGCGTCGGCCCAAACCTGGGTGCCCAGCGTCTCGGAGAACAGCAGGGGCGGCAGCACCATCTTCCGGTTGCGGCCAGTGAGGCTCTCCGCCGCCTGATCGAGCAGATTCAGCGAGGATGAGCCCAGCAGGAGGAATTTCGCGGGCAGCCGCGCATCATGCCAGCCTTTGACGATGCGGGACGTCTCGGGCAGACGCTGCGCTTCATCAATCACCAGCACCGAAGGATTGCCGAGGGAACGCAGGCCATCGCGGGGCGCCAAAGCGGCGGCGGCCTGGAAACGAGCCTTGTCCACCTCGACATCGAGATCGAGGAACACCGCGGGCTGCCCCGCCAAAACGTGTTCCACCAAAGTCGTCTTGCCGACTTGACGCGCGCCGAGAATGACCCCCACCTTGTTGCTGGCGAGAATGTCCTTCAAGGGCTGTTCTGCTGCTCTCTTGAGATACATAAGGCGCACTATAACCTGTTATTTTGTGCATTGCAAGTGTCAAAATCGCCTAATTCGTGGTCGAGCGACAACTTATGAGGAGGCGCAAGGTGGCGAATGCATCTATCGGCGACACCGGTGCGGGCCGGGCGAGGGCGACGGTCTTTTCCCAAACCCACGCTGCTTCCGCTTTGTGTTGAGTGCCGCATGGCGCACTTCCATGTCGGTAATCGAACGCTTCTCCACCTGCTGCCGCTGGCTATCCTCCCTCTCCTTCAACAGTTCCGACTCCGGCACCCAGGCGTAACGCTGGCCGAGGATGCAGACGAAGAACGGCTCGACGCGATCAATCCATTGCCGGCGGTATTCCCAGGAGTTGGCGGTTTCGGCGTTGTCGCCTGATCGCACGCGCGGAATTTACGCGCGGAATTTACTTGCATGGTTGGGTCAAGACGCTTAGATTTGCGCGTGTCGGTTTGCGAGCCATGACATTCTCCTTCGCGGCATGCCGCCGGTTGGTGGTTTCGTCAGAAGAATACTACCCGCAAACCGGCCTCCGTTTCGCCTTATCCCGTGGGACGACGGTGATTTCCTCAATATGATTGGAGGTTTCGAATGGCACACGATGTGTTCATCAGCTATGCGTCGCGGGACAAGGTGCTGGCGGACGCCGTCTGCGGCAGGCTGGAGACGCGGCATATTCGGTGTTGGATCGCGCCACGCGACGTCGCCGCCGGCACGGCCTACGCGGATGCGATCATCGGCGCCCTGAGCGCTTGTCGGATCGTAGTTGTGTTGCTGTCGTCGGAGTCCATCGCGTCGCCACACGTGGCAAGCGAACTGGAGCGGGCCCTGCACAACGGCAAGGCGATCCTGCCGGTGCGCATCGAGGACGTGTATCCCACGGGCTCCCTGGAATACTACTTGGCCGGGAAGCACTGGCTGGATGCGCTGACGCCGCCGATGGAGGTGCATCTGGAGAAGGTGGCCGAAGCCGCGGCCCGGCTACTGGATCTTGAGGTGAAGCAGACCATCAAAGATCCGAGTATCATCGAAGCCCCCGCAGGGTTGGACCGGGTACTGGATGATCGTGAGGTGAAGCAGGGGCCGATGCCCGTGGCCGAGAGCGCGCCGCCGCCGCCCAAACCGAGCGGTTTTCAGGCCAGCAGGATGTTCAAGGAAGCGAAGGCGCTCGAAACGGCGGGGCAGTATGCCCAGGCCGTGCCCATCTACCGTCAAGTGCTCCAGATGTTCGAGGCGCTCGACGACAAGCCGGGCGCCGCCCTCTGCGTCAGCAACATGGCGTTTTGCCTCATCCCGCATAACAACCCTGCCGGCACGTGGGCCGAGGCGCTCGCTACCTTCCGCAAGGCCCTTTCGCTTTTCGAAGCGCTTGGCGACGAGCCGAACCAAGTGACCGTTCACGGCAACATCGGCTACTGCCTGCGCCCGGACAACAACCCCGCAGGCAACTGGCAGGAGGCGGGCGAGGCCTTCCGCCGTAAGGCGACGTTGGCCGGCAAGTTGGGCGACAAGGCCGAGGAGGCAGGGGCCCTTGCCAGAGCCGGCTGGTGCGCCACGCCCACGCGCAACCCCCAGGGCAACTGGCAGGAGAGCGAGACGCTACAGAGCCAGGCAGCCCGGCTCTATGAGGAACTGAATGATGGCTTGAACCAAGGCTTCGCTCTTCACAACCAGGGGTTCTGCCAGATACAGGGACAGGAGGCGAACCTGACGGACGAGACACGGCGACTGTTCCGGCGCGCCGCCGAGGTGTTTCGCGGAGTTGGCGCTGTCAAGAACGCCGAGGACGCCGAGTACTTCGTCAATTTTCGCGCGTCGGCTGCCGACGAAGTTTACAACCGAGCCGTCAAGGCACACAACGCAAACCAGTGGGCGCAGGCCGCGCCGCTCTACGCCCAGGCGGCGGAGGTCTTCGCCTCGGAAGGCAACCGCTCCCGCCAGGCCCTCTGCCTGCACGGCCAGGCCTGGTGCCTCGAACCCGAACACAACCCCGCCGGCAGTTGGGCGATCTGTGTGGAACTCTATCGCAAAGCCGCTGAGTTACGGGCGGGTATCGGCGACGCCGCCGGCCAGGCCCGCACCCTCGGCAATCTTGGCGTGGCCCTCTTTCCAACCAAGAACCCGGCCGGGAATTGGGCGGAGGCGTGCGAGGTCCTGCAGCAGGCCGTGGAACTCTACCACAAGACGGGCGACAAAGACTGCGAGGGCACCTGCTTGACCAATCTCGCCTGCGCCTGTCAACCTGACGATAACCCAGGGGGAAGCTGGGAGAAGGCCATTGACCTCCACAAGGCCGCCTTGGCGCTGAAAGTCGCCGCGCACGCCAGCACAGCCGCCGCTCTGGGAAACTTGAGCTTTTGCTTCAACCCCCAGAACAATCCCGCCGGAGACTGGCTGCAAGCCGGCGCATACTATCGGCAGGCGGGCGAGGCGTACCACGCCGAAGGCAAACTCAAAGAGGCCGGCGTGTGCTTGCATCGTAACGCCTTCTGCCTGATGAGAGGCGATGGCAAGAACATGACGGAGGAGACGTGGGAAATGTTCCGGACGGCCGCTCAGTACAGGCGTCAGGCCGGCGACATCGAGGGGGCCAAGTCGTCGGAGAGTTGGCTGCACTGACGGACGAAAGGAAGGATTATCTTCCGCGTCCGCTGGGTGTGTGCGGTTGTGAGGAGGCGAACCGAGTAGGGGGTCATGAGCAGTACCACTTTGTCACCCCATTTCAGGCCCTCCTCGATATAGAGTTCCCAGTCGCGACCCTCTCGGAGGCGCGGGAGATCGAACCACACTTGGTGGCCGCGCCGTTCGAGGTCGGCCTTGATGTGGAGCGCATCGTCGGCGTGTTTGTCGTGGCCGTAGCTGAGGAAGATGCGGAGCGGGGCGAAGGGCTTTTCCAAAGAAATCTGGCCGTGCTGTGGGCAAATCCAAAATTGGCCGACCTGTGCCAGAGGCTGGCTGCATTGCGGGCAACACTTGCCGCTCTTGCATTTGCTTTGATCGGGCTTCTCCGACATTCCCAGGGTTCCTTTCAATCGGCCGGACGCGAAGTCGAATGCGAGGCTGACTTCCTCAGCAGAGCGTCGTTTTGCGGGCACTTGATGAACAGTAGCGGCTCTGGCGCAGCCGTTCAATTTCGCTACAGATTTGCCGCGCCTTCTCCGAGTCGGGGCGCGGGCACGGATTATTCGTCTGGAAACTGGTCCAGAGCCCCTTGTCCTTTCTCGGCAACGGCTTTCATCATTTTGAGTAATCGGCTCAGTTGGCTCGCACAGGCTCGGCATTTCTCGATTGTGCTCGTGTCTGCAGTCTCAATCGCCGCAAGAGCCTTCTTCATCTTCTCCGGCAAAGGCAGTTTCCGCCCGCTCTTGAACATAATCTGAGCAAAGTCCGATGCCAGTGCCATACGAGCAAGTTTCAGACTCATGTCGCGCACGCCCTCGGCCGGACTGGAATTGGATGTGAAGAGGGTGAAAGCACGAGACACGTGTCTGAGACCGATACCGAATAGGATGCAGTCAGCCCCCCACGCGGGTGAGACTCTCTTGGCCTCCTCAGTGAGCTTTCCATTCATCTCATTCCAGGCTTTTTGGCGCAAGGCCAAGTCAGTCGCTGGCGCATCTTTCAGGGCTTTTTTCAATGCACCAGCCGTCTCCTTCCCAAACTGTGCGGCGTCCAGATACTGCTGTGCCTCTTCGGGTGTGCTAACTAGTGCATTTCTCTGGCCTAGCATGAGCATCAGAAAAGCATCGTTCGAACAGGTGCCCACCATGACGATCGCCGCTTCCTTCTGCGACAACTGAGCGGCTTGCCTTGGAGTATTCTCTTTACATCCCGTCGCCGCCATCAACATTGCCAGGGTGCTCAATAGACAGATGCGTTTCATTTCTAGTTCCTTTCAAACAGGGTTGTCTTCGAGGGTACGCCGGGCAAACTCACCGCAAACCCGTCTCGTTCTAACCGGATTGACATGCGGGAAGCACATTCACTGTCCGGGGTGCCCCGCACGGAATCCAGGCTGTTTGGTCCCTCCTCGGCGATTCGCCACAATAGGAAGGAAAAGAGGGCCGCATCCCGTGCCGCCAGTTGGCATCCCTCCAGTTTGCTCGTGTCCTGCGCAAACATGTGATCCAGAGCATCTTTCATGCGTGCCGGAAACGGTATCTGAGACTGCACAGTTGCGGCAGTGGCAAAGCTCGGCATCTTGAACACTGTTTGCAGGTTTGCCAGAACCGCGGCCGACTGGTCCGGACTCAAGGACGGCATGTCCACGGCTGCATTGACACGCATAACGATGATCCCAAAGTTGAAACCAAACTTGATGGCCTCCTGGCCGATAGCGGGATTCACCTGTTGTGCCGCATTACTCAAGTCAGCAACCATCTCCCCAACCTTGTCTATCCCACCAGAGATTCCAGATTGCCCCTGGACTGTGGCGAGGAGCGCGGTAGCCTTTCGAATGGCCTCGTCAGCAATCCCCCCAACCCGAAGGTGCCTCTCGATATTGTCTCGCGCGGCGTCAGAGACTTTGCCGCCGCGCAGCGCACATTGCCCGATGTACATCCCTGCAACCACGAGGGCGGCGTCTGATGCGCGAAATACCTGCGACTTCGCAGTGCTGACCGACTTAGAGGGCACAGGCGTTTCACGGGCTGGCGACGCGGATGTTGGGTACTCGCTCTTCCTCGCGAGCCAGCGAATCAGGCGTCGCGCAGCCTCCTGATTTTGCTCCACTTCAATCAGTCCATCGTCGAAGAAACTCTTAGGGAAACTGGAACTATCTCTGTCGAAGCACACGAGGAACAACACCTCTCCTTTGCCAAGTTTCTTCCACGCCGACAGACACAATTTCGGGTCTGACGAAAGGTGCGACGTCACCCATTCTTGCCCCACTGGAACTAGGTAGCAGTTGATAGCGGAACCCCCGTAAAACTTCCTGCCTGCAATCGTCTGAAACCAGGTTACAGTTCCACCGCCCAGCGTAAGGTCATTGAAAAGGGGGCAGGATTCGCCTCCCGCAAGCTGCGTCGTCTTCCCTACTAGCGTTGCGTCCTCGGTACTATCGGGCATTCCTATGATCTTCTGTTGTCGGGCGACACTGATACCGAAGAACTCTTGGAGGTCACCGTTCTGCTCGGAGTATTGCGAACACACAAGCATTACAGCCCGCCCGCCCTGCTCTACAAAACGACGCAGGTCTTCCAGCGTCTTTCCGGATCTGAATACCGTCTGAATAATCGCCGCGCTCGCCTGGTGGGCGGGATTGTAGCTGAAACTGTTGGCTCCAGTGCTCTTGACGATAACGCCTTCGTCTGCGAATGCCATGCTGGAGATCTGAGAATTCGAGTTGCTGAACCCCTCAACCAGCAGGACGGGCGTCTGGCGAGTTTGTGTCGTAGCAACTCCCTCTGGCTGAGGTGCAGGCTCCTTTGTTTCAGGCGCAACCGGAAGCTTTGGAGAAGACGGGGGTGACGAAGACTTATGTCCGCCCCACAGGATCAGGAATAATGCGGCTATGACAACGCAAGCAGCCGTGGCAGTGAAAGCCCACCGCAATATGCTCTTTCGCGTTTTGTCAGGGGTCTGGGGCCCGATGATTATTGGTAACTCCTCGCCAGACCCCCTATGGCCAATGGTGCGTTGCTGACGTATCTTGCGCACACACTCGCGGATGCCCTGGAGTATCTCGTAGCGGATGTTCGCAAACTCCGCCTCCTTGCCCACATAGTTGATCAGAGGAGTCGTTTTGCTGGGGAGCATATGGATAGACGCGATCAGATTCACCTCCTTCCAATCACAGGGGCCCACAAGGATGGGAACTACCACCAACTCCGCCGCATTAGCGCGTTCCGCGATCCGTGGCAATTCCACCTTTCTCATGATGTAGTCGGAGTCCAGGAATCCCTGGCTTACCAGCAGGATGGCAACGTCTGCTGCGTCTATCTGCTTGAGAATCTCCCGGGTGAATTCGTCGCCAGGGACCAGACTGGGGTCGTACCAGAACTCGACGCCGTCTTGGCGCAAGGAACGTTCGAGCCTCGGGATGAGGCAGTATTCATTCTCTCTATCCAGCCAGCGGCTGTCTTCATGACTGTAACTGACAAAAACGTGTATCGGGTCCATCATGCTGTCCTCCGATAGGCATCGGGGCAAAGTGTTTCTCATGCGCGAGTTCGTAGCCGATGTCTTGGCAGACGTTCACGCGGCGCTTCTTGCTGAAGACGACGTTCGCCGAACCGCATTCGGGGCAACGCAGATTCTCGGTCATGACAGGCTCCCTCAGCGATCCGGATTCAGACGTGGCATACGTCATCTACTCCCCGCGCTTCTCTTCCCAGTAACGCCTCAGGGCCAGGTCGTTTCGGAAAGTAATCTTGTAGCGCGCCATGTCGGCGGGACCGATCCAGGCGAACTCACACGACTCGTTGTTCAGCAGGACTGCTCCCGAGACGGCGCACTCAAAGTAGAGGTTGATGCAGTGCATTTTGCCAGGCTCGAGGGGTAGGCTGTCCTGGAAGAAGAGGAACCGGGCGGAATCGCAACGCAGCGACGTCTCCTCGCGCAGTTCGCGGGCGCCAGCTTCCTCGGCCGTCTCGCCGTAATCTATCTTCCCCCCCGGCAGACACCACAATCCCGATCCATAGGCGCTGTTCTGCCGGCGCAGGATCAGCACCTTGCCCTCGGAGTTTGGGATGACCAGCCGAACAACGGGGACGGGATGAGAGTTGGCGTTCTTCATTTCCATGGACTACAGCCTTTCTTCACGTGTCTCTTGGGGGCGTGCCGGAAATGCGTATCCGCCTCGGAAGATATTCCATGTATTCGAGCACTTTGCCTGCTCGGGATTGGGTTTCCTGGACCTTGGGGATCAGAGGAGTGACTCATTTGCCTTCTTATATCGGAAAGGGACTCCAAGGGCAAGGGTTATTGAGGGGCTATTGACGGGCGATCTGCCCGTTTGCCCGTTGCCTGCTCTGGGCGGGGTTGACAACGGCAAGGGCAAGGGCATGGGGTAAGAGGCGGGAAAATCATGCCGACCACCTGTTTGCCAAGAACCAGAGTCGCGCGAAGGTGATAAGAGCGATCAGCACGAGCGACGCCTGAAGGACATGGATGCGTCGCCGGAAAGCGGCCCTCTCGGAAGAGAGCCGCCGGCTATCCTGCGAGTTGTCAAGCCCTGTAGCGCTGCACCTCCGTCTGGATAATGACGCCAATAGTCCCAGGGCGCACCAGGGCAGCAGCAGATTGCCGGCCTCGCTGCTCACGAAAGGAAGCGGGTAGTGGCCCGTGAAGGAGAGACCGGTGTTGTACCATATATGCCCGAAGGCGGGCAGCAGGACGCAAAGGACCATCCCCGCAGCACAGACGCGGCGCCGGAGGGTAGGCGCCTTGGCGGCGATGCCCAGCCCAAGCCATCCCAGCGCGGTGAAGAGGGCCGTCACGAGGCACGTGCCCCACAGCCCGGTGACATGGCCCACGTAGGCAAACGCGACCTGATCGCAGAGGCTTCGAGCCACGCTTACGGCATGGGTCCTGCTCCCCAACCCTCGGCCCCAGAGCCCACCGTCCCGGATGAGCATTTCGGTCACCGGCACACAGCGAAGAGAGCCATGGGGGGAAAGGAAGTCTCCCCAGAGCGCCAGGATCCGTTCCAAGCGTTCCGGTGCCCAGAAGATGGCAACAACGACTGTGTAAACAATGAACGACAGCACCAGTCCCACCACGTAGCGCAGACGATGCCCGGCCAGCCACGCCACGGTGAGGGCGATGAGGAGGATGGCGATGAACACGGCGACGCTCGGCTGGGCCAGCACCAGCATCCCGAGGATGAATGCGGGCAGCAGCGCCCAGGCGAATCGCCACACTTCCGTGTTACAGGCATGGCGGCGGAGGGCACCTTGTGCCGATGGAGTCGCAAGAACGAGGGGGAGCGCGAAGAGGGTCAGCAACGGGGCTTGCGAGAGGAAGCGGGAGAGAATGAACGCCGCGGCAAGGGAGACCTCCGAATCCTCGGGCGTGTCTTGGCGCGGAAAGTGAATGGGGATGAGGATCGCCGCAAGCTGCACAGCCATGACTGCCAGAAGGATGCCGGTGGGCCTACTGAGGACTCGGCGAAAGTCCAGGCGCCTCACGGCCAAGAAGGCGGTAGTGCCCAGAAGAGCGAAGACAGACTGAAGCCAGACCGCCATGCGTGGTTCGCCTGGGTAACGCGGGGCGTCAGCGGACACGACGATCCCAAGCAGGGCGAGAAAGGCGGCGATGGATACAATGCGCTTCATTGGGATTCGGGTTGGATCTCCGGCTTGGCTTCGCCGGGGGCCATCCCCCTGTCTATGTCGTCGTTGAGCTCGGCATACAGGGTCCGGATGGCCTCGAGCATCTTTCCCTCCCGGCCGAGAAGCCGGTCCGCGTATGCCACAACCATGGGATTGGGCACAACGTCTTGCTTGATCCTGAGAAGCAGATCCTTTGCCTGGATCTCCCGGTTCTTGCCCAGCCAGAGGCACAGGATCGCGTAGGCGGCGGCCGGAGAGCGGCTTGCTCCAGCGTTGCAGTGGATGAGCAAGTGTGTGGGCGCCGCTTTGCTGGATATGAAGCAGTCGCGACCGAATCGGAGGATGGTTCTGATATCGGCAGCCGTCGGCGCTTTGGCATGCAAGGCGGCAGCGTCCTCGCGGGAAACCACGTCCTGGAAGAAGACGTGCTCGTGGACGCCGGAAAACCAGTCGGGGGGGGCGTAGGAAACCCCGGACTGTCAATGGAGAGAATGTGGGTTACGCCTTGATGAGCGTACTCCGGCAGGTCCACGACTGCGCAAACGGATAACCTCAAACGAGGCGACATGGATTCTGATGTGGCGTTCATGGTCTTGAAACCCAACGCCGTATGGAATTTGTCGGTGCGACGAGGTCATGCGCCAAGACACGTTCCCAACGTGCTTTTACGAGAGACCGTGGATTTCGAGGAACAGGACCTCTCCCGCGGAGGTGCCGACCACGACGGTGCGGCCGTCCTGGGCCAACTTGACGCAATTGGCCACGGCGTCGTACGCGAACATCACCAAGCACTGGCCGCTCCCCAAGTCCCACACCCGCAGTGTCTTGTCTCCGCTGCCTGAGACGACCCGTCGCCCGTCCTGCGTTATGCTCACGCTCCAGATATAATCAGTGTGTCCTTCAAGCGTGCGCAGGCATTTGCCGCTTTCCAGGTCCCACTCCCGTAAGGTCGTGTCCCCGCCGCCCGATATCGCCCGCCGCCCATCCGACGTCACTCTCACGCTCCGGACCCAATCGCTGTGCCCTACGAGCGTGCGCAGGCATTGCCCGCTCTCAAGGTCCCACACTCGAAGCGTCTTATCCCAGCTTCCCGAAACTGCCCGCCGACCGTCCGGCATAACGCTCAAGCAGTAAACGGGACCGCTGTGCCCTTCGAGCATGCGCAGGCATCGGCCGCTCTCCAGGTCCCACACCCGTAGCGTGTTGTCCTGGCTACCCGAGACCGCCCGCCGTCCGTCTTGTGTCACGCCCACCAAGTCAACGCAGTTGGTATGCCCTACGAGCGTGTGCAGGCATTGCCCGCTCTCTATGTCCCATACCCGTAGCGTCTGGTCCCAACTGACCGAGACCGCTCGCCCCCCGTCTGCCGTCACTGTCACGCTCCCCACCACCCATCTGTGCCCCTCAAGCGTGTGCAGGCATTGCCCGCTCTCTAGATCCCATATTCGCAGAGTCTTGTCATAGCTGCCGGAGACCGCGCCTCGCCCGTCCGGTGTCACGCACACGCTCTGGACCTGCTTTGTGTGCCCTTTGAGTGTGTTCAGACATTGCCCGCTTTCCAGGCCCCACACACGCAGTGTCTTGTCCAGACCGCCCGACACCACTCGCCCGTCCGGCGTCACGCTCACGCTCTGTACCCCGCGGGTGTGTCCTTCAAACGGACGCAGGCATTGGCCACTCTCCAGGTCCCACACCCGTAGCGTCTTATCCCCACTGCCTGAGACCGCCCGCCGCCCGTCTGGCGTCACGCCTACGCAGTAAACGCTATTGGTGTGCGCCTCAAGTATACGTAGGCATCGCCCGCTCTCCAGTTCCCACACCCGCAACGTTTCATCTCGGCTTCCCGAGACCGCCCACCGTCCGTCCATCGTCACGCTCACGCAATCAACGTAACCGGTGTGCCCTTCGAGCATACGCAAGCACTGTCCGCTCTCCAAGTCCCACACTCGCGGCGTGTTCTCCCAGCTGCCCGAGACCGCCCACCGCCCGTCCGGCGTTACGCTCACACTCGTGAATGCAGTGCACCCATTGAGTGTATGCAAACATTGCTCACTCTCCAGGTCCCAAACCTGCAGAGTCGCCCCACTACCCGACACCACTCGCCGCCCGTCTGGCGTCATGCTCACGCAGTCAACGTCTCGGGTGTGCCCTTTGAATTTGCGCAGACATTGCCCGGTCTCCAAGTCCCACACCCGCAGCGTCGTGTCGTGGCCACCCGAGATCGCCCGCCACCCGTCCGGCGTTATGTCTACGCACCTGACCCAACCGCTGTGGCCCTTAAGCGTACGCAGGCACTGCCCGCTCTCCAAATCCCACACCCGTAGCGTCTGGTCGTCACTGCCCGAGACCGCCCGCCGTCCGTCCGGTGTCATGCTCACGCAGTGAACCGAATAGGTGTGTCCTTCGAGTATGCGCAAGCATTGTCCGGTCTCCAGGTCCCACACCCGCAGAGTCATCTCGCTGCTCGAAACTGCCCGCCGTCCGTCGGGTGTCACGCTTACGCAGTAAACGCCATTCGAGTGCCCTTCGAGCGTGCGCAGAAGAGCCTGTCTAACGTTGGATCGGACGCTCGGAGGCCAGCGGCGCAGGAGGTACGGTTCGGTCAATCCCGCCAACAGATCTCCGGCGGTATCATGGACGGGTCCCGCTGATGCAATGTTTGACGCATGCTGCAGCACGAAGCCGGGATGACAGCCATTCGCTACCAACGGATAACACTGGCTGGCGACGAAGGTAGTGAAAGCTTCGAGCCGGTCGCTTCGGGTGGGTGCCTTCACGATCCGGTCGCATTCCGCCTGGATCTCCTCGTCGGTCCACATCCGGCAGGACGGTACGACCTCCGGCAACATCGGTTCGGGCTCCAACACGGGTTCGCCACGCCCCAACCGGTCGCGCCGGTTACTCCAAGCCGCGGCGTAGGCGATGATTTCATTGGTCCATCTTTGCACGCGCGCCTCGCGCTCGCGGTCCTCGCGGAGGCGGTTCTGGTTCTCGGGCAAGCTGGCCTGGGTCATCCGGTAATCGGTCTGCAACTCCAGGAGTTGGCCTGCGCGGATCTTCGCCTCGACCAACCGAAGGTCGCAAAGGCAGGCCGCGGCCGAATCCCAAACTTCGGGACATTGGCGCTCGGGATCCGTGTTTTCCGCCGAAAGAAAGAGGTGCCACGGAAGTTCCGAAGTCTTCCGGGGGTTCGGCGGATCGCTCAGGGATGGCTCGGCGCTGGCGGCTGCCGGCAATGTCCAGGGTTGCCGGGAGAAGACCTGAGACAGATGCGCATGGCGCTCGGCCCGAACCGTTCTCTCCCGAAGAAAGGCGGACTCCACCGCCACCCGAAAACTTCGGTGATAGAACCGCATGAGCACAGCGCCTTGCGCTTCGTGTTCGCCCAGGTAGCGGGCAATGTCGCCGCGCAGGGCGACCCAGACGGCGGCAGGAAGCGCCTTGATCCGCTCCGTCTCCGGTTTGGCGCGCTCGATGGGGGAACGGCGGATGACGTCGCTCATGACGGCCGTGTCCAGCGACAGGATGTCCAGCATCTCGTCTTCCGCCAAGCCGTGCCGGGCGCAGGCCAGGTAAGCGAGCGCGCGGTCCACGAGCATCGGCCCATGATTCTCCTCCGCGGAAAGGCGGGAAAGGACCTGCCGGATGAGGCCGGGCGTGTCGGCCGGGAAGCGCGGAGGCGGTTCCCACGAGGCCAGCCGCGCGGCTTCCACGGCGGTCGTGCGCAGCCAGAGCGGGTTGCCCTCAGTGGGGAAGAGCGCAAGAACCGCATCGCGCTGGGGCGGCTGGAGCTTGCGGCCTTCCAGACCAGTCCAGAGTTTGAGCAGTTCCGCGCCATGGTTCGGTTCCAGTTTGCCCAGCACGATGCGGTCTTCTGCGTGGGTTACGGATTCCAAGGCCTTGCAGGTCGCCACTCGGTCGGCATCGTTTCCGTCGGGCAGCGCCGCCGAAACCACCAACCGAACATGTTCAGGCAGCGTGGCCGGAAGCCAAAGGAGTGGCTGGGCGCCGTGGGGTTCGCTGAGTTGATCCAGCGCATCCAGAAAGAGGATCAGCGGCTTGTCGGCGGTCGGCCGCCGCAACGCCTCCTGAAAAGCTGCGATCAGCGGGTTCAATTCGACGGGCACGTCGGCATCGGACGGCGGCGGAGGCGAATCCCTATCGGGAACGGCGGGGTCGCCCGTAGCGCTCTGCTTCGGATACCGGCGGCGAACGGCGCCAACGATATCCCGCAAGAGGCTGATCACGTCGGACGAGCCTGGCGTGGCGCCGATGTAGCGTTCGATGATGACGGCGGTGCTGTGGCTCGCGATGGCCTGGCGTGCCGCTTCCGCCATCACAGCGGATTTGCCGGAGCCGGCCACGCCGAGGACGGCCAGCGGACGACCGGCGCCGCGCGTGAGGTAGCGTTCGATGCGCCGCAACGGCTCCTCGCGTCCCAGGAAGTGGGCGCAGCGCTCGCCGCCGAAGGCTTCGTGGGCTTGTTCTTCCTGCTGTTCGGCGGGAACGCTTGTCAGCTTCTCGGCCTGAGCGATGACTACGGCTGTCAGTGCTGTGAGAACTTCGCTGTGGAATTGTCTCAGATCGTCGTCGGAAAACCGGCCTTCGTCCCTCCAGTCCAGCGTGTACGGGTGGGTGTTATTCGGACCGATGCATGTCTCGATTTCCCCGCGAAGTCCTTCGCGCAGCGCGCCGGCCCGAGGGTCTTGAAGGTGGGACAGGCGTTTCGCCTGTCCGCTGTTCCCTTCGCGTAGCGCGCCGGCCCGAGGGTCTTGCGCACCGCCTGGCAACAGATCAACAAGATCCCGGTGCGGCTGCTCGCCCGGGGCATAGCGGATCGTGCGGACGAAGGCGTGGACGTGTTCGCGAGCATCGCTGACCGTCAACGCGCCACGTATGATCTCCTGGTGCGTGGCGGAAAGGCCGAGCGCCAACTGATCCAGGGCACGATGCTGCGCCTCGGTCAGTGTGTCGGCGATGCGTATGAAAGCGGCCGCGCTCTCCAGGGCGGCCAGGAGCGGGGTCTCCACTCCATTGCGCCAAGCGTCGTAATCCGCAAGCGCGCCGGTGCGCGGCTGGAGGACGTATTCCGGCGGCACTGCGTTGTCGTCGCGGCGATACCATTCGAGGGCGGGAGCAGCTTGGGGATCGTCTGCCTTCACCAGCGGCTTCATCTTTTCGAACAGGTCCGCGGGGATGGTCTCCGGCAGCGGGCGCCATCCGTAGCGGTCGCCAAGCAGCATGAGGAAGTTGGGCTTGGGCGTTCCCTCTTGGCAGCGGGCCAGTTCGCGCAGACAGATGCGCATCGTGCGGTTGTGGCGACCCGCCTCCTCGCTCACGCCCCAGCGCAGGTCAATCGCCTGGAAGCGCAGACCCTTGGAGAGGCAAATCTGCTTGAGCCGCGGGAAGACTTCCCGTTGCAGAATGTCCCGTTCCGCCTTCATGTCCGAGAAGGTGGAACTGACGAAGAGGCGGATGGTACGGCTTGCTTGTGCCATGGCATCAACCGCTCGCTCTGCGAAGGACCTCCAGCCCCGCCTTCGCGAGAATCTCCGGGAACTTCAGCACCGCAATACGGTCGAAGTGGCGCACCGACTCCGGCAGGTCGGCCCACGGAATGATGCAGTGATGTATCTTGCGAGCATCGTCGCGGGGCCTACCGAATCGCCAGCCGTCGCGCAGGCGTTCCACATTCCATCGTCCGTGTTCCATCTCGGCCATGCGATCAATCATGCGATCAATTTCCCCTTCGGGACCTTCGGTGAATCCCGAGAAGACCACCGGGGTGTCCGACGGGTGCACCTCGAACCCGCTGGCCTCGAGGATTGTCACGGCGTAGCTTGCCTGCTCCCGGTTCGCTCTCTGGAAGGTCTCCTTCAATTCGTCCCAAGGTCTCATGTTCTCGGGCAGTTTGCCTGGACTCTCGTCCACGAAGTTCTTGTGGAATCGCTTCGCCATGTCCTCCAGGACCGGGGGCTCGAATCGGGCGGAGGGTGGCACGATGAAGGCGCGCACCGTCGTGGGGTCGAAGGGAGTGACCAGAAGGTTCCGCACTCCGGTCCAGAGAGGATCTCCGGCCAGCGCGTCCGCGGATCCGCCGCTTCCCTGAATCACAGCCACGCTGGCGCCAAAGGCGAGCGCGGTGGTGTATTCGACGCGGCTGAGGGGGCCACCGCCCAGGCCAATCAACGACACATCCTTGGGCTGGATGCCGTGGTCGAAAATGTCCTTCCACGTCCTCATGATCTGCTCCGGAGAGAAATTGTCTTCGTCGCAGGTGACCGGCGGATCGTCATAGCGGGAGTCCCACGATCCATCGCGCGGAAAGCGGCGCGGGACGTATGCCTTCAGAGCGAAGTGTCTTGCTCCGCGGTTGGCCAGTTCGGCGGCGACCTCACCCACCATGCCGGGAATGCCCACGGTCGTCCCGCCGGAGACCACGGTACCATGGAAGGCCTCGAGAGCTGCGGAGAGCATGGGACGGAAGAGGTCGGCTATCTTGGCCTCGAGGCTGACAGCGCCCCCAGAGACGATGAGCAGCGGCGCGGTCAGGAATGGCGTCGTTGTCGCCCGCGCTTCCGCCGGCTTGTGCTCCTTGTCCACCACCCGCCTAGCCAACTCAAGCAGCCGCGTGGCCCAGAGGTAGCCGCCAGTCAGCACGTTGGCGCCAACAACCAAACGAATCCAGTACTCCTCGGCGTCGAGAACGTCTGGCGGAACGCAGTGGGTGCCGTCGAGCATGTAGCGAATACCCCGGCCGTAGACAGCCAAAGCCTCGTGCGCCTCGCCGAGCAGCAAGTGAAGGCGTCCGTCCGTGAAGCAGGCGTAGGGGAGCTCCGTGCCGTTCAGGGCGTGCTCGCGACATACGCGGATAGCCTCGCGGAGCGTGGCGGCCATGCTGGGGATAAAGTTTGCGTTGCCGCCAACGTGAATCTCGTAACCGAGCACGTCCGCGAGGTAGTAGGGGTTGCCCGGTTCGGTCTCGAGCGCCTTTGCGTAGAGCGAGCGTGCGCGGTGACCCTCGCCAGGCACCACCTCGCACGTCCACGCCAGGCGCGCCAGAGCGCGGGCACGGAGGCTGGTACACTTCCGCAGATCCCGGACGAACTCCAGGTCGCCGCACGGGCAGCGGCCGGCCACCTTCTCCAGCAACTCCTGGCCTTGCCGGTATGGTTCCGACTTGGGGGCCGCTCGGTGAACCCTGCAAAGGGCATATCCGAGATCCAGGATCAGCTCGCACCGCTGAGCCCCGGTCAGATCGCAGTGCGGGGCCCCGATGGTCCCGCAGCCCCGCGCCTCGGCTATCCCGGCGTAGGGTTGCAGCGTCCTGACCACTCGCTCGAAATCCCCCAAAGCCGCCACCAGCCGCGCTAGATGAAGAGCGACCTGAGGCTTTTTCCCCTCATCCGATTCGTTGGCAAGGATCAGCTCCTGGACAGCGACCTCTTTCTCGACTTCCTCCTTCGACGCAAAGGCTGAGTAGTTGGCCAGCATTCCGTCAATCTCGAGTGCCAGCCGGTCGAACGTCCGGTCGCCATCCTCCATGAGCGCCGCCAGCAGCGCGCCGGTGCGCCTGAACTCGGCAGGATATTTCAGAGGGGCCTTGTACATCCGGTCGTGCAACGTGTCAGCCCAGGCGTGTTGCACCCACGTGCGCACCTGCACCTCCGCACGTTTGTCTCCGATGGCGGCGATTTCCTCGACCGCGAGGCCAAGGCCGTGCCCAGGTCTGAGGCGGACGATGTAGTGCAGATCCCGGTAGCCGAACTCCTCCTCCCCGAGAGAGAGCCCCTTGTCGTCCTTCTCGACGATCTCGAAGTTGGCCTCGATAAACTTCCGCACCGCCCGGACCTGCTCCAGCGTCTGAACGATCACCCGCGCGCCGCACAGGTCGGTAAAGTCGTTGACCGGGTCTCGGTACTTCGCGTACTTGCGGGCGCACTTCTCGGCGAAACTGGACACGGACTTTGGACGCGACTGGACTTGTACTGCCGGAATGGCGGCCCGGCAAGCGGCCTTCAGGACTCGCTCCAGGGCCGCCGCGTAAGTCTTGTACTCCGGAAGAATCTTTGTGTAGGCGTCAATCTGTTGCTTGTGCTTTTCTGGGGTGATACCTTTTGTTTCGCTCATAGTCTCTTTTCCTTTGGGAAGATGAAATCTTGCCGTCGGTAGATCCGCTCCTCTTTCTTGCCGCCGGGCCCCGTCTCAAGCCCTCGCGCTTCAAGCCCCGCGCGGCTTCTTCGGCAGCGTGAAATGGATAACCGTGCCGTGGCGTTTGGGGTTCTTCGAGTCCTCGCCCTCTTCGCAGGTCTTTTCCCGGTCCACCCATATCTTGCCGCCATGCGACTCGATGGCGATCTTGCAGAAATAGAGTCCAAGGCCGTGACCGAGGTGAGCGGTGGCGTTAGCCTGGATACCTCCCTCAAAAACCTTGTCGCGAAGCTTCTTCGGTATTCCCGGTCCGTTGTCCGAGACCGTGACCCTTACCAGGCCGGACTGGGTCTCCTCATCGGCCTCGACCACGATCTGGCCTTCCGGCATGAACTTTGCGGTATTGGTGAAGAGATTCGTGAGGACGCGGCAAAGAATGATCCGGTCGGCCCAGACGCGAACAGCAACACCGACCTCGTTGTCGCAACGGATTTTTCTCGGCCGCAGCATTCGGACCAGAACCAGGATTCTTTCGACAATATCTCTCAGGTTCAACTCCTGCGGACACAGCGACATCTTCCTGTCCCGCTTCCAGTGTCTCATCCTCTCCGCGTCCCAGGTATCGAAGATGTCCGCGCAGAGACCGTTCAGGTACTCGGCGATGTCCCTGGCGCGCCGGAGCATTCTCTTCGTCGCCCCTTCGGCAAGGCTGTCAAGGTCTGCGGCCATCAGGCCCATATATAGAGCCCCGAGAGGCTGCTTGAGGTCGTGGAACAGCAGGCGGAAGTACTCGTTCGTGGAATCGAATCTCGCCTTTGCTTCAAGCGCCGCCTGTGCGTATTTCTCGACGCTGATTGTCAGCTCGCCCTCATGGTAGCGCGCCACGAGGCGTTCCGCGTGCGACTTGCTGGCCAAGGTGATGGCCGCCTCCACGTAGTCGGCTGCCTTGTCGTAATTGCCCCAGCGCCTGTAGAGATCGCCGATCTCGAAGAATCCGCTGGCCAAGTGACGTCGGTCTTGGAGAGCAACGAGCGGCTTCATGGCCTTGTTGAGAAGACCGACGATCTCCGCCTCGCGTCGCCGTGAGGGGGTTCCCTCCCGCCCGAGGACAAGCGCCTTGGCAAACATGGCGGTTGCCATCCGAACGTGGTCTTTGAGGCGGCGAAACAGGTCCTCCGCCTTCTCGCACTCGGCAATGGCTTCCTTCTTCGTGCCGGCGCTCTCGGCATAAGCCCGCGCCAGGCTCAGGTGCGAGCGGGCCGCATCCGCCGTGTCTCCCACGGCATCGAAGATGCGCAAGGACTCTGCGAATCGTTCGACCGCTTTTCGGCGCTCCTCCTCTGCCTGCGGCCGCTTGCCATCCTTCTCCAGGCGGCCACTCGTTTGCAGATGCACCTTGCCCCGGTAGCGCTCAATGATGCCTAGGCCGCGCTGGTAGTTGAGGTCTTCGCAGCGGCGCCCGGCCTTCTCAAGAAGGCGGTCATGGCGGAGCAGATCGGCCGAATGGTAGCACAGATGCGCGCGCAGGAGCTGGACCTCCACCTGGCCGTAGTCGTCGGAACACTTCTGCCAAAGCGCGAGGCTCGTGGCGAGATGTTGATGCGCCTGGGCAAAGTCGCCCTGCTCGAAGCGAAGCCTCCCGAGCGCTTCCTTCACGGCGGCCTGGTTGCGGTTCTCGCCCGGCGCGTTTGCCTCCGCCTTGCGGATGAGTGTCTCCGCGGAGGACCAGTCGCACGCTGCCGTCTTGATAAGCGCCAGAGCGATGTGCGATCTCGCCTTCAGGGGGGAGAAATCCAGCGGCTCGGCAAGGATCCCGGCGCGTTTTGCCCAGTCCTCCGCCGCTTTCAAGTCGCCCTTTCTCCAGAAGTGCCGAGCCGCCAAGCAGTAGCCGCGCGCCGCAAGGTAGTTCACCCCACTACTGAGAGACTGATGCCATTGGGCCCTGAAGACCTTGATCTCCCGCTCAAACGCCTCGCCGGGGGCGTTCCAGAAGTCCCGATACGCCCGCAGGTAAGCCACCATGGCATTCCGAAAGTTGCTCCCCGGCCACCGGGCGGCCACTTCCAGATACTTGGAAAGATCCTGGCAGGAGCACTCCAGCTCCTCGATCTTCTCGTGTAACTGCTGAATACTCCCAATTCCACTTGGACCGTCATTGAACTTCGTCATGGGAATTCCTCCTGGCTTTCCCGCATTGCGAGGACCTTGGTTGAAACTCCGTCTTGGTTGTCCTCTGCGGATTTTCCTTCCATGGGCCTTGGCGAGATAACTTCCTGATGTGACTCCTGGTAGCCATTATGTCAGGCAAGACCGTCGCCGCAAGATAATTCGGCCGGCACGTCTACAAGATGAATGCGGTGAGGGAGCAACTGTTCCCGCAGGCGCGGGAAAACAAAGCGCACAAGGCGGTCCCGCTCGGCGTGCATGTCGCGGAAGGTGCTGTTGATGAAGACTCGAACGGTTCTCCTATAGCGCTCAGAGGATTGCATGGCCATGCTCCAAGTGTATGCGTGAATCGGTAAACACGACTGTCCGCCCCCCCGCATCGACTCGCCAGCAGTGAATCCCTGTGTCGCCTGTTCGCAGGCGAAGACTTTCGTCCATCGGAAGATCCAGAAAGCAGCGGAACAACATAGCAATCATCTGACCGTGGGAAACAATCAGAATTCGCTGGCCGATCTTCTCCTGACAAAGCAGTCTCGACCAGAATGTCTCGGCCCGTGCGCGGATTTCTATCACTGTTTCGCCGCCGCGGACCGTCTCGTGAGGAAGCTATCCACCCGGCGGCAAGAATCCCTGTGCCTTTGCCTCACGCTCCGTCAGACCGGCCAGAGCGCCATTGTTCCGTTCCAGCAGTCCTGGGTCACATTCAACATCCACTCGGACCCGCAGTGCGACCTCTTCGGCGGTTCTCATCGCCCGAATGAGTGGGCTGGAAATGATCCGTTGTGGAGGGTATTTTGCTGCAATCCATTTGGCGGCAAGGCGGGCTTGATCAAGACCGGCCTCGGTCAGAGGACTGTCCATTCTTCCCTCAAACACCTTCGGCTTCGCCACGTCCGCGACCGACTGTCCGTGCCGCATGACCAGGAACTCGGTGTATCTGGTTGTCTTCATTTCCTCTCCATTGGCCTCCCGATAGAACAATACGCAGCAAAAAAGATTGGCGCATTCGCTGGAACGTTTTGACAAAGAACCGGCTCGGGCCGATGGACGTAGAGCAGGCCGAGGATGCAGACGAAGAACGGCTCGACGCGGTCAACCCATTGCCGGCAGTATTCCCAGGAGTTGGCGGTTTTGCCGTTGGCGTCCTTGGCCGGCACCCCCCAGCGCAGGTCCACGTCGAAGAACTCCAGCCCCAACTGCTCCACCCGCTCCCGCAACTCCGGGAAGACGACAGTCACCAGATGATCCCGCTCCGCCTGCATGTCGCGGAACGTCGAGGAGATGAAGACGCGAACCTGTTTCTCAGGAGTTGGCATACGATTCTTCAATACGCATTTCGAGCACTCCAGATCCTCCCACCCAACGCCGGTCGAGCGCGTGGCACCGCGCCCCGTATTTCTGGCACAGTGCGCAGAGTCGGGGCAAGACGGAATATCATGCAGGCAGCCATCTGAACTCCTTCTCTCGAAGCCTCTCATAGGTCCGCGAGACTGCGGTGTCAGTCCGTATAGCCTCCAAGTAGTCGGCCACTAACCGCGCGCGTTTTACCAATGTGTCATTAGCGGCCTTGCTCGCCAGATCTTTCGCTCTGTGACAATAGCGCTCAGCGGGCTTCAGGCAGCCTCTACGGGCTTCAACTATGGTCAGAGCCAGTAAGCAACGGCAGACTCCCCACCGCCGGCCGCTCTTCTCAGCGTGTCGAAGTGCGTCTAGGTTCAACTTCCGAGCCTCTTCGAGGTGTCCTTGCGCAAGCTTCACGTCACCAAACGCATTCAGTGCTTCCTCCGTGGCCGATTCGTCAGGAGAACGGCGAGCGGCGAGGAGAGCCTTCTCGGCAAACTCTTGGGCTTTGAGGAGATTCACCTCTTTCCCTTTGAGCCGGTCCATATAGATCTTGCTCAGATGTCGGCAGGCCCTGGTTTCTACTTCGGCATCGTGCCACTGCTGAGACAGAACAAGAGCATCGGCCAAACATTGCTCGGCTTCGCGGAGCCTCCCCATTTGAAGATGGCATGTACCAATGCGGGCCAAGACACTCCCGATCCGGGATGGGTCTGCGGACTCCCGCAGGACTCGGGTTTTCTGAAAATGATTGAGGGCATCCTCAACATTGTCCTGAGCCAACCGCAAGTTGGCCATTCCGTAATGAGCGGCCGCCAGCACCCGCTGAATGTCCAACGATGTCGTTGCCCCGGCCAACGACTCTGCGCAGGCAAGCACATGTGAAAAGATACTCTCGCTAAGTTCAGTATTGGCATGGCCAATCGCCCGAAACCCGAGTCGGGCGTACGCCACCAGAGACTGAGCCGTCTCACGCATCTCGCCAGTCTTGGCTCGAAGGAGGCACTCTTGTTTCGAAATCTTGCTGGCCCGCACCAGATCCTCGTGTCCGACGCTCCAATACGTCCAAGCCAGTCCTCTAAGTGCGTTGGCGCGGCCACGCACTGCCCACGGTTGCTTCTGGCGCGCGTACCACTTGACGGCTGCCTGATACCATGTTCGCGCGCTCGAGGCCAGTTCCTGTAGCGTAATGGAACTTCTGGCGGATGGGCGCACATAACCTCCGAGATCGTAATAGGTGTCGACGGCCGGCATTTGTGTCATGATTGTCCACGCCCTGCGCTGATACTCAGAGGCAGATCGATCATTGCGTTCTGCAATCTCGCAAAACTTGGCCAAGTCCCGCAGTAACCACACCTGAGCCTGCGGATTGCCCGCCTTCTCCGCGAACGTCAAAGCCTCCTCAAATCGAGCGCGCGCTTTTTCCAGACATCCCTCGTCCCAATCTAACCATGCGAGATCGCGCAGACTCCATGCCCGATCTCGGAAGCCACCCGACGCATCTCTCAGCTTCCAAGCCTGCGTCTGGCACACACGAGCGCGGGCAGTTTGACCTAGCAGCCGCCGGATCACTCCGAGGTTGTTGAGTGCTCGCGCAAGCTGGCGGTCAATCCTCCCGCTGTGAATACCAGCCGATTTCGTGTCTCTTGCGGCCCGTTGGACAACCTCGAAGAAACGTGTTGCAGACACCAAGTAGTCATCGTAACGGCCATCGATATCGCCCATGTCGAAGTAAGCACGGGCAAGCGTGTTGGCGGTGCGCATGAGTTGAATGGCGGTGGAGAGGTTCTTCGTGCCGGCCCGTTCTTTAGCCTCCTTCGCCAACGTGTATGCCCGATGAGCCAAGAGAAGGCTATCGCGAGCGCTACCCCGCGAGCTTTCAACCTGAGCGAGGGCGATCAATGCGGCCAGTTCGTTCTCTGAGGAGTGAGCTACCGACCAGTTACGAACCCAACTGAGAACCTCAAAGACCCGTTCCCACCGCCCCAACATCTCAGACGCATCCGCGAAAGCGAGCAGCAGTTCGGCGCAATCACCACGGGTCTTCCGCCATATGGCCACCAGCATATCCGAACAAGCGCGCGGGCTACCGGCCCAAGGCCTTGCGTTCAATTCCCTCCCATCGAGTTCGACCAGAGCTTTCACTAGAGAGTCCCGCACTTCACCGTGGCCAAGCGCTTTCTTGGCACTGCTCAACTTCACCAACTTGTCGCGATCTTCCAGATCCAAGAGATGCCCAGCCAAATGACGGGAAGAATAGACAGAGATATTGGCTGGAGAAACATGAAATTCCTTCCAACCAAAATCGGCCAAAAGCCGATGCCCGCAAGGGATGCTAACATAATAGCGACCGGCCTTCCCCTCAACCGCGAGCCAGTCGGCGAGTGACTTGTGGTACGCTCTGACGACCTCGTGGCCACCTTCAGTCGTGACCGGAAAAAGCGAGCCGAAGGTACGCAGCCATTTTCTGAGTTCGGTTTCACGCCAGCGGAAGAGCTTCTGGAGTATATCAATTGGTAAAGGTTCATGTGCGGCCAGGATGGCGCCCAGCGCCGGTTCGATTGTCTTTTCGTAGTTTCTGCAATCTGGGAACTGCCGCTGGAAACATTGAAAAAAGAATCCACCTAGACCCTGTGGGAATTGGCCCAAGCGGTCAAGTGAGAGATTGCCGCGTTGGAGGTCATCACAGACGTGCTCGACATAAAGGAACACGCCCTCGCTGCGGTCGAGAATATGCTCGCTGATGCGATTGGCATCCGACCGATCTTTGAGTAGCGGCGCCAGTTCACGGTGCAGGTAGTCACGAAGGTCATCACGATTGGCTTCAGTTTTCGTGTTGAGGATAAAGGGTTTCAGTCCCTGCAACGGTGCGGTCACCGCTTCCTCCTTCGGGCGGCTGGTAATGATCAGCCGCAGCCAAGCGGGCGTTTTTGGGAATTCCGTCGCGATGAAGTTGGCTAGTTCATTGCAACCGTCGCGAGTGGCTTCGTCCAGTGCATCGATCAGAATGACGATGGGGCGGTTGGGGGGAGTGATCTTAGTCAATGGCTGCACCAGCAGGTTGTCGAACAGTGTGCGAGCGTCGTCTTGGACAAGTCGTTCTACGTCCATCGCTGCCAGCCGCGCCTCATATTCGGGCAACTGGGTCGTCAACTGATACACGACCGACGTGACCACACAGCGCGGGTCACTCTTTTGCCGGTGGCCATACTCGCAGAGGTGCAGAGCCGCCACTTCTAAATACCGGCTGCTCAACACGGCCGACAAGGCGGTCTTGCCGACGCCGGGGTCGCCGGTAATCCAAAAAATTCGTTGCTGGGGCGGGTTGTTTGCCAGCCAAGTATTCACCTTGTCAAAGGCCCACTGACGCCCGGTGAACTTGGGTAGGTGCTTGAGAATGTCGGCGTCAAATTCCAGCGGTTGGAGAGCCTTCAATAGGCGCTGCTGGGTGCCCTCGAAATCTAACTGGTCTTCCTCCAACGCCTGGAGTAATCGTTCAAAGCGCGGGCGATAGAACGCCTCTTTGGCTTGGATGGGAATGCACTCCCGCATGTCCAGCCACTGGATACGACAGATCGAAAGGGGCGGCTCACTTTCGACGACCATGAGCGGGATGATGCGCAACCCCAGGGCGAGGGCACGCGCGACCTCGTTGAGGCAGAAGCCATCGGGGCGGCGGACGGAATGCGGGGTGAGTAGGAGTATGACCGCGGCGTTGACCTTGTCGGCGGCCAGATGCGCCAAGCCTTGCTCGATGGAAAGCTCCCAGTCGTGACCGGGTTTCAACCGCTCCTCATCGAACCAAACGTCGTGACCGCGTTTGCGCAGATCATCGCGCAGACGAACGGAGAGCGAGAGATGTTCGTCGTGGCCATAACTGATGAACAGGCGCTTCGGGCTGCAGGGTTTGGTTGTCATGTGAACGGAATACCACCTCCTTTGCATGCGGTTGGCCGGCACCCTTCCCTGTCCGTCGAAGCTTGGGCGAAGTCGGACGCGCCGGTCCACGTCGAAGAACTCCAACCCCAACCGCTCGACCCGCTCCCGCAACTCCGGAAAGACGACAGTAACCAGATGATCCCGCTCCGCGTGCATGTCGCGGAAGGTGGAGAAGATGAAGACGCGGACGGTGTCCAAAGTTGTATCCATTTCACGCCAGCCAACAGCTAAACTCAGCGGCGCTGGTGTTCAGCGCTCGCTGGGGCGAGTTGTTATTGGCACAAGAAAGCCCTTCCTCTGTCATGCTCTTATTCCCAGGTTGTGAACCAGCTTCTGGAAAGCTTGAGCATAATCGGACCTGAAGTCGATGGCCTGCGCACGATGGACGCGGAGCGGCAGCGGCGCATCGTCCAGTAGTAACGGGATGATGGCCTTCTTTCTTTCTCGCGCAAAGCTCACTTCGTCTGCCACATTGGCAGACTTGACAGATCTCTCGGAGACAATCAACAGAATATGTGAGCACTTTGAAAGGGCTCTCTCGATTTCCGCATCCCATGACGCCCCGGCAGGAATATCATCAAGGTCGCGCCAACTATCGATCCCGTGCTTTGTCAGCTCGGCCTTCAGTCTTCGGACGAAATCGGCATCAGATCGACTGTAGCTTATGAAGCACTCGATTCGCGGAGGGGGTCTCGGCAGAGCTTTCGTAAGGAATTCGAGGGTTCGTTCCGAATCCGCGTCGCTGAGGCACGATAACCACTGGTAATGCCTAAGGTAAGGCCTAAGGGGTGAGGATTTGCCGATAACGACATCATCCATCCTTATGGGGAACAGTGGTTTGCCCGAGCCTAAAGCGACTGCGATACGTTGCAGCACCCAGTCATCTCGGATCGACTTCCGAGTGAGAAACACCAAGACAGCTTGTGCACTCTCAATATCGGCCCGGACGCAATCGAACCATTCAGAAGTTCCCACTTTTCGCGCAAGAGGCCCGAGTGTGACTTCGTAGCCGTGGCTCTCAAGGCTGCGTGCCACAAAGTCCACTCGCTCACGTTCTTCATGGTTGTAGATGAAGGCAATAGTCATGTTACACCCATCGTCGGCGAACGTCGAAGCTTACCGACGGCAACAGAGACAAGCGAAGTTGACGTGCGGTGCAGCACCTGGTTCTGTCCCGCCCCCTGCTTCCTGGAATGGAATGTCTGTAAGCCTCAACTGGGATCTAGTGTACACCCTTCTGCTTTGAGAATCTTTGATCCTTTCTTCCAAAGAAACTGAGTCAAGTTCGATAGATTTGCCAGTGTGCCAGATAGGTCTTCAAGGTCACGATCCCACACTGATTGAGCCATGTGCAGGAATCCCCGTGAATCAGCCAGCAGGGATCGGAGTCGGGCTGTTCCATATCTGGTATCCGACACTAATTCGAGAGCAATTTCGAGAGACCGCGAATAGAAAGTGAGAATGTCTGTGACGGCTGCAATGAACTCTTCCTTGTACCGTCTCTTACCGTCGGCTCTGTGATTGATTGTGTCAAGGGCCAACGCAGGAATAAGTGTCTCCGGTACACACTCCGACCTTTGTAGACTTCCGCATATCTGGATATAGCGTTCCGGTACTTGCAGCAACTCCTCCACCCTGCAGGTGGCCGGTGCAGCCTTTATCAAAGCAGGAACACAGAGACGGATATATCCGGAAGTCGCCTTCAGGAAGTCATCTTCACTTACTATTTGTCGGATACGGTCCCAATCCTTGGCATCAAGCAAGTGATACAGCAGATTATCCCTGAAGTATGATGAGAGACGTTTGGTCTCACAAAACTCGCGAAGTCCTGCTTCAGCAAGCATCCGATGTCCCTCCATCAAACTCACGAAATACGCGCCCGCCGTCGCTTCATTCGCCAGCCAGTCGGCGAGGGACCTGTGGTAAGGTTTGATGACCTCCGCGCCACCTTCGGTCGTGACCGGGAAGAGCGAGCCGAGGGGGCGGGTGAAGTCGCGAAGTTCTTCGTCCTGCCAGTTGAAGAGGCGCTGAGGAATCTCAACCGGCAGCGGCTCGCGGGCGGCGAGGATGGCGCGCAGCGCGGGGCGCACGTCTTTGCGGAATTTCTCCAAGTCGGGGAATTGCCGCTGAAAGTATTGGCAGAAGATTCCGCCGAGTCCTTGCGGGAATTGCTCCGGGCGGTTCAGCGAAAGATGGCCGTGCTGGACGTCGCTGCAGAAGCGCTCAACGTAGAGGAACACGCCTTCGCTCCTTTCCAGGATTTGCTCCACGAGGCGGTCGGCATCCGGGCGGGTCTGGAGTGGCGACGCCAGTTCGCGCCGCAGGTAGTCGCGGATGTCGGCGCGGTTTGATTCGGACTGGGTGTCGAGCGGGAAAGGATTCAAGGCCTGCAAGGGAGTTTTGACATCGAACTCCGGGCGGCTGGTGACGACGAGGCCAAGCCAGTCGGGCAGGCGCTGTGCATTTCGCGCGAGCATTTCCACCAGTGGATTGCGTCCGGCCTCGCCGGCTTCATCCAGGGCATCAATCACGATAAGATACCGGTCCCGGGCGCCGTGGATGACCGAGCGTAGCGGGTTGGCGAGGAGGTAGTCAAAGAGTTCCGCCGCGTCCTTGCGGTCCAGTTCGGCAATCTCTGGCAGGGCCAGCAGGATCTTGCGGTAATCGGGAAGTCGGGTGGCGAGTTGGAAGGCGAGGCTGCGGACGACCCGCGGCGCGTTGCGGTGGTCGGGCTTGTCCCATTCGCAGAACTGGGCGGCAATGACCGTGTCGCCTCGCGTATGGGTCAGTTGGGCGGCAAAGGCGCTCTTGCCGACGCCGGGAGCGCCCATGATCCAGAAGAGCCGGGAATCCAGCTTGGTATCCTGCCGCCATTTCTCCACCGCCTCGAACAGCCACTGACGTCCGTAGAAGCCTTTGCTCAGCAACTGGCAGATGCGCGCCTCGGACTTGATGGGTTTGAGATGGTCGTTGAGCGTTTCGATCTCACCGGCAAAGCGGCGGCTTTCGTCGCTCTCCACCACCCGGACGATCTCGGCCTGATTGGCCTGATACCATTGCTCCCAGGCGGCGTCACCGACGACAGGTTCGTCTTTCGTGACGTGGACGTCGCCATGCCCCTCTTTCCAGTCGTGCATGTCGAGCCACTGAATATGACCGATGTTGACCGGCGGCTGCACTTCCTGCTCGCTCTCGACTAGGATGGTCTGGATGTTGCCACCCTTCACGCCGATGGCGATGGCGATCTCATCGCGGCAGACACCGGGGTCGCGGGTGGAATGTTTCGAGAGGAAGGAGACGACGCGCTGGCTGTTCAAGATGCCGTCGGTGATCGCGCGCCGCCACTCATCGCCGAACTTGATCTCATTCTTGTCGAACCAGACGTCGTGTCCGCGCTTTTCCAAGTCGGCCTTGATACGGCGAACAAGTTCCTCGTTGTCGTCGTGGCCGTAGCTGAGAAAGATGCGCATGGGGGTAAAGGGCTTTGGTTCCGGCAACTGCCCGTGTGTCAGACAAATCCAGAAAGCCCCAACCTTGGCAGGCTCTGCGTCACATTGTGGGCATTTCATCGCGTTGCCTCCAGATACAACTCGAGCATACTACCAAAACGACCGCCACTGCGCAAGTTCACGTCTGCGAGATGAATGCGACAATGCGGCGCGGGAGCAACTGCTCCCACAGCCCCGGAAAGACAAAGCGCACCAAGTGGTCCCGCTCCTCCTTCATGTCGCGAAACGTGGAAGAGACAAAGACGCGAATGACGCGTTCCTGCAGGGGTTTGGCGGAAGAGGGATGAGGAGACATGAACATATTCCTTGCACGCGAACGCCAGCGGAGTCAAGCTATACGTTGCCGGTTATCTCCCCGATCACCGCCCGTGATTCGGTTTTCAGGCGTTCAACGGCACGGGCGAACCCGTGGTCTTTTTCGAGGTCATTCGTGATGAGGTCCAGGCGGTATAAGTTCCCCAAAACGATCTTGTAAACGGGAACCTGCATCCGCCAGGCATCACAGCTTATCTTCTCGTTCAAGAAACGGCCAAATGCTTTTGAGAGTCTGGAGTACTGTTTTAGAGCCTTTTGCGGGACGCGGTTGAGCGCCTCGCCGTCCAAGTTGCAGAGCATGCTCAGAAACGCGTGAATCGCGGGTTGCGCATAGACCTCCTTGAAGAATTGCATCATCTTTTCATTCGCGGCGCTTCGCAGTTCACACAGTTCCCCGCTCAGGCAGAGATAGAGAAGCTCGATGGCGTTGCGAAACTCCGGCATGCCAAAGTGTATGGCCGCAAGCACACCGGGACGTTGGTCCTCATGCCATGCGGCCTGAAACACGTACCTGCCCATGTCGTAGAGAATTCTGTCAACCGGGCTGTACCAAGTATCGAGCGCCTCTTTCCGATCACTGGCGAGACATTGCTCAACGCGGCTTCGGAATTGCGACAGCCGAAGGTAGTACGATTCATGGCCATACTGAAGGAGTCTCGCGAACCTTTCGTCGCACAAGGGATAATCCGGACTCATGTAGATGTCCTCCACAACCAGACTATAAACCGACCAGTAGTCGTTGCGGATGCGGCATAGATAATAGACTGGCCACTGATTGGGAAGAAGGCGAACGTCGAGTTGCAGTTCACCCATTCCTATCTCGCTCATCAGAGCGCGGATTTCAGAACGCTCGACGAGCGACACGTCGTATTCCCTGTAGGAGCCGCGTATTTTTACCTTCCTGGACAGGATGTCCGCTATGGCCGAGAAGTCCGACACGTGTCCCCCCTCGCAAGCCAATCTCTGCCTGATGGCATCGTATTGACGAATCTGCTCAAGCAAAGGTTCCAAACCGCGGCGCATGTCGTAAAGAGTCGCGGCACGTCTGGCGCCGTATGAGTTTCCCATCCGGGGGGACCGGTACGCGTAACCATCGGCGTAGTCGTCAGATATTGGGTCGTCCCATTGCTGGTACATGTGTTCCGCCTTACTCCATCTATGTGATGGTTTCGCACTTTTTGCGCTCGCGCATGCACGAGGCCACATAGGTTCCAATCTGCCCGGCAACCGATTGGTAGTTCTCCAGGTCGCTATCGGCGACGGGGATTACCTTATCGAGAATAGTCTCGAAACCCGTTTCTCCGGGGACGCCAAGGGCGACGAGGGTGGTGTGGAGTTTGGCGCCGAAATCCGCGTAAGCGGAAGCGAAGAGTTCACGCACTTCCTCGCGACCCTCCTTTCCGCTTTGAAAACTGCGGTTCCATGCGCAGTCGGAGATCAATATCAGGTAGATGACTCTGCCTCGAGACAGGCGTTTCGCTTCTTCGAGCATGAAGGCGATGGACAGAGCGTCCGATTGTACGCCGACGCCACGCTCCGGCAAGCTGGCCAAAGCCCTGAGGGCTTCCTTGTGGTTGGCCGCCGTGGACTTGTGGGGATGGTAGATCCACTGGACAAGTGGCGCCGTCAGGCCCTGCCGAACCTGTCCGCTATGGTAGAGACCCGCGAGGAGATTCACGCCGCTTTTGGCAGTGGATTTCAGCCAGGCCGCCGTGAGCACCTTGGTCATTCTCATCTGACGAGCGTTCAGAGAAGCGGAACCGTCACAGGCGATCAAGAGCACCGGCCGGCCATGAGGGTCTTTCTCGTTGCGGAGACGATATCGTTTGAACACGGTCGAAGAGAAATTGCAGAGCGCCAGACGCGCCGGATCGAGTAATCCGGAACACTGGAGACGTTGCGGATCCATGCGTTGTTCGACATTCGGATAGAGCACTTTCCTGAGAACGTGCGTAAGATCGTTGGACTCTTGGTCGAGTTTCTCAACCGCGATCATGTCGTCTGAGATCTCAAGAGGACGATCAAAGATGTCACCGGCGGCCGTTTGGTCTCCGGCGAGCTGAACTTTCACCTCGTGTCCGTCTGTGGGATTGCCCTCCATGGGCCCTTTCCCGAAGACCGCTTTTCGGAACGCCTGTTCGACGCGGTCGGCCCGCATGTCCTCGAAATCGCCGCTCTGTCCGCCGGCCTGGGCAAGAAGATTGGAGAGGTTGGTCAACGCTTTCGCAACCGTTTCCTGCAAAGTCGTTTGGGCGGCTTGTTGCGAGTTCTTCCCATTTCCGGGTTTTGCTTTCGGGCACCCGAGCATCTGTTCCACCTGCTCGGCCAAAGACGGAGGATCGAATAGAGTAGGAGGCTGAGGACCGTCCAGGGGGGGAAAAGCATCATTCGGGGGAAATATTGAGTTCTTCCTGGAGAATCGCTGCGGCTCCCCAATCCCAGCCGCCGGCGCTGCCTCTTCTTCCGCAGCCGGGGGGAGGTACTTTGCCAGACGCTTGCAGACGGCTCTTACCCACGCAACCCCAAGAGCCACCATCTCGCGGGACTTGACTACAGGAAGCTCAGCGAAGTAGAGGGAAGACACCACCTGAATGTCCTCACAGATAGCGCGGGTCATGGGATGTAGCGCCATTCGCCTCGAATCGGGAAGAAGATCGCCAAAGAGAATCACCGCGTTGAGGATCTCGGGCAGCGTACTCCACCTGAGCGTCTGCTGGGCAGCGGAAAAGAGCCGGTAGATTTCGATGGATGACAATCGAGGCTCTCGCGCCAGGTCTTCGAGGATCAGCCGGGTTTGGACGGTCCTGGTGACGTGTTCCGCGAGGCGCTTGTATATCTCCGGATCAACAGAGACCTCGTCCTGTTTGGCAGGGTTTGCCAGATACTCGGCCAGATAGGCGAGAAGTATGCTCTGGGACGCCTGCTCCTCGTACTCAAGGAAGGCCGTCAGCCCGATGGCGCCATAGGCGGCGATGCTGGAGGGATAGTTGGTGTAAAAAGGGCCGATCTGCGGCTTTGTCTTGGGGGCGAATCCGGGGGCCACAGAAACGCCGGCCAGCCGGGCGGCAATGGCCTGTCCAGCCTTGGCCGCCCGGAAGAACAGACGCTGTGCCGGCATTCTCACCGTGTAATCGAGGTTTGCCTTGAAAGCGTCCCCAACCCCCACACCGGCCCAATCCACCTTGCTGCGCCGCTTATAGCTGACATACGAATAGCCCCCGTCGTATCGAGGACTGTTCTGTTTCTGGGGTGCTTGTTGTTTCGCCGGGATCATCAGAACAGGTTTCCCCCCTTGGTGGGATCTTCCTCGCTCTCGGATTGCAGGCCGAACACTTCGTTAAACACGCTCGATACCAGTTTCTGGTCTTCCGGGTTGGCGTTTCCCAAGAGCGTGGCCGCGGCAATCTGATGCAGACTAAGGTGAGGAAGGGAATGGACCATGCGGATGAGCGCCTGATAGCCGTACAGGGTGGGAGGCGGCACGGAAAGAAGGTTGCCTTCGATTCGGTGGCGGCGGATTGCCTGCCCCAGCGCAACAACCTTCACCACCAGCTCATTGCCTATTGCGGGCAATTGCCCGTCTTTCACGAGGTGATGCAGGATCAGGACTTCCTGCTCGGCCGAGGGGTAATCCAACGTCAGATTGATGGTGAAACGACGGCGCAGGGCATCGTCAAATGTGACCAGGGTGTGTGTAGCGTCACTTTCCGCCTGGTAGTTGCTGTCCGCTACCCAGCTGAAGCCGGCTCCCTGCATGTGGTTGCCATCGGGGAGAACAATGTCGCCACGAGTCATGAGATCCAGCAGGCCGCCTTGAATACTGGCGGAATGCACTCGTCCCATTTCGCGCAGCCAGATGGTTTGATAACATTCTCTTCGCTTCTGGTCGGCCTGAACGAGAGCTTCCACGAGAGGGCTCCTCTCGTCGAACGTCGTTCCGTTCTTGAGCGCCCGGCGTTGCACCAGTTCGCCAGGCGTGTCGAAGATGACCATTTCGATGGGGTGAAGGCCAAGTGGCTTGTCCACGAACCCGAGAGCCTGGCAAACCGATCGAAAGTTCTCCTGTCTCAGGTAAAGCGCCTCCATGAGGGAGGTTTTCGCGCTGCCTGTCGGGCCACTCAAATGGATGAATTCGCAACTGGCGATTCCGTACACCAATGTCTCCAGCAACCATTTCTGGATGAATAGCGAATTGCATCCATCCACCGGCAACAGTTTGACAAGATCGGTGGGCCCCGCCTTCTTGTACATGCCCGCTTTCTCAACAGGGAACACTTCCTGTACCATTTTCTTCCTCCTCTTCACCCAGCTCGAGGGAGAGGGTCCCTTCGGGTCCGGGAATGACCAACAGTGTTTTTCCTTCGTAGTGCAACCCGCCTCTGCGCAGTTGAAGAATGCATCGCGTTGCCAAGCTCCGGCTTTTTTCAAGAAGCGCTCGTGCTCCGAAAGACGCGATGTTGACCTCGAGAACAGACACGACGTGCTTGCCGACGTCTCTTCCGACCCTGACTTCTCCGATTCTCATGCCAAGGCGGCTGGCGGAATCAGCAATGGCCATCTGAACGGCCCGTTGCGCGATTTCGGCCATGGTTGACTCATCGAGCGGGTCGAAAAGAATGGGGGTTCCAACACGGCTCAGGAAGGCGCCCGAGAGCATGCGTTTCAAGGCCTGAGCCACCTTGGCCCGAACGTCGCGCCGCGATACCTTGGAGACAAAACCGATCTGCTTTTGCACCGTCTCGTCCTGTCCGCCTGGAAGGTTCATGGTGAATGCGAAAATGAGATTGGCGCAGGAAAACATTGCGCCGGTGGCACTTTGGGCTTCTCCCGTTTCCAGTATCTGGAGAAACAAGTCCGCCAAAGTGCAGCGCACGGTTGGGACTGCGTGGTCAAGATCACTGATCTCGATCACGGCCCCGGCGTGATGTTTGGCCGCCTGTTCCAACCTCCCGCTTTGGAAGGACCCAACAACGCCTCGCCCTGAGCCCAACAGCTGCGCCGCGGCGGTGTAATAGTCCGGCATGCTCGCCGCATCGATGTTGACATAAGGGATGGATAGATGCCTGGCCAACAGAATGGCGCTCTCGGATTTGCCGGTTCCCGGAGAGCCTTGCGCGCAGTAACGAAGAGGCTGATGCAAAGGACGGGTGAGAGCTTCCATGCACAGGCGGTCGGCGAGCTGTTCGAGAGCAAGATCCTGCGCCAGAAGGGACTTCTTGAAGGCATCAAGCAAGTCACCACCCGTTAGATTCCGTGTGAAGGACTCCTGGACGTGGAGAAAGCGCGTTGCTCGGGGACTGGCGCTCAGGCCAGCCAGCGTCTCGGCGAATCCGCCTACTTTTACCGCAAAAGATGGCGTGCTGATCATCTTCACGCGAGTTCCTGTTTTCCAAGCATGTACGGTTCTATGGGCCAAGATGGACAGGAGCCGCCTCTGTTCGGCAGGTCCCCTTCCAGAAACTGAATTCAGAATGGCCAGCGACAACTCCTCTTCCATCCTTGCGGGAAGGCCGCCATGGATATCCCCTGCCGCCCGGATCGCGAAGCGGGCAAGCATTTCGACTGGCACATCGGGAACATGCCGGACAATCGGCGAGAGCGGATCGCTCACTCCGCCCTGTCCCCCATGGAAAACGGATTGGAGCTGCTCATATGTGCCAGAGAATACCGCCGGTTTGCCCAGGGCAGACAGAGACACAAGCACGGATTGCACCTCATGTCCCATTTCATAGGGATTTGAACCCAGAGTTAGCCTTGAAGCCGGAACAACGATTATCCCCGGAGCTTTCTGGGTGAGCTCGAGCAGGGCCTTGCCGTTGATCATGGGTACTGAGACCTGCCCTATGGATTGCCCCAACTCGCTGCTTGCCCCCGCCAGTGCAGCCAGGGCGTACTCCTGAACAAGAGAATGGGGAGAAGCGACAGCAACAGAAACGGCGCCTGACAGGAGATCAAGGGTCTCGCGCGCCCAATCTTGAAGGGGAGGGTCGGAAATGCTGTTTGGCGCCATCCAGGGAGTAATGGGCTTGAGGAAGTCCGCCACCTTTTCGTACTGCTTAAGAAGATCCTCGGTGGAGCGCTTGACCGGTAACTCCGCCTGAAGGCGTCCCGCCATCTCGTCAATCTTGATGATTTCCGCGAGAAGGGCATTCTCCCGGCTCAGGGACATGGGAATCGCCTGAACCCGCATTTCGACTGAGAGGGAGGTCTGTCCCGGTTCTTGGTTGTCTTGTGGGGAAATGAGCCGGCACTGGCTGCCAATGTTGGCCAGCAAGTCAAAAAGCGCAGTAGGCGAAACCAACCCGTTCTTCCCTGTTCGCGCTAGTTCCATCTGCACGACTATAACAGAGTCTTCCACGGATTCACCTCGAACGGAGAGAATGCCTCTTTGCGGAACCCCGTCTTTGGGCTTGGAGACAAACGATTGTCCGCTGGAAGCCGGTTGCACCGCCAGGTGCCTGAACTGTTTTCCCAACAGGTCGGCAACCTGGAGAAGGGTTTCCTTGGAAGCGGTCTTTCCCCATGCCGTACCCTGGAGCGCACATTCACTCTGATCCATGATGATTGCATCCTTCCCTGAAAGTGCTTTCCTACGGAACTGACGTTCTTCCCGCACTGAACGGCACTTGGTGAAGTCCGGCCGCAATCCCTTTGCTGCTTCCGCGCTGGCCGGTCAATAGAAATGAGGGTGCAATTGTCGTGCCATGGCTGCGCAAACGTCGTATCATCCAGAGAATCAAGCAACGATGGGCATATCTAGCATCCTGCTTGGTTGAGAATAGGGGTTGAGTTTCCGGCAATCGAAGAGAAGTGCAGTTGAGTATTGAGTTTGGGGTGCCGATTCAGGTATAAACTCAACCAGCAGATTCCTGGTCTCAAGAGGAGTGAACCATGTCCATTCAGTCTTTGAGGTTCTCCGCCAGTCAGACGGCAAAGGAACCATCTCAAGTTCACCTGTCGTTGGAGTCCTCACAATCTTTCGCGGAACTGAAGGCACAAGGTTTGCCAGCGGTCTATGTAGTCCGGACGGACGACCTCCCTCTGATAAGCGAGTTCGAAGATCAGGTCCTCAACCGGAAAAAAAAGGACACGAGAAAAGGATTGGCGGAATACCTTCTCGGGCATGACAAGATACCGTTGGTCGAGACCGGGTACACTTCTTGCTCGCAATTCATGAGAGGTGTCCGCGCGCTTCTCGATAGCGTGGAGAAGAGAAACGCGGAAAAGAAAGAAGAGAAGAATGCATATATCATTGGAGTGGCGGACGCAATCTTCAAGGTTCTCTGGGAACGAGCCGCCGGCACGTCCGCTCCCGGAAAGACGTCAAGAACCCCTTCCAAGAAACGAAAACGTACTCCGCCACCTGTTGTCTTGCCCGGCGGGGAGATAGGGGCTTCCCTGTTGGTGAAGCTTCTAGAAGAGAAAGAGGTCGGTGAGGTTGACCAAAAACTTGAACAAGCCTACCTCGGTCAGTCGTTCCATGCCAGGCAGGTCCGTATGCTTATCATGCGTGCAGCAAGAACCGATGACAAAGTGCTGATATTGGGAGAAACAGGAACCGGCAAGGAGGTCGCTGCTTACCAGATTCACCGCCTGAGCAACCGTGGCGGCGGTCCTTTTCGGGCGGTCAATTGTGCCAGTATTCCCGCGAATATGCTGGAATCGGACTTGTTTGGCCACAAAAAGGGGGCGTTCACTGGCGCATATTACAGCAAACCGGGACTATGGGAAACGGCCCACCATGGAACCTTGTTTCTGGATGAGATTGGCAACCTAACGCCTGAACATCAGGCGAAGATTTTGCGAGCCATGGAAGATGGCGTTTTCCGGCGGCTGGGGGATGTCAGGGATATCAGTAGCGACGCCCGAATTATCGCCGCGACTAACAGCGATCTCTACGCCATGGTACGGTCAGGGGCATTCCGAGAGGATCTCTATTACCGTCTGCGTAGTTTTCTGATTCGCACTCCATCTCTCGAAGAATGTCCGGAAGACATTCCTCTTTTTGCGCGTGTTCTATGGAAGCAAGTCACGAAAGACGACCTGGCTGTTTTTCCGCAAGCGGTGATAAACGCCTTGAAAACCTATCGTTGGCCTGGAAACGTGCGTGGACTCAAGGCGGTTCTGTCCAATCTGTACCATTACTTCGGAAGGGAAGGACTGGAGGTGCGCCACCTCACAGCCGTAATGATGCAGGAAACATCAGGACAAGGAATGCAGAACGAACCGGCGGGGGAAAACGGGATTGTGTTGCATCAAGTGGAGTGCTTGCGTCGTCTGCGTCAAGCGGATAAAGCCATCCGTGCCTGTAGAATCGCGCTTCGGCCCATTGTGCAGGCAAGGCAGATTGCGTCGGCGACGCTGGAAGCAGCCCGGATCGACCTCCGCTCTCACTTGGAGGAACTGGAGATACTCTGCCTGCAACCACTGCTTCTCCATGGAGAGGACACATTCTCGGCTGTCGCTCATCTCAAGGGGAAGCTAAAGTACATGTACGGCCTTCTTCAAGAGAATCTCCACGAAGCCCGTAGGTACTGGAGTGCGGAGTTGTCCGGCGGGTTCAGGCAAGCTGGGCGGCTGCTATTCAGGGAGGTGGAACGCCTGGAAAGCAAGGGGTGATCGCCGTCGGCACGCGGTCCGGACTGTTGCACACGGGTTCTTCTTCCCCATTCTCACTATGAGGTTGGCTAATGGCTTGTCCGGTATCTCAGTTGGCAGTATAGGGTGGAACATCAATCAGATATTGGCGCAGCGTCTACAGTTGCGTATGCGAGTCACACGCCAGCAACATATCCCTGGGAGGTGGGTATCATGAAACAGAGATCAAGTACCGCGAAACCGTCGAGTGAGAACAAGAAGGTGGAGATCGAAGGACAGGTGGAACAGTACCGGGAAGTCCGGCCGGTGTACCAGCTGTTGGGTGAGGTCCTGGAGAAGGCGCTGACAAAGGCCGTGCAGGAGCTAGGGGTAGTGGGTATCGTTCAAGTACGGGCGAAGGGGATACCGAGTTTCGCTGAGAAGGCCATCCGAAAACAAAACAAGTACTCGGATCCTGTGAACCAGCTCGATGACCTTTGCGGGGCGCGGGTGATCGTCGAGTACAAGGATGAGATCGAACCGGTATGCGAGTTCATACGCAAGCACTTCGAGATATGCGAGGCCGAGGACGTGCAGGAAAGGCTGAGCGAAAGCGAGTTCGGTTACCTCGGGATACACTTCATTGTGGCGCTGAAACCGGACGTCTTCAGCGACATCCTGGCCTCCTTGGGTTCCGCGAAGAAGGGCGGTCAGGAACAGTCGGTTTTCGAGAAAATGCGGAAGCGGCTCTATGAACGGCGGATGATGCCCACAAGCGCGCAGGCGGCAGTTGAAGTAGTAGGACCCGGGATAACAAGCGTCGGCGATCCGGCAGGTAAGAAGAGTCAGTTGCCGCCCGGGCCGGTGTTCAGGGCCGAAATCCAGGTACGCACCCTCTTGCAGCACGCTTGGGCGGGTTTTGCCCACGATCGGCTCTATAAGGCAGAATTCGACGTGCCCAGACGGTGGAAACGAGACGCCAACCGGACAGCTGCTGCTCTGGAAGAGGCCGACGAGGACATAGCGAGAGCCGTCCGGGGCGTCGAGAGTTACAGGACTTACTATGGGTCCTATCTGAAGCGGGAGAAGCGATTGGAGGAGATGAAGACCTCCCGGATGATCCTTCATTACGATCCGGATAACATGCGGTTGGCTCGCAAGATCGCACGATTGGCCATTTCGCTGAAGGAATGGGAAGAGGCTCAAAGATGTCTCGCGAAGTTTGTGAAAGATTGGGAGGATTCTCACAAAGGCCGGGCACTGAAGGCCACTTGGTTGCTTCTCCAAGGAAAAGGAAAGAAGACGAAGGTGGGTGGGGACGAGGTCGAGAAGGCTAGACTGGCGCTGGAGGAATTGCGAGACGCCGAGACGTCGAAACTTCTCCTCGATTATGGTTGGGCAAGGTGGCGAGGAAACAAACCCGACGGCCGGAACTACATGGAATGGGCTGCCGCCTCAGACCAGCGAAACGCCGACGCGCTTACGTCCTTGGCTGACACATACGTAGATGCTGATGAAGAGCGTGCCTTGGACCTCTACCAGCATGCCTTGAGAGTAGCCCCTTCAGATCCGCGGGCGCTAGCGGCTCTCCTGTACTGCAAGACCATGATTGAACGCAATCTGAAATTCATTCCCCCCGCGCGGGCAAGCATCGAGGAAGCCATGGGGCGATGCCGCGAACTGGCAAGAGCCAATGTGTATCTCCCCATGGCCTTCTACAATGTTGGCCTGTTCATGCTCTTGATGGGCAAACCCTACGAAAGCCTGACTGCATATGCCAGGGCGGTTGTGTTGACTGACACGAATTTCGCCATTGACAAGCACCTGGAGCGGATAACGAACTTACAGAGCAGGCTCAAAGAGGCTCTCCCCGAACTGGAATGGGTGCGTCTCTTGCTGATGGCGGCACGTATGGCGAAGCTGCTGAAAATGGAGAAGGAATCGCTGGAAGAATGCACCCAGCTGGGGAAGAAACGCGATGAGGCCAGGAAGAAGTTGGGCGATCTGAAAGCAGGAGCTCGCGCCGATGTGAGTGGCCGGGATACTGGAGATTTGGAGACGGCGTTGGAACAGGCGCAAGCCAGCCTGGATGACGCCCTCAACAGAAAGAAATCGCTTCCGAAAGAACTCAAGGAGGCGCGGAGTGCCTGCAAGGGCGAAATGCTCATTGAGGATAATCGTCTGTTCACACGGCCTATCGTGCTGGTGGCGGGCGGATGCGACGAGAGCGTGAAGATCAAGATCGAGGAGTACCGGTCAATGCTTCAGATCGCCTTTGACGGGTTTGAAGGTGTTCTGTTCTCCGGGGGCACAACGGCAGGGATTAGCGGACTGGTGGGTGATCTGCCGACCTCAGATAGGGGAACCACCCGCAAGGTTGCCTACCTTCCGTCCAGCATTCCTTCATGGACGGCGAGGCATCCCAACTATGAAACTTACCAGACCACGGGAGAACGCTTCTCGGCTCTTGAGCCAATCCAAACCTGGATTGATATCCTCGCCCATGGGGTGGACCCTGCGGACGTCAGACTGTTCGGGATCAACGGTGGGACTTTTTCCGCGTTCGAGTACCGGCTGGCCATTTGTATGGGTGCCAAAGCAGGAGTCATCCGCGACAGCGGCCGGGCGGCGGATGATCTGCTGGCCGACGAAAACTGGGCCGATGCGCCGAATCTCCTCATGCTCCCCGGCGATTGCCAGACCCTCAAGGTGTTTGTGCAGGGTATCCCGCCCGAGAAGGCCTTGGAGCCGGTTGACCTGAAGATCATGGCCATGGAAACCCACGCGAAGTTCCAGCAGGACCAGAAGAAGCGTCACGTCAAACAGGATCCCGCGGCAGCCGACTGGGATGACCTCCATCCTGATTTCAAACTCTCCAACTTCGAGCAAGTGCGCCACATCGAGGAGAAACTTCGGGTTATTGGCCTGAAGATTCGGAAGGTTTCGGGCCGGCCGGTCGAAGTGATGGATTTCATTGCAGACGCATTCAAAGACAAGATCGAGCGTTTGGCCGAGATAGAACACGGACGATGGATTGTGGAACGCCTGCTCTCAGGTTGGCGCCTGGGGGAAAGAGACGTTGAGAAAAAGAGGAGTCCCTACCTTGTCTCCTGGGGAGAACTGGCTGACGATATCAAGGAATACGATCGCCAGTTTGTTCGCAACATTCCTGTTCTCCTTGAGAAACACGGATACGAGGTCGTTCCCATATAAGGTGAAGCGGGGACAGGGCCGATGGACTGCGAGAACCGACAGCCCCTTCAGGCGCCCCAGGAGAATAGGTACTTTCACTACAGTTGCCGGCATTGCTGGAAAACCGCGGCGTACTATAGGAGATCCCCATCATGATACCGCGCCCACCGATTTTCATCTCTGCGGTCAGCAAGGAACTGGGAAGCGCTCGGGACTTGATTGCCAAGACGCTGCAGTTCCTCGGCTACAAGCCGGTCTGGCAGGACATCTTTGGCGCCGAGCAGGGTGACCTGCGCGCAATGCTCCGCAGGAAGATCAACAAATGCAGCGGGGTCATCCAGATTGTCGGCCAGTGTTACGGCGCCGAGCCGCCCGCGCCCGACAAACAGTTTGGCCGGAGGAGTTACACACAATATGAGGCGCTCTATGCCCGGCAGCGGGGAAAGAAGGTCTGGTATCTGGTATTGGACGAAGGTTATCCCATTGATACGCACGAAGCGGAGCCGGTGGAAGTGCTCGGACTGCAGGCGAGATACCGCCATGGGATTGAGACAGGCACGGATGTGTTCTATCCCGTCACGACTGGTGCGGAAGGACTCAAGAACAAGGTACTCGAGATTCGCAAGGAATTCGTCTGGCGGTGGTGGCCCTTTGCTGTGCTGGTCACGCTTCTTGCCATCATCGCAGCCCTCTTGGTCTGGCTTCTGTTCACCGTGCAATCTCCGAAGCCGCCGGAAGTAATGACCGAGGAGCGCGCTGGCGCCGCGTTCATTGCCAAGAACTACGCCGCCGCCTTTGATGCCTACGTCCAACTTTCAGACTCCGATCCGGCGAATATCAACTACCACCGCCGCATCGAGGAGTGCGCCCGCTCGGGACGTCTCGATAAACCGTTCCTCGACCGCTATCTCGTGCTTGTGCAGAGGCAGCCGGACAACGCGGTATTCCACAACTACCTCGGCAACGCCTATCTCATGCTCGATCCCCAGGACAAAGACGGCAAGGCCCGCGAACATTACGAATCCGCCGTGCGCCTTGATCCGAAACTGTCATCGCCCCTGGCGAATCTGGGGATTCTTGCCTATCGGACAGGCAAATCAGAAGAAGCGGAGTCCTTCTTCAAGCGATACCTGAATGCCGAGCCGGGCGATGCCCAGGGCTGGGTCAACCTCGGAGTGCTCTATGTCGCCAGGGCGCAGGCAAATACTACCAGCGACACCCTGGCGGCCGCGAATGCCGAGAACGCCTTGCGGAAAGCGCTCCAGATCGAGCCCGGTTCGGCTGCGGCCTACAAGGGTTTGGGCAGACTCTTTGTCGGCACCGGCCGCAAGAAGGAAGCGCTCGACGCCTTCCAGCGATCTTATGCCCTCAACGATGCGCAACCCGACGTGCGTCAACAGGTCGAATTGCTATCTTGGGAATCAGGCGGCGCCCGCTTCCCAAGCACGGACGCGGACGACCTTAAGACCCGAGGCCGGACCGGAAATGACACCACTGCGCCCGCCGTCGCGGTGCCTGCCGCCATCATTGTCATGCGACTTCTCGACCAGGACCAGTTCCAGCAAGCCGAGGCCAAGTGTCTCGAATGGGCCAAATCGGAGCCCAAGAACCCACTCGCCTGGCGCCTGCTGGGCCGAGCCTATGAGAGACAGGGAAGAGCGAAAGCGGCCGAGCAGGCCATCGAGAATGCTGTCCGTCTGGCAAGGGTCAGCGAGAAATAGCCGAGGAGGATATAGCCAACAATGAAAACGACACGTCGTTCGCAGTGGATGCTGACATGTCTAATGACAGCCATTCTCCTAGCCGGAGGAACTCTTTCCTGTAACAAGGATCAGAATTCGGGTCAGAAGCCGGAGTGGATATCGAGTGTTGAAGAACTCAACCGAGAATCTCGCCGACTCTATGACACAGGCGATTACGAGGGAGCATTGGAGAAACGGAAGGCCGAACTAGCCATTTATGAAAAGATCCCACAGAGCGAGGAACTCCAGACCTCCTGCCGCAAGACGATCCAGGCACTCGAAAGAATCATTGAACTAAAAAAGGGAGCTAAGAATCCCCGTCAGGAGTTGGAGAAGCTGGAATTATTGGCGAATGCTGATGTACTGGACAAGGAATGTGACCGTCTCATGAAAGAAGGGGACTACGAGGGTGCATTGGACAAGGGAAAGGCGGGACTGGCCATCTACGAGAAACTCCCCGGGACTGAAGAACTGCAGGCAGCCTACCGCGACAAGATACAGGCCATTGAACGGGTGGTCGAGGTGAAGAAGAAGCTCGGTACATCCGACACACCTCCAGCGCGATTGCCTGAGACGCCTACAAAGACAGCGAACGATCTGCTTGACGCTGGTTTCCAGTCCTATGGGAGGGGCGACGCGGCCGGTGCGTCAGACGCATGGTCCAAGGCTCTACGTGCCTTCCAGGACGCTAGGGGTACCGAACCCATGCAGGCATTTTGCAGCAAGGTCCTCGGTTACGCGTCGGAGGACATGGGCAGATTCGAGGAGGCGATCTTGCGTCAGGAGCAGGCGTTAGTGATCTACAAGACTATTCAGGGGGCCGAAAAGGAGCAAGCGGGATGCTACACTAACATCGGCGTTGCGCTGGGACACATGGGCAAGCACGAGGCGGCGATCCAAAA
>Ga0315281_10000634_pt1 | contig 49401 bp, 40 predicted proteins | sample YL17G07_0_MG_FD_204540 | JGI IMG/M metagenome (GOLD analysis project Ga0315281, IMG submission 204540) | Sediment microbial communities from Yellowstone Lake, YNP, Wyoming, USA - YL17G07_0 | ecosystem: Environmental > Aquatic > Freshwater > Lake > Sediment | place: USA: Wyoming | collected...
GGTTGATTTCCTGGAAGGGGCGGGTCTATTCCGTTCCCGAGTCTGCCGCAACGCCGCCGCGTTCGACCGCCGTTGGCGCAAGCCGCATCCTGGCCTACGCGCTGACCTACCGGGACTGGGGCTCACTTTCGCCGCAAAAGCGCATTGTCTACGCGAGCGGCGCGGTTTCATTACTCGGGGGAAGCTATCTGTTGCTTTCCCAACTTCTGGCTCTCTCAACCTCGGGAGCGTTTCTCGAGTCTTCCCAACTCATTCTCGCGGCGCTCTTGATCTTTTTCGGGTTGTTCTGTGAACTCGTTATCGCGATGCAAAAAATTGAACTCGACCGAGTTCGGTACTCGGAAGAACTCCGCACCGCGCACGAAATGCAGCTTGGCCTGATGCCAAAGCAGGATCCGGTGTTTCCCGGGTTTGATGTTTCTGGATTGTGCAGACCGGCCGAAGAAGTCGGGGGCGACTACTTCGACTACCTCTGGATGAACGAAGAGAAAACCAAGCTTGGCATTGCAATCGCCGACGTGAGCGGCAAGGCGATGAAAGCTGCTATCACCGCTGTAATGACCAGCGGTATGATCTATCGGGAGATTGGCGGTAATCAATCTCCCAAAGAAATCATGAAGAAAATCAACAAGCCGATGCTCCTTAAAACACAGAAGACAACGTTCGTGGCAATGTCGATTGCGGTCATCGATGCGAAGGCAAAGAGGCTGACGATCTCAAACGCGGGGCAGACACACCCGCTCCTGAAGCGAGGAGTGGAGACGTCGTTCCTCAAGGTGGAAGGAACTCATAACCCGCTTGGCATTCTTGAAGATGTGGAGTATCAAGAGCTGACAGTCCCGCTGCAAAACGGCGACTTGATTGTGTTCTACACGGACGGGATCTCGGAAGCGACGGACGCAAACAACGAACAGTTTGGGTTGGAAAGACTTGACCAACGAATCCAACGATTGACGAACGAGACTGCGAAAGAAGCGATCCAGGCGATTGTGGGAGAAGCGGAAAAATTTGCCGGCTCAGCCAAACAGCACGACGATATGACGGTCGTAGTCGTCAAGGTATCTTAGAAGCCACAACGGTCCCGCCGCTGTAGCTCGGATCGTCGTTGTCAGAGTTCTTTGAACTTTGACAGAGATCCATTTGTTTTCTGGCGGTTTAGTTTTGAAGTCGAGTAAGCCGATTAGATTCAACCGCACGCAAAGGAGTCGAAATTGAACATCCAACAAATCAAAGAGAAGCTCTTTCCTGAAAATCTAAGGCTTATCGATCTGCTCCTTTACGTCTTTACTGTTGGCGTCCTCTCAGCGATTGGCATCCCAAAGATGCTGGACCTCAACAAGAGTTGGATGATCGCGCTCCTCGCTTGCACGGTTATCGTCGTGGCCGTTTTTTCCCTCTTGGTGTTCAGAAATCCTCAACGACTCCTCCAAGGCCAGCGACGACTTCTGCTCACGCTCCACTTTCTCGTAGCGGCAATAATTCTGGCAGCCATTGTTGCATCAATTCTGCAGACGACGTGGAAACATATTGGGATGGCTCTCTGGGCCATTTCTTGGATTTATGCGACACTCTACGGCGTTACTCGCCTTCTCTCATGGCTAGGGCTCCTCGGCAAAGAAAAAATCCAACGGCTCGTGAGCGACAGAAGGAGTGCGGCGGAGGAAACCTTCTTTGCGTCGATGGGGTTTGAGGTACTCTCGCTAATGCGTCCCAAACGGCGCTTTCTTTACCTCGCGGGAAATGCTGTGATGATTGCCGGTGTTCTCTACTCCGGTTTGGCACTGTTGTTCAACCGAATGTACCTTGAAGCAGGAATCCTTGTTGCAACAGTCCTCCTCGGTGAATCAATTATTGAGTTTGTCTTCAACGCCGAAGTCATCGAGCGAAAAAGTGTCGAAGGCGAGCTTCAGGTGGCGCACAGATTACAAATGAGCTTGATGCCGACATCCGACCCAAGCGTCGAAGGCTTCGACATCTCTGGCATCTGCCACCCGGCCGAGGAAGTCGGCGGCGACTTCTACGATTATGTTTGGCTTGATGAATTACACAATCAGCTCGGCATTGCGCTGGCCGACGTGAGCGGCAAGGCGATGAAGGCTGCAATGACAGCGGTGATGACAAGCGGCATGGTCTATCGCGAAGTCGAAGGCGGCTCTACGCCGAAGGAGATTCTCACCGGCATTAACAAGCCGATGTATTTGAAAACTCAACGGAATTCGTTTACCGCCATGCTGATGGCTGTTCTCAACGTAAAGGAGAGAACGGTTACGTTGTCCAATGCCGGACAGACGCACCCTCTGTTGCTGCGTAACGGGATGATTTCAGAGCTTCGTCCCTCCGGCTCGCATCTGCCGCTTGGGGTGATGCACAAGACCAGTTACGAGGAAGAAACACTCCCGCTCTACCAGGGGGATGTGGTGCTCTTCTTCACCGACGGACTTACGGAATCGATGAACGTGCACCACGAAATGTTTGGGTACGAGCGTTTACAAGAATCGTTGAAAAAATGTTCTCCCGGAGGCACGGCGCGAGGACTACTCCTTGAACTCTTTGGCACGATGCTACTCTATTCCGGAAAAGCAAAGCAACACGACGACATGACGGCGGTTGCCGTGAAGGTTCTATGAACAAAGCAGCGCGAGAGTTTGGAAGGACAACTTCGTATGCCTGACAAAGAACAAGAAATCGAAATCCACATTCCCCATCGGTTGGGGTTTGAGAAGGTGGCAATGGAATCTGCCGCCACCGTGGCGGCGATGATGGGGTTCTCGTCGGACCGGATCGAAGACCTCAAGACGGCAGTCGGGGAAGCGTGCATCAACGCCATCGAGCACGGAGGAAAAGGATCACCGCACGAGCGGATTCTTGTGACACTCACGTCGAACGAATCCGAACTTCGTGTGGATGTCGAAAACAGTGGAGACGCTTTTCCTGTTGAACACGGAAAACCAAACATCGCAGAAAAAATGGATGGGCGTTCTCCCACAAGGGGGTGGGGGTTGTTTCTCATTCGAAGTCTCGTCGATAAGGTAGAGTTTCGTTCTCACGAAGGCACGAACACAACGAACATGGTCATCTGTCTTGACAGATAGTGCAATCTCATTACACTCAACGGAAGGGCTCACATGGAACAACTCAAAGTAGAACACAAAAACCGCGGCGATCTGGGAATCATCGAGCTGATCGGCGACGTGACTGCGCTGGCCGAAGAATCGGTGATGTCGGCGAGTAAGAATATTGATGCCGCCGGGGCACGCAATGTGCTTTTGAAATTCAACAAAGCCAGCTACATCAACAGCGCAGGCATTGCCATCATCATCAGCTTGGTCTCCGACGCCCGCAAAAAAAATCAGAAGGTAGCAGTCTGTGGACTCTCGGGGCACTTCAAAAAAGTGTTCGATATGATCGGTCTGACGGATTATCTTTCCATCCACGATACCGAGGAAGCGGCGCTCGAAGGATTCAAATGATTGGGCGCAGGCTTGAGCGGTGTTTCAGTGTGGGGGAGGTAGGGCCTGGAGCCTCGACTGGGCTAGGCTCCCATTCAAATTGATTTTCGGACAGAGATTGCCTATTATTCTCGGCATTCAAACCAGGATTAATGACTTCGCAACCGGCAACAACAATTGAGCGTTCCTTTGCAAAAGACATCGGTTCCATTCAGGAAATATTCAAGTTTGTAGAGAAATTCGTGGAATCGAATTCATTAGATGAATCGATTGCTTACACGATTCGGTTTGGTGTCGAAGAGCTGTTTACCAACATGGTCAAGTATAATCCATTGAAGCACGACGTTACCATTCGATGTGCAAGAATGGAAGAGCAGGTAGTCATCACCCTCATTGATGTGGAAGCCAAACCGTTCGACATCACGGCAAGAAAAGAGCTTGACCTGACCCAACCGCTAGAACACAGGAGTCCGGGCGGACTCGGAATTCATCTTCTTAAGAAAATGATGGACAAGATGGAGTACTCGCACGATGGAATTCGCAGCACCATCACCTTTACAATATTGCTGAACTGATGAATACATTTGAGTTGAAAATCGACGAGACAGGCCAGATTCATCTTTCGGGAAGGCTTGATGCCTCGTCAACTGACAAAGCGAAAGAAGGGTTAGAAAAGATTACGAGTTCGGCAACAGTGAACTTCAAAGACCTCGATTACATCTCCAGCGCAGGGCTGGGGGTTCTCTTTGCTGCCCAAAAACGATTGAAGGCCACTGGCCACGGGCTGAAACTCATCAATATGAATCAGCATATCCGGGACGTCTTCCGGTATGCCCGGTTCGACCTCGTTTTTGAAATAGTATAGACCTCTTCCGGCAGTCGAACTCCAAGAGATTTTTGAACAATCCGACCAACTTTTTAGCCCCTGAGTTGTATGTATGAATGAGCACGACGAACTTGTTGCCATTCAGCGATGCCTAGCCGGTGATTCGAGGGGCTTCAACGAGGTTGCGAAGAAGTATTTGAAGCCCATCTACAACTTAGCGCTTCGAATGGTGCAAGATTCCGATCTTGCCGCAGACATTGTCCAATCGACATTCATAAAAGCATTCGAACGGCTCCACACATTCGATCAGAAACAGAGGTTCTTCAGTTGGTTATACCGGATTGCTATTCACGAGTCGATCAATGCTCTTGAGAGGAATAAATCAACCGTATCCTATTCAGAAGAGCCCGTTTCGAAAGAACCTTCTCCTTCAGACAATCTCTTGCATCGTGAACGGGATGAGGCAATCCAAAGCGCGCTGATGAAACTACCTGCCGACCAACGGGCGGTTGTTGTGTTGCGACATTTCATGGATTTTTCCTATGGAGATCTAGCAGAGATGCTCCTGATCCCTGAGAAGACTGTGAAGTCTCGCCTCTTTTCTGCCCGCGAACGGCTCAAAGAACTTCTTCACACAAATCGATTTCTCTAATGATGACAGAACGTACACTCGACCTTATCCAACGCGACCTCGACGGAGCACTTTCGTCCTCGGAGTCTACAGAGCTTCACGCGTTACTGTTGACCGACGTGGAGGTAAAGCAAGTTCATCAAGAATTCATTCGTATCGCACAGTCGATACGAAGCATGCCCTTGAGTGAACCGCCCCAGAATGTTCGGTCGGCTGTTCTCCATTCCATCACCAACGTAAATACACATCAAGCTCCACAACCACCAAACACTTTCAAGGAGGTATTTATGGCATCATTCAATGAATTATTGAGCGGCAACAAACGAGCCATCGCGGTCATCGGCATCGTTGTCGTTGCGATCGCGGTTGTCGTTGTGTCGGGGATTTATCCACCCGCAACTACCGATAGCACGTCGGGGACAATCGGCGGCGCACAAAAGGCCTCAAAGTATCGGTCGGAACAGATCGGCGATAAAGATGTCGTTCTTTCGTCCACCGAAATTCAAGTGCTTCTGCAGAGTGACCAGGTGTTGAAGCTAATCAAGAGCACGGAATTTCGCGAAGCGATGAAGAGCGATGGTTTCCGCGAGGCGTTGAAGAGCGACGGTTTCCGCGAGGCATTGAAGAGCGACGGTTTCCGCGAAGCGTTGAAGAGCGACGGGTTCCGCGAAGCGTTGAAGAGCGACGGGTTCCGTGAAGCGTTGAAGAGTGACGGTTTCCGCGAAGCGTTGAAGAGCGACGGTTTCCGCGAAGCGTTGAAGAGTGATGGATTCCGCGAAGCGTTGAGAAGCGACGGATTCCGCGAAGCTCTCAAAGGTGATGCGTTCAAGGAAGCTCTCAAGGGCGATGCCTACAAAGAAGCTATGAAGGGCGATGCGTTCAAGGAAGCGATGAAAAGTGAAGGCTTTCGTGAAGCGTTGAAGAGTGATGGATTCCGCGAAGCCTTAAAGAGCGACGGTTTCCGCGAAGCACTTATGAGCGATGCGTTCAAAGAAGCCCTTAAGGGTGATGCGTTCAAGGAAGCCCTGAAAGGCGACGCGTTTAAGGAAGCGCTCAAGAACGATGCTTTCCGTGAAGCACTCAAGAGCGACGGTTTCCGTGAAGCGTTGAAGAGCGATGGATTCCGCGAAGCGCTGAAGAGCGATGCGTTCAAAGAAGCCCTGAAGAGCGACGCGTTCCGTGATGCCCTCAAGAGCGACGGATTCCGCGAAGCGCTAAGTTCTGAAGCACAAAAAGAGGCCAACAAGAATATCGATTAACAATCGACATTAGGATTTCTCAGACGGGGATGCCGCTGCAGTTCAGCGACATCCCCGTTTTGTTTCTTCCCTCTTCATCCACTGTTTGTTGCATTTCAGACCAAAGATTCGCATTCTTTGGCTCCAATGTCGACGAATTCCACCATTCACGACCTCCGCCCGAATGCTTAACATCAAGTCGGTTATGGCAGTACTCCTCCGCGGCACCAGCGTACTTGCGTACTTGCTCGTTCCGGTCTCAACAAGTATTTGCCAGTTATGGGACGTGCAAGCAGCTCACCTTCGCACTGTGAGCATGGGACGTTCTGCCGAATACCTCATTCCGCACACGCAGCGCTGTTTTGAAAACGCTCTGGCGTTCAATACGAAACTCTTTCATTGGACCCCTTCGGAGCGGGTAACGTTGTTGATGCAAGACTTGCGCGACTACGGAAATGCGGCGGCGCTCACGATACCGCGAAATCTCATCAGCCTCAGCATCGCCCCGTACAGTTATGTGTTCGAAACCTCCCCCGCAAACGAACGAATCAATTCAACCATCAACCACGAACTGGTGCACCTGGCAACGATGGATAATCCTGCTAAATCCGATAGATTCTTTCGCGGATTATTTCTTGGCAAACCGGCTCCGGTCGCCGATAATCCGCTCTCGGTTGGCTACCGCTACCTCGCGAGTCCGCGCTGGAGTTCGCCCCGGTGGTACATCGAGGGCATTGCCACATTCTTAGAGACGTGGAATGCCGGCGGTCTCGGACGCGCACAGGGTGCGTACGATGAAATGGTTTTTCGAACGCAGGTCATCGAGCAACATCCGTTGTACGATGTCTTGGGAATCGAGGCGGAAGGAACCGCGGTCGACTTTCAGGCCGGGGCTGTTTCGTACATGTATGGAACCCGGTTTATGAGCTACCTTGCACTCCGGTACGGTCCAGAAAAACTAATCCAATGGACATCGCGCGATGAGCAAAGCGACGCTTATTTTGCATCGCAGTTCAAGCGTACGTTTGGAATGCCGCTGGCAACAGGCTGGCAAGAATGGAAAACCTGGGAAGTGCATTGGCAGCAAGAGAATCTTGATTCCCTGCGCAAGAATCCCATCACCGTTGACCGCAGTCTTTCGCAACGACCGGTTGGCTCAATCTCGCGAGCGTACCTTGACGCGAGAGAGGGAAAAATCTTTGCGGCAATTCGTTATCCCGGACAGGTCGCTGCCATTGCCGCTATCAATATCAACGACGGCTCCATGGAACGGCTGGCCGACGTAAAGGGATCTGCGCTGTACTACGTGAGTTCGGTTGCGTACGACGGAGAGGGAAAGAAGATCTTCTTCACGTCGGACAACAACGATTGGAGAGACTTATGGATGCTCGACGTGCGGACGGGTGAGTCGAGTCAGGTGATGGATGAGGGGCGCGTGGGCGACCTGGTGTTCAATAAATCCGACCGGTCGCTCTGGGGAGTTCGCCACGATAACGGATTTTCTACGATTGTCCGCATCCCTCCTCCCTACCACGAATGGAATCAAGTCTTCACGCTTCCGTACGGCAAGGATGCATTTGATCTCGATCTCTCGGACGATGGAAAACTTTTATCGGCCGGGATGACGGAAATCAGCGGGCAACAACAGTTGGTGCTCTTTGATGTTCAGAAGCTGTTGGCTGGAGATCATTCCTTCAAGGTCCTGTACGATTTTGAGCAAAGCACGCCATCTAATTTTGTCTTTACCCCGGATGGTAGGTTTCTGGTAGGCTCTGCGTACTACACCGGAGTCTCGAACGTGTATCGATATTCGTTCTCATCGAACGAAATGGAAATCTTGACGAATGCCGAGACGGGATATTTTCGACCGATCCCGCTCTCTCAAGATTCGTTAATCGCATTTCGTTACACCGCCGACGGATTTCTTCCCGTCGTTCTTCGGCTTCAAACACCAATTCGAGTGAACGCGAATCGGTATTTGGGGCTGGCCATCATTGAACGGCATCCAATCCTTGAGAAGTGGAAACTGAACGCGCCATCTCCTTCAGCTGTCAACGTTGACTCGCTTCATATCTCTACCGGAGAGTACTTTCCGATGCGAAATATCAGCCTCGCCTCCGCCTACCCGGTGCTTGAAGGCTACAAAGACGTTCCAGCACTCGGGTGGAGATTCAATTTTTCCGATGCCATCTTGCTTCACAATTTGGATCTGACGCTTTCCTATTCTCCCGACCAATCCTTGGCTGCCGACGAGCGGTTGCACCTCAGCTTGAATCATCGATTCTGGGAATGGACCATTCGTGCCAATTACGACGGAGGAAATTTTTACGACCTCTTCGGTCCCACCAAGGTCACTCGGAGAGGGTACTCAGGGTCGGTTCAATACAAAAAGTACATTGTTTACGACGATCCCAAGACCTTCGACTACACATTGACGGTTGCCGGATACGGAGGGTTGGAACGGTTGCCAGAATTTCAAAACATCAAGACATCGTTCGACCGATTCGCAACATTCCGGGGCGTGCTGACCTATCAGTTTTTTAATCGCTCTATCGGAGCTGTCGATGACGAGAAAGGGGTGCGCTGGCAACTCATTTCACGCAACACGGTTGTTAACGGCTCGATCGTCCCCCGGCTCTCGGCAAATGTCGATTACGGCATGGCGTTGCCGCTTGACCACTCGTCCATCTGGCTCCACGGAGCGGCAGGCGTCTCCTCGGGCGACCGATCCGATCCATTTGCAAACTTCTATTTTGGCGCTTTCGGGAACAACTGGGTCGACTACCAAGACGCCAAACGATTTCGCGAGGAGTATAGCTTTCCTGGAATAGAACTGAACGCTATTGGTGGAACGAATTACGGGAAGGCGCAAGTAGAGTGGCTCTTGCCGCCGGTGCGGTTCAGCAATTTCGGCTCGCCCGGATTATACTGCAACTGGGCCCGCGTATCGTTGTTTGCCTCGGCACTTTCTGCGAATGTTGACGACGACCTTCGCCGCACAACGACCGGCGATATTGGCGGGCAGCTGGATTTTCGCATCTCCTTCCTCTCATCGTTCGAGAGTACGCTTTCAATTGGGTACGCATTTGCCGCTGAAGAGTCGCAACGGTTGAACCAAGAGTTCATGGTTTCACTAAAACTGCTGAAATAAGGACCCTGTTCGTTTTCTTCTACCCGCGCCGATAAACTCATGCCCTCTCCGGAAATATTTTTACTTCACAACCCGAACGCGTGAACGTCGTGCTTTTGATCGCTTCAAAAATTGGGTTGAGCCTTTTGCCCGTGTTTCTGTTTCTATCTGCCTTGATCTTCCTCGACAGCTACAAACTCGTAACACTGCGGGCGATTCTCACCACCATCGCAATTGGCTGCACCATTGCGGTGTGCGCCTACCTTGCGAACAATGAGTTGTTCAAACGAATCGGACTGAGCGAGCTTACTTACAGACGGTATGCATCGCCCTTGGTTGAGGAGTTACTGAAAGCAATCTATGTCACGCTCCTGCTTCGATTGCGGAAGATCGGATTTATGGTTGACGCGGCACTGCAGGGCTTTGCCATCGGTGCCGGATTTGCGCTTGTGGAAAACGTCTACTACTTGCTGAGTCTGGAAGAGGCGAACTTGTTTGTCTGGATTGTTCGTGGATTCGGCACCGCAGTGATGCACGGCGGAACAACAGCCATCTTCGGCGTTATCGCAAAATACTTGATGGATATCCAAGAGCGTCCTTCGATTCTGACACCGCTCGCGGGGTTGGGTGCGGCTGCCTTCGTTCATTCAGCATTTAATCATTTTCTTCTTCCCCCCGCCGCGTCTACCGCACTCATGGTTATTACGATGCCGGTCTTGCTCATGGGAGTTTTTACGCAAAGCGAAAAAGGAACACGGGAATGGTTGGGCGTGGGGTTTGACAACGATGCAGAATTGCTGACGATGATTACGACCGGTAATATCCAACAAACGCGAATCGGCACGTATCTAGATTCATTGGAACAACGATTTCAAGGTGAGATTATTGCCGACTTGCTTTGTTACTTGAGAATTTATTTGGAACTCGCCATCCAGGCAAAAGGGTTGCTCATGATGCGCGAATCAGGATTCAACGTCGAGCCCGACCCGGAGGTGAGTTCGAAATTTGCAGAATTGAAGTATCTTGAAAAAAATGTCGGAAAGACGGCTATGCTAGCCCTCGCTCCGTTTCTCCGAACGAGCAGTCGCGATCTGTGGCAGCTTCATATGTTGCAATCTTAGAGTATCATCCTTCGGCGAATTCACACGAGAGATTCGATTTTGAAAAAACTGAAACGATCCACTCCACCCAAACGATTGAAATCAACGGTGGTGAAAAAAACACAGGGCGTCCAGCCTTACATTCATCGACTGGAATCGCTTCTCGATGCATCAAAACATCTGAACACAACCTTCGACCTGGAACAACTCCTTGGAGTCATTCTCAATCTTGCCCTGCGCAACCTCAACGCCACAAGCGGCACGATCTACTTGATCGACGAATCCAGGAATGAACTCTGGTCGAAGGTACTGAAGGGAACGGATCACGTTGAAATCCGACTCCCGATTGGGACGGGAATCTCCGGTACGGTAGCGCAGACTGGCGAAACAATCAACCTCAAAGAGGCGAACAAAGACTCAAGATTCTTTTCCGGGTTCGACAAGCAATCGGGCTTTCAGACGAAGACGATGCTGTGCATGCCGATGAGGAACAGAAAAGGAAAGACAATCGGTGTCTTCCAGATTCTCAACAAGAAACGAGGAACCTTTGACCGGGATGATGAATTGTTTCTCAATGCCTTCTCTGAACACGCCGCTCTTGCAATCACGAGCGCTCAGCTTCATCAAACGCTCCTTGAACACGAGCGTGTGGAAAAAGAGATGCAGATCGCTGGCGAAATACAGCAATGGCTGCTCCCGCGAGAGATTGTTCCCATCCCCGGCTATGCAGTAGCGGCCGTTGCCCAACCGTGTACCTCAGTCGGCGGCGATTTTTACGACGTCATTGGCCTAGGAGAGAACAAAGTTGCGTTTCTTATTGCTGATGTGACCGGCAAGGGAGTTGCCGCAGCGCTCTTGGTTTCGACACTTCACGCATCCGTCCGCGCGTACATTCAGCCAGACACCGACCTAGCGAAGCTCACCGGAAAACTGAACACCCTCGTTTACGAGAATAGTCCGCCCGAGCGTTTCATTACATTTGTCATCCTCGTTCTTGACTTGAACACACACATTCTTACGTATGTGAACGCAGGCCACAATTTTCCATTCCTCGTCCACTCCCCGTCAAACGAAGTTGTCGAGCTAACCTCGAGCGGACTTCCTTTGGGCATGCTTGATGCGGTCGACTACAAGTCAGAGCAGGTCACTCTCAATCCGAGCGACCTCTTGGCATTGTACACTGATGGAGTAACCGAGGCGATGAACACACAGAAGCAACAATATGATGACGCGCGATTCAAGAAGCAGTTGCTGGTCTCGCAAGATAAGTCGGCAACCGAGGTGAAGGATGCGGTGCTCAGAGATGTGCGGTCGTTCATCGGAGACGAGCCGCCTTCGGATGATCTGACACTTCTGATTTTGAAACGGCTCTAACGGAATAATGGCAAGCTAGTCAGCCTGGAATCGCTCAGCACGATCTCGTTCGAGAATCTCGACCATCGTCTCACAAAATAGGCTAATAACTTGAAACACATTCTTTGTTTGTTTTGCCTTTTCAGCATCTCCCTCGCTCAAGTCTCAGTCGTGCAAGATGCATCGAGGCTCGAAGAAGCCGGAAAGTTTAAAGAGGCTGATTCTCTATTCAGGCACGCAATCGTTTCAGCGCGGGCATCGGAGCGCAAGGCATTAGAGTTTGAACTTGACCGCCTCGGGCGCATCAAACAAGATTTCTCGCTCACCAAGATGCGCTTATCGGAGATTCTCAAGAACTCAATCAGAGATTTCAGTCCAAACGAGCTCGATCAATGGATCGCGGAAGGCAAGCTCGATTTCCGACTGATTGACGGCGAGCAACGGTTTGTCGGTACGAGTCGCAGTAACCTTTTCTGGCTCTACCAGGAAATCGCCGCTCGCCGTCTCAATCCACCGGATGAAGCAGAATTCGCGCAGAATGTTTTTCGTGCGTGCACAGAAATTACTACCGCTGCTCGTGTGCAGAAACAACCGTACGTCTTGCCGAAGCGATTCAAAGCGACAATGACGCTTAGAGCGAAAGCAAATGCGGCACCGGCTGGTGCAACCGTTCGCGCGTGGATGCCTATCCCGCGTGCGTTCCTGTTCCAGAAAGAATTTCGCGTGGAGAAATCTTCCAATCAACCGATGAGGATTGACACGGAATCGAGCTCCATTCGCTCAGCCTACTTCGAGGCTGTTGCGATAAAAGACAAGCCGACGGAATTCAGATTGCAATACTCGTACACGCACTTCGGCATTCGGTTCGACCTCGACCCTGCAACAGTGAAACCTCTTGACGCGATCGATCCATCGGTCAGACAATTCACGATGGAAGGTCCACACGTCGTGTTCACAGACCGGATCAAAAATCTTTCGTCGACAATTCTTGGCACGGAACCCAACCCGCTTCTCAAGGCCAAGAAACTCTACGAGTGGATCGCGGGCGAAATCAAATACAGCTACGCGATTGAGTATTCGACGATCCGCAACATCAGCGACTATTGTGCAGCGAAGATGTACGGTGACTGCGGACAGGAGGCGTTGCTCTTCATTACGCTTTGCCGGTACAACGGCATTCCCGCCCGCTGGCAAAGCGCCTGGCTCACGATTCCCGGCGGAAAAACGATTCACGATTGGACGGAAATCTATCTCGCGCCCTGGGGTTGGATCCCCGTCGACCCCTATATGGGCATCTTTGCCGTACGTTATCTCAAGGGGATTTCTGATGAGGAGAAAACGTTTGTGCGCGATTTCTATTTTGGCGGACTCGACCAGTACAGAATGTCGGCCAACAGTGACCACTGCCAGGAGCTTAACCCGCCGAAGCGTTCGATGCGCTCGGACAATGTAGATTTTCAGCGGGGCGAAATGGAATACGGCTCGACGAACATCTATTTCGACAAGTACTCTTATGAGCTGACAGTGGAAGAAGAAAAAATTCCCTAGCAGACCTCCAGCGTAACAACCATGCCCGCCACTCCGTTGGAGCGACGGGCTTTTTTTTGTAGTTTGACGCAGCAATGCCTCACGCACAAATCCTCCCTTCGCTCACCGTTATTTCCGCTTCGGCAGGTTCCGGTAAAACGCGTGCGTTGACAAATGAATTTTTGAGTCTGTGGCTCTCCGACCGGGTCCCTTTTGGGAATCTTCGTAACATCCTTGCCGTCACCTTTACGCACAACGCCGCGAACGAAATGAAAAGGCGGGTGCTCGAAACGCTCAAGCACCTCGTCCTACGAGATGAAAAATCTGATCAACTGCTCTCGGAACTATCAAAGACGACTGGCCTATCTGCCGAGGCTCTCGTCGATGTAGCGCGATTCAAACTGGAAGAGCTGTTCGATTCGTATGGCGACCTGCAAGTACAGACGATCGATAGTTTTATTGTCGATGTCTTTCGCACGATGGCAGTGGAGTTGGGGTTTGCTCCCGGAGCGGAGATAGAAATTCAAAGTACCGAGCTGCTTGAGCGCGCCTTTGAAGAATTCCTGCTTGTTACTGAAACGGAGGCCGGGCAGAAAGCTCTCCTCAACGAAGTCGTAGCGCTTGTCCAGCAAACGGGAGGCAGCCAATCGCGGTATTTGTGGGACCCGTTCAAACACATTGTGCGCGAGACGCTCTCGCTCCACCAACGCCTCCAGCACATCGCCAAGCCCGTTCGGCAGGAGTCGGATGTGGCCCGGGCCGATGAAATCCGCAATGAACTCAAAACGATTTCGACAGCACTTCAAGAGAAGCTCGAAAATTCTCATCTTTCCGTCAACAAGAACTTTCAGAATGATCTACGTGCCATCATCGGGGGTGATATCGAAACAGTGTTGGGACGAAGCACGAAGGAAAAGTTTTTCAACTCCCCGAAGAACGATGATGAGCGAAAGCTCGTGAATGGCCTCCAGCCTTCGGTTGAAGAAGACGCCAGGCGTGTATACAGCCTGTTGTCAGAATACGTAACGGTTCGCGCGCGTTCGAAGTATCTCCCCTTCCTGCGTACGCTGAGCGTGTTGGAAGAACGTGTACGGTCCATCGCCCGCCGCGAGGGATTTCTCACTCTTGATAGTATTAGCCGTGCGCTGAGTCTCTCTGTCAGTCGAAACGTTGTGCCGGAGATTTATTACAAACTCGGCGAAAACCTCCATCATTTCCTTTTCGATGAATTTCAGGACACGTCGCCGCTCCAGTGGTCGATCCTCAAACCGCTCCTCGAAGAGACTCTCTCGGGCAAAGGCTCGGTGCTGGTCGTCGGCGACACGAAGCAATCCATCTACAGCTTCCGCGGTGCCGACTGGCGAATCATGAGCAGCGTGGAAGAGGGAATGGAGTTTAGTTCCGTCGAGCCTCATTCACAGACACTGGATAGCAACCATCGTAGCGACGGTGTTCTGGTGGATTACGTACACGATCTGTTTTCAAACAGAATTCGAATTTCAGAAGTTGGCAAGGCGGCCGCGTTGAGTGGGCTGACGACTTACGTGCAGGAATCAACCCGTGACCGGAAAAAGAGGGGCTACGTCCGCGTCGATTTCGTGGAGGAGGATTCGGAAAAGAAGCCTGAACGAATTCGATTATTAGAAATTATTGCCGACCTCAAGTCGCGCAAGGTGCCGCTCTCTTCCATCGCGGTACTCGCGCCGCGCAACAGCGATGTTCTAACAATTAGTAGCTGGTTGAACGAGTTCAACGCAAGGCAGGCACACGTCGAGGACCAGATTCCCTTCATTGCCCATTCGGGGCTGGATATCCGCCGGCGCGCAGTGATTCGCGAATTGATGGCCTTGTTGTCGTTTCTCGATGTGCCGGTTGACGACCTTGCCTTTGCGACTATCCTCTCAAGCGGAGTATTCGCCAACGCAATCTCCATCGGAGCAGACAGGTTGGGGGTTGAACGCATTCAACAATTTCTGATCGAGTCGCGCACGGGGACGAATCGCAAGTTGCCACTCTATCGCGCGTTCGAACAGGAATTTCCGGAGATGTGGCTGAAATATTTTCAGCCTCTCTTTACGCGCGTGGGATATTTATCACTCTACGACATTGCGACGGAGGCGTTGAAGGCTTTTCGCGTATTCGAAGCGTTCCCCGACGAACAAGCCGCTGTGGTGCGATTTCTTGAGATCATTGCAGCTGGAGAGGAGGAGGGGAAGAGTGTGCTCAAAGAATTCCTCGCAAGCGCAGATGACGAGAGTAATGCCGAGCGGTGGCAGCTCGCCGCACCCGAATCAGCCAACGCGCTCAGAGTGATGACCATCCACAAAGCGAAAGGGCTTGGGTTTGATACGGTCATTCTGCTGATGGAAGATGATGCCGCGAAGGTTCGCGGCGTGCTGGTAGACGATTCCGGCGACGACGTTGCGCTGTTCTCGACGATGAAAGAAGCAATTCGCGCCAAGAGCCAGACACTCACCGAATTGTACCAGAAGCATCTCCTCTTCGCGCAAACCGATTGGCTCAACACACTCTACGTTGCCCTAACCCGCGCAGAACGCGAGCTTCACGTGATTATCGTGCGAGAGGGGGCGAAACCGAAACTCCTTGCTCGCTTACTCGCTGAGACGGAGCTCGGAAAGAAATCAACGAGAGAGGTCGCCTCAGCGGAGGAAGTGAAAACTGCTATCCTACATCGTTCTACAACCCCGCGCAAGTATGAGGTTGTTTCCACGGCGCTGCCCGGTTTTTTGGAAATGCGGCGCGGCGATGCAATTCACGCCGCACTTTCAAAAATTCAATTCGTTGACGGCCCGCCGGAGGAAGCAGCTCGCGCTGCAGTGGCTTTGCTGAACCGCAACGAACGACGAGCGTTCAGCCCGGATGAATTGACAAAAACGCTTGGCTCGTTTCTGGGAGAACAAAAAGTGCTCTCGCAGTTTCACCCAATAGAAAATCGTGTCGTGTTGAATGAGCGAGAGTTTGCTAACGAACGCGGAGAATTGTTTCGCTGCGATCGGGTGGTAGTGGATGACGACCGAGTGACGGTGGTAGACTACAAGACGGGGAGCGACAAGAAGGAAGAGGAATATCGCCAACAGCTCCGGAATTATAAACGCATTCTCACTGATATCTTTGCGCCGAAACCAATCCGTGGCTTGCTGATGTATGTCGACCTCAACAAGGTTGTGGAGGTGGAGGGATGACCAACGCATTTGTGCTCGCGCCTTCGCTGAGTCTGGTTGAAGAAATGGCGAACCATCTTTTGTCAAAAGGGACCGACTATTCCGGCAACCTTGTTCTCTTTCCTGGCAAGCGGCCAGGCTATTTTCTCCGCAAGATTATTGCCGAACGGGAGCGAAGAGCGCTTATTCCTCCCATCATTCACTCCGTAGATTCGTTTATCGACGTAATCGTTGCACGCGAATCGGATGCCAATACGCGTGACATCGATTCGCTTGACGCAGTTGCCGTTCTTTTCGAAGTCTACGGTAGCATGCCGCATCGATTGGGGGGAGAGCATTTTGAAACGCTCGACGCCTTCTTGCCGCTTGGCACGCGACTCTTCGTAGAGCTCGAAGAACTTCGGATCGCTCGGTGCGAACCCGCTCTTGTACGAGCAAAGGTAAGTGGCCTCACGTTCGGCGGCGTGCATTTGTTGGCTGAACTCTACGAGCGTTTCTATGCAGAACTTTCCGCAAGGAATCTCCGTTCGCGTTCGATGAAGTACGCCGCTGCGGCAGACGCGTTTAACCCTGAGCATTTCGGTGGTTACTCGACAATTCTTGTCGGCGGCTTCTTTGCGCTGACAAACTCGGAACAAACCCTATTCCGAAAATTCAAAGAAATCAAGGCATTGAGATTCTTTTTTCACCAGGGTCCTTACCTGCACGCGCAGCTAGAGAAAATTGGATTAGGAGTAGAAGTAATCGGCGAGGAACTGGAACCCGCGATACACTTGTACCAGATGCCCGACCAACACGGGGAAATCTTCGCGCTCTCTCAGGTGTTGCGAAGTTCAGAGAGGAAACTGGATGAAGGGACAGTCATCGTTCTCCCCAAAGCCTCCGCGTTGAGCCCGCTCGTTCACCACGCACTCGCAGACCTGGACTCTGAAGAATACAATATCTCCCTCGGATTCGGCGCCCAATCGTCTCCCCTCTTCACACTCCTGAACTTGATATTGAACGTTGCACAAACGGCCCGCAATGGAATGCATCACGCTCCATCGTATGTCAACCTCTTGCGTCATCCGTACGTGAAGAACACACTCTTCGATCAGAGGGCGGAGGTTACTCGTGTATTGGTTCATCGGGTCGAAAAAGAATTATCGCGAAGTGCTGCTACCCTATATTTCGATCTGACGGAATTTGAATCGCGGGCGAAGCTTTTTGCGGATGCAGCATCGTCGTTTGCAAACGACCCTGAGCCTGTCGGGCCGGAAGAGTTACGGGGGCATCTTCTTCGACTCCACGGTGTATTCATTCGGCCGTTTGAAAGGATTGATTCGGTTCACAACCTCGCGGAAAAATGCATAGCGGCACTCCAGTTCGTTGCCGCAGAGAGTACGGCCAGGCTGCATCCGCTCTTCCAGCCCTACGCTCAGACAATCCTGGAATCACTAGACCAGCTGACGCGCAGCCTTATCGCCACGCATTCCTTCGCGTCGATCGATGCTTACGCGCGGTTCCTGCGAACGCATCTCGAATCGGCAGAAACACATTTTGCGGGAACACCGGTGCGCGGCTTGCAGGTGCTCGGCACACTCGAAACACGCGGACTAAACTTCACACGAGTGTTGATACTGGACGTGAATGACGATGTGGTTCCCGGCCGTGCGGGCGCGGAATCGTTGTTCATCCCCCAACCCGTGCGTGAATTGCTCGGGCTGGAAACCATCGACGAGAGCGACCATCGTGCGGAATACTATTTCTCCGTATTGACACGAGGTGCCGAAGAAGTGCACCTCTTCTATGTCGCTGACGGAAAACGCGTGCGAAGCCGACTCGTGGAACGGTTTGTCTGGAACGAACAACAAACGCAGGGTTCCATCGCGGAAGGCCGCATCGTTGCGCGCGTTGGATATCGCCTTTCTCTGCGCAATGCACGCCCCGAGCCGATTGAGAAATCCGAGCCGACGATGGACTGGTTGGAAGATCTTCGTTTCAGTGCCTCAGCGTTGGATACGTATCTCACCTGCGGGAGGAAATTCTTTTACAAGCACGTTCTCCGTCTTGGCGAGCGTGATGAAGTGGGGGAGGAAATCGGACAAGCAGAGATTGGAACTTTCGTCCACGCGGTGTTGGGGGAGCTCGCTTCGCCGGCGATCAATCGCCAACTCAGGGAAAGCGATTTTGAGGAGGCGCGAGTTGATGAGTGTATCGCTGGACAATTCACGGAGCATTTCGGTAAGACCGGATTTTCCAGCCACGCGCTGATTCGAGAGCAAGCCACTCGACGGATCAAAAAATTTCTAAGAGTTTATCAAATTCCTCTGATCAGACGCAAACAGATTGTCGTTCGCGATGTGGAGGCGACGCTCGAAGTGCCGTGGCACGACGTGAACTTTGAAGTCAGAGTTGATCGGATCGAAGAACGGACTGGGGCAACCTACATTCTCGATTTCAAAACCAGTCAAAGGGCCAGCGCAAAAAAAATACGATTGGACAAACTGGAACTCGACGACCGAGCGACGTGGGCGACTGGAATCGGTTCGGTGCAATTGCCGCTGTATGCGATTCTGTATTCGGCGATTTCTGGAAAACCCTTGCACGAGATTCATCCGGCGTATCTGTTTCTTGGCGACGCCGAGCTCGATGAACACCTGGAACAGCCACTCTTTGCGGAGCGTTCTGCCGACGGCTACTTGCAGATCGAGCAATTTCTCGACACACTGATGAAGGATATCAAGGATCCGCAGAGGCCATTTCTTCCGCCGCAAAAACTCGAGGAAGTCTGTCCGCGATGCCCATTTACGACACTGTGCAAGACGCAATGGGTGGTGGGATGGAATCCTTCGTCGTGATTCGAAAAAGACAATTCTGGCTGCCCTGATTCGTCTTACTCAAGCCACAATCTTGGAAAGTATCCCGTGAAACTTCTCTATTCATACCTGAAACGTTTTTGGAAGCTCGTGCTGATCACGCTGGCCTTGGCGACGATCAATCAAGTCTTTTCGTTACTAGACCCGCTCATCTTTCGGTATGTGATTGACAATTACGCCACGCAGTACGCCAAATTTACGATGCCGGAATTCATCAACGGCGTCGGCACGCTGCTGCTCGCGGCGGTGGGGGTGGCATTCATCTCGCGCGTCGCCAAAAATTTCCAGGACTACTTCGTCAACACTATCACCCAAAAACTGGGGGCACAGATCTACCAGGATGGCCTTCGACACTCGCTCGAAATGCCGTATCAGTTGTTCGAAGACCAGCGCAGCGGCGAAACATTGGGCAAGCTGCAAAAAGTTCGTTCCGACGTCGAACGGCTGATCAACGTCTCCGTGAACATGCTCTTCACAACGCTCGTCGGCGTGGTCTTCGTCCTCTTCTACGCATTTTCCATCCACTGGATGATAGCGCCGATCTATTTTTCCACGATGCCGCTGCTCGGTTGGGTCAGTTCTGTGCTGGGCAAAAAAGTGAAGGCGGTGCAGAAATCGATCGTTGCCGAAACCACGGCACTCGCCGGCGCAACGACCGAATCGCTGCGCAACATCGAATTGGTGAAAAGCCTCGGCCTTGCCCAGCAAGAGATCAAGCGGCTGAATGCGACGACAGACAAAATTCTGAAACTGGAATTAAAGAAAGTCCGCTTCATACGCAGTCTGAGTTTTATCCAAGGGACGACAGTGAACGCGCTGCGCACGAGTATCCTGGGGCTGATGATGTATCTGATCTTCTCGCAAGAAATCACCATCGGCCAATTCTTTTCGCTTTGGATTTATTCCTTCTTCATCTTCGGGCCGCTGCAGGAACTAGGCTCCATCATCAATGTCTATCGCGAAGCGGAAGTATCGTTGAATAACTTCGAGGAAATTTTGAAGTCGCCGAAAGAGGCCAAGCCGCTCAACCCCACGCCCGTTGAGGAAGTGCGGTCGTTGGAATTTTCCGCAGTTACCTTCCGGCATCAATCGGCAACGCGTGATGCGCTGCGTGAGATTTCATTCAGGGCAACCACAGGTGAAACGATTGCATTCGTAGGGCCGAGTGGCGCCGGAAAAACCACGCTCGTGAAATTGCTTGTTGGTCTCTATCGGCCGCAGGTCGGAAAGATTCTGTACAACGGCATCGACAGCGCATCGGTGGACCTTGACCAGTTGCGCGAAAAAATCGGGTTCGTCACGCAGGACACGCAGTTATTCTCTGGTTCCATTCGGGAGAACCTGCTGTTCGTTAACCCAAGCGCGACGGACGAGGAATGCCTTGATGTGCTGAACAAAGCCGCATGCCAAACGCTCCTGCTTCGTGCCGACAAAGGATTGGACACGGTGATCGGCGAGGGAGGTGTAAAGGTGAGTGGCGGAGAAAAGCAACGGCTTTCCATCGCACGCGCTCTTCTGAGGAAACCCAACGTGCTTGTGTTCGACGAAGCCACCTCCTCTTTGGATTCGCTCACGGAAGAAGAAATCAGCGCCACCGTTCGCGAAATCTCAACGCGGCGCGACATCACCACAATTATGATCGCGCACAGACTTTCGACCGTGATGCACGCCGACCGGATCTATGTGCTGGAAAAAGGTGAGGTCGCTGAATCCGGAAAGCACGCGGCGCTTGTGGAGGAAAAAGGGTTGTACTACGCGATGTGGCGGCAGCAAGTGGGCGAGCGTGGAAACGGTATGGCGCGCGCCGCAGTTGAAGGTGCCGCGAGTATAACAAAGAATTAGAACGAGTGAATCGAAAAATTCTGGTTTGGCTGATACTGTGCTGCATTTGGAGTACCACGTGGGTGGCGATCAAAATCGGACTCGATGTTATCCCACCGTTTACGTTTGCGGCGCTAAGATTCCTGATTGCGGGCAACATTCTCGCCCTCATTGCAGCGGCACGGAAGACTCAATTGCCACAATCGCGAGAGGAGTGGAACACGCTTTGGCAAAGCGGATTGCTCTCCGTCGCTTTCAACTTTGGCGCTGTATTTTGGGGGGAGCAATACGTTTCATCGGGGCTCGCATCCGTCCTCAACTCCACGGTGCCGTTGTTCGGGATCGTCTTCGCGCACAAGCTCGTTGCCGGCGAACAAATGACGCGCAAGAAGCTTGTTGGAGTGCTCCTGGGTATTCTTGGTGTGGCGATCATTTTTTCTGACCAGCTTCACGCGGAAGGATCGGTGGCTCTGTGGGCAAGCGTCGTCATTGTTCTTGGGGCGGCGGCGGTTTCATATTCGGCGGTCCTCGTCAAAGTACGTGCAAAGAGAGTGAATGCGGTGGTGCTCTCCGCCGGACAAATGCTTGTGGCCGTCCCCGTATTGCTCGGCGCTGCGATGATGAATGGTGAGCGCCTTTCAGAAATCCGTTGGAACTACGAGGCAGCGTTCGCCCTCCTCTACCTAGCCGTCATCGGTTCGTGCGTAGCGTTTGTGCTTTACTACTGGCTCATCAAACAAATCCAAGTAACAAAGGCGTTGATGATTGTGCTCGTGGTCCCGATTCTCGCTGTTGCCGTGGGAATACTAACCCGTGGTGAAGAGTTGACCTGGCGATTATTTGTTGGCGGAGGGTTGATCATCCTCGGCGTTGGAACGATCGTGCTCAATCGTTCTCTGTTTGGGTTGAAGAAGGAGTATTGAAGTTTGAAACGAACGCATTGAAGGCAGCAAACCAATTCTTCCCCGACATTGTTGTCTTCTATAACCTTCACGACCGAACTTTCTATGGAAAACAAATCGGTTATTGACCTCAGTCATACCATTGAAGACGGGCTAGTAACCTACAAGGGTTTGCCCGCGCCGGTCATCTGCGATTATTGGAGCCGCGAACACTCCCGTCAGTTCTATGCCGAAGGAGTCGAGTTCCAAATCGGCAAGATCGAAATGGTCGCGAACACGGGAACGTACATCGACGTTCCTTTCCATCGCTATGCCGATGGAAAGGATTTGTCGGAAATTCCTGCAGCACAATTCGTAGACCTCGAAGGGGTTGTGGTGCGAGTGAGCCACAAGAAAACTCTTGCCATATCGGCGAATTATTTTCGCGATGTGGATGTTCGGAATCGCGCCGTTCTCATTCATACAGGCTGGGCAGAATACTGGAACACGCCCGCATACTATCAGGATCATCCGTTTCTCACGAAAGACGCCGCCGAATACTTGCGCGACAACGGCGCGCTGCTTCTCGGTATCGACTCGCATAACATTGACGACGTGGCGGATAAAACTAGACCCGCGCATTCGATCCTTCTTCGGGCATCGATATTCATCGTCGAGCATCTCTGTAATTTGGAATCTATTCCCCCGAAGAATTTCCTCTTCTCCGCACTGCCGCCGAAGTTCAAGGGGGTCGGTACGTTTCCTGTGCGGGCTATCGCGAAGGTGCCATGAACTTTACCGGAGAGCTGTTTGCCCTTCTCACGGCCATATTCTGGACTGGCAGTTCTCTTGCGTTCGCTGCGTCATCGCGACGCATCGGCTCGATCTACGTGAATGTTGCAAGGCTCCTCTTCGCATCGATGATTCTTGGTGCAATAGTCCTGTTGGCCGGATTGAGTCAGTCGATTTCAACAAGGCAACTCTTGTTACTCATCGTCAGTGGACAAATCGGGCTCGTGTTTGGTGATACCTTCCTTTTCAAGTCGTACGAATATCAAAGCGCCCGCATCAGCTCACTGTTGATGTCCGCTGCCCCGGCCATGAGTGTGGCGCTGAGTTACTGGCTGGTCGGGGAAACACTTTCGTGGACAGCACTTCTTGGCATTGGGGTGACACTCGGAGGCATCGTGCTGGTGCTCCTCGGCCAATCCGAGCACGAACAGTCAACCTATCCCAAGAGCAAAAAGGGAATTCTGTACGCACTTGTTGGGGCACTAGGGCAAGCGGGCGGACTTGTGGTGGCAAAGATGGCCTTTCAAGAATCTTCAGTGAACGGTTTCTTTGCGACATTTCTGCGGGTAAGCTCAGCGACCATCGTGATTGTTCCCTTGATGATTACCGCGGGGAGAATATCGAAACCTGTAGGCGTCTTCGGCGCAGATCAGAAGGCGTTGCGCTCCACGATGCTCGGTGCGGTGTTTGGACCCATTCTCGGCATCTCGTGCAGCCTTTTTGCGATCGAACACACATCGGTCGGCGTCGCGTCGACAATTATGGCGACCGTTCCATTGTTCATGCTTCCCGCCGTTGTCTATCTCTACAAAGAAAAACTAAGCTGGGAATCGATTATCGGAGCCGTCGTAGCGGTGGCGGGAGTCGGGATGCTGTTTATCCGGTGACAAAAATCGCAGGTGATGCATCGAGACGTACCGTAATGCAGCAAATGCGCGGTTCGTCAATTCGTTAACTGAAACTCCGCCTCGCTGGGGCGCAGTTCGTTGTAGAGTCCGCGCAACGATTGAAACGCGGTCTGGCTTCCTCGCAAGAATGCCTTGTGATACAGCCGGAACGCCTCCGGTTTTCGCTCCGTAACTCCTATTCCTTTTTCGTAGCAATATCCCAGAGCGAGTTGTGCGACGATGGAGCCATCAATGGCCGCTTTGCGAAGAAGCGCGATGCTGGTATCGGCTTCCGCTGTAGTCTCCGTTTCGAAAACCGTTGCGGAGGCAAGCCGCACCGTGGCCTCGCGGCTGCCCAATTCTGCAGCCCGCTTCCAGATCAACCGTGCCTGATGATGGTTCGGCTGAGAAGCCCGCCCCGTGTAGAACCAGAGCCCTAGTTCCACCATCGAAGGCAAATGATTCTTCGACGCGGCATCCACGAGTAAATCGAAAGCTTGCTGTTCGCTGATCCATCGATTGAATTGAAGGACCGAAAGTCCCGCCCAGACAAAGGCGGCATTCGGGTCTTTCCTTTTTGCACCGGACTTCAATTGCTCGTCGAATGAGGCCGCTTGGGCAAGCTTCCAGAGTAAGTTCGGCCCGCGCATGGATTCATTGCGATAGGCGCGCACGTAGTAGGCCGCAGCCGTGAGGATATCTTTCCTAACGCCCAGTCCTCGTTCGTAGCATTTTCCCAGCGCGCACATCGCTTCAGGGTTGCCGAATTCCGCATCGATGCGCCAACGCGAGAGAATCACCGTGTCAAGAATTGCCTCCTCCGTCTGGCCGAGGTTGTTTTTCTTTGACGGCGGGAGATTCCGAAATGCTTCGCCGAATATTGTGGAATCCGGAATGGAAGAGCTCGTGTCGGAATGAAAATCCACGAAGACGAACCCGAACGATGAATCGAGCGGGACAGAGAGCGATTTCGCCAAGGAATCCTTTTTTCCAGAGGCGTCTGTCGCCTTCGACTCCTCTTTATCCAGACCACGTCGTTCAAGTTCTTTCTTGAACTTCACAGCTTCTTCCATGCCTTGTTCCGCGGCAAGCTTGAGGTAGTCGTACGTTTTTCTCCAGTTGCGGCTTACCACCAGGTCTTCGGAGTATCCGATTGCCGTTGCGAACTGCGCCTCCATAAAACCCTGGTCGGCAGCGCTACGGAACCTGCGAAACGACTCGAACGGATTCCACGGTACGCCCCAGCCATTCATAAAGAGCAAGCCATAATCAAATTGAGCGAGCGGCATCCCGCGGTCCGCCGCTCGGCCGATCCAGTACGCCGCGCGCGTCGTGTCTGCTACAATGCCTCGGCCCACAAAATACCGAATGCCGAGCTCGAGCATTGCGGAGAGGTCTCCGTCGTTTGCTTTTTTCTGGAGTGCAAATGTCTCGATCAAATTCTCATCTACTTCCGATTCGCGTATGAGCGGCATCTGTGGCGGCAGTCGGTAGACGCGCGCGCGTTTTGCATCGCGGTCTTGACTCAGTATCACGGCTGTCGCACCGTAGAACAAAATAGTAATGAGCAGAAAGTTTCGCATTCGTTCTCCACGCTTAAGTTCGTATATTGTTCACGGAAAAGCCAGAAAACAGCCGTCAGCAATCAGTTGTCAGCGAAAAGCAGAAATCAAGTATACGGCAACCGAGAAAACCATTGCTGCATCGTGAATCAAGAATCTTGAAGCCGCTCTTCCGCTAACCCGTAACCCGAAACACCAAACCAGTTTCTTCATGAGTGATACCAAAATAATATTTTCCATGATTGGCGTGGGCAAAGTCATCAAGCCCAACAAGCAGATTCTGAAGGACATCTACCTCTCGTTCTACTACGGCGCGAAAATTGGCGTGCTCGGGTTGAACGGTGCGGGCAAATCAACATTGCTCAAGATCATCGCAGGGCTCGACAAAGATTTTCTCGGCGAAATCCAATCCAACAAAAACATCACCTTCGGTTATCTCTCGCAAGAACCGGAACTGGACGCGACGAAGACAGTAAAGCAGATTGTCGAAGAGGGCGTGCAGCCGATCGTCAATTTGCTGAAGGATTACGAAGCCGTAAACGCCGCGCTCGGCGAGCCGGATGCAGATTTCGACAAACTGCTCGAGAAACAGGCGAAACTCCAGGAGCAAATCGATCGCGTGAACGCTTGGGAACTCGACAGCAAGCTCGAACAGGCGATGGACGCGCTTCGCTGTCCCCCGGGAGAAACCTCCGTGAAGATCATTTCCGGAGGCGAACGGCGCCGCGTAGCCCTCTGCCGCTTGCTGCTGCAAGAGCCGGACGTGCTCCTGTTGGACGAACCGACGAATCATTTGGACGCCGAATCTGTGGCGTGGCTGGAGCTTCATCTGCAACAGTACAAGGGCACGGTCATTGCGGTAACGCACGACCGGTATTTCTTGGATAATGTGGCAGGATGGATTTTGGAACTCGATCGGGGAGAGGGGATTCCGTTCCAGGGAAACTATTCATCGTGGCTTGAGCAAAAACGCGCCCGCCTTGCGGTTGAAGAGAAGCAGGAATCCAAACGGCAAAGAGTCTTGCAACGGGAATTGGAATGGGTGCGACTGAACCCGAAAGGCCGACACGCAAAAAGCAAGGCCCGCATCTCGGCCTACGAGAAAATGTTTGCGGAAGAGGCTTCGAAGAAAGAGGAGGAGATTGAGATTTACATTCCACCGGGCCCGCGTCTTGGCGACGTTGTCATCCAGGCAGAAGGAGTAGCGAAATCGTTTGGCGAGAATGTGCTGTACGAAGATATGAACTTCTCACTTCCTCCAGGCGGCATCATTGGCATCATTGGTCCCAACGGCGCGGGCAAAACGACACTCTTTCGAATGATTACGGGGCAGGAAAAACCCGACAAAGGCACGATCAGAATCGGTGAGACCGTGAAGTTATCCTACGTGGACCAGAACCGCCCGCTCGACCCAAACAAGACCATCTGGCAAGAAATTTCGGGCGGGGAGGAGTTAATTCGGTTAGGCGCGCGCGAAATGAACTCCCGCGCTTACGTGGCGCGGTTTAACTTCAGCGGAACGGACCAGCAAAAACCGGTCGGCGTTCTTTCGGGCGGCGAGCGGAACCGCGTGCATCTTGCAAAAGTGTTGCGCGAGGGGGCAAACGTACTACTGCTGGACGAACCGACGAACGACTTGGACGTAAACACGCTCCGCGCGCTCGAAGAATCGCTCGAAAATTTTGCAGGCTGCGCGGTGATTATTTCGCACGACCGGTGGTTTCTGGACCGAGTGGCGACGCACATTCTCGCCTTCGAAGGAGACAGCACGGCGGAATGGTACGACGGAAATTTTACGGAGTTCGAAGAGTACCGGCGCAAGAAACTCGGCATTGCTGCCGACCAGCCGCACCGGATTCGGTATAAGAAGCTAATGAGAAGCTAGTGAGGTTCGGGGGCGTCAGGTTCGAGGGGTTGGCAACTCGTTTTGACTTCAGAGCTCCAACGCCTCCTGCGTTTGTTTTTTCTTTCCGGCGTGCGTTGCGGCTTTGAACGTGATGTTGACGGCTGGAAGTTTCGGCCGCTTGCCTGCGAAATAGTCTTTCAGCGTCAGCACCTGAAGCTTAGGAAATTCAAAGTGATGTTGTTTGTCGCCAAATCTCACGAACCCTGCTCCCGCGACGGTATCGAGCATCGGCTTCGTCGGCTCGGTTGACGTGAGGAACACACCGAGATCGCATTTGTGTTTTTCCATCGCGCCCAACAACGCATCCATATCTTTGGACTGCACTTTGTAACCGCCCTTCACCTGATACGCCACGCGCGCCCTCGTTCCTTTGTTGTCCACGGTGTAGAGCGCGATGCCATCAACTCCTTCATCCGCTCCTTTCGTGCCGAACGTTGTAGAGAAGGCTTCAAATTCCGTGATCCACCAATCCTGAAACGCGAACGCGTTTTCTTTCCATAAACGCTGCGCGCTTTCAAAGTCTTCCGGCGTGCCGCGGATTTCAAACTTGGACATACTTCCTTTGTAGGTACCCTGCAGCCGACGCTTGATGAGCGAAAAGGCGATGGGAGAGATGTCGATGCCTATCCATTTGCGATGCAATCCCTCGGCTGCGTCAATCGTTGTGCCGCAACCGCAAAATGCATCGAGGACAACATCACCTTCGTTTGATGAAGCTTTGATGATGCGCTCCATCAGCGCTTTCGGTTTTTGGGTTGGATAGCCTAGGCGTTCCTGGGATTGAGAGTTGATAGGGGGAATATCATCCCAAAGTGCTTGCACTGCGAACCCTTTGTTTTCATCAAGATACCTCTTTAACCGAAGGCCACCCCGGTTAGTGAAGTGCAGTCTGTTTTCCTTATCCAATTTCTTCATTGTTTCGACTGGAACTCGCCAAAGAGATTTAACGCCTTTGTATGTGTAAGTATAGCCTCCGCCAGAAAGTCCTTTAGCTGTCAAATTATCATCTGTCCATTTTCTTCCGTCCGGATCACTAAATCGGAAGCGATCAAGATATTCTTGATCGTGAGGTGTATAGATTTGGTTCCATGACCAACCGACTGATTTTGAATAGAAAAGGACAATGTCAATGTTCGCTCCAAACCGTCCTGGATCATTATGTGCACTTGTCCGTTTCCAAATTATTTCGTTTCGAAAATTCTTGGGGTCAAAAATAATGTCGCACACAGTCTTTAAATAGTGACTCACTGTCGGGTCGCAGTGCAAATAGAAACTGTCGGTCAGTTTGAGTACGCGGTGCAACTCCACAATCCTCAATGCCATCATCACCAAATAAGGAAACGCGTGCGGCGCGACCTTTTGGTACACGGCCAGCAGCAAGTGAATCTTCTCCGTCTGCATCGTCTGCAACTCGGCGAGCGAATCCTGTATATTCTTCAACGTCCACGTATCCTCGAAGGCGACACGTTGGGTTTGAATCTCCTTGTCGTCGAAGAAAATGTTGTAGTCGCGCTTGCTGTTAAAGGGCGGGTCAATGTACACGAGGTCAACGGATTCGTCCTTGATGTTGTCGCGAAGAACGTTGAGGCAGTCGCCGAGGTAGAGAGTGTTCATAGAAGGATCGAAGGTGATTGAAGAGAGCTGATTCGGTCTAGTGTTTTTTCTTCTTACGGCTCGTTTTTTCTTCCAATTGCATTTTCTTGTAGCCCTTCTTGAGTTCTTTTTGAAGCTCGGGAATTCGTCGTTCTTTGGGAAGTTGTTCGGGCATTTTGCCCGTGTTTTGCTCCATCAGCTTTCTCACCTGGCTGCCGACCTCGTGGTGAGTTTTTTCGAGCTGGTGCTGCCCCTTGATATTCTGATTCTTTATTTTTTCTTCAGTCTGGGTTATCCGGAACAGGTTTGCGGCAAGTTCAGTTCTGCCCATATGTTCGAACAATTCTTTTGCTTCAACACCACGATACTTTGCGAGCTGGTAGTTGTGCATATTGTACATACCAAGATAACCGGCGTTCGTAAATCTGGCGTAGTCAACAACACCTGCCTGCTTTGCCGCACTTGCCAAAGCTTTGTTTCCTTCTTTGATCTCGTCACGTATCAGCACACGATCAAGTTCGTGGCTGTTTTGGATATACACTTCAAACCTTCTTGTCTGCTCTACGAAATACACCTGGGCGGCAGCGACAGCCTCTTTCTTCGGATCGCCATTCATCACTGCGAGATAACAAGCAAAACGGGAAAGTTTCAAGTCCTCCACTTGTTCGTCATCTATTACTCGTGTCTCAGCTCGAAAATTCTCGTAGTGGTCAATTCCGAGCGTAATGCACGTCTTTGTAGATCGGTCAAGTACCTTTCGGAAGGATTTCATGTCAGAGTAGCCAAGCATCTTCATAAGATCCGATGCCCACCAATACGCGGCTCCGTTATCCTGCCGGAAATCTTCGAATGAAATCTCTTCTTTCTTTATCAAATCATTCATGGAATCCTCAAAACCAAAATACCTATAATTCCTATCTTCTTCTCGACTTCGCCAGCAGCCGCAAGATTTCCAAGTAGAGCCAGACAAGGGTGACCATCAACCCGAACGCGCCATACCATTCCATGTACTTTGGGCAGCGTTGCTCGGCTCCCTGCTCGATGAAATCGAAATCCACCACGAGGTTCATTGATGCAATCGCGACCACAAAGAGGCTGAAGATAATTCCTCCCGTCGTGTTATCGTGTATCAGCGGCAATTGGAACCCAAACATCCCACCGAACATACTGACAAGGTAGTAGAGGGCGATCCCCCCAGTAGCTGAAGCGACGATCAGTTTGAAATTCTCCGACGCTTTGATGACTTCAGTCTTGTACAAAACAAGCAGTACTGCGAAAATACCGAACGTAAGCGTCATCGCTTCCAGCACAATGCCCGGCATTTCGGCCTCAAAGATTGCCGAGATGCCGCCGAGTGCGAGGCCTTGCAACACCGCGTAGGCTGGGGCGAGAACCGGCGCCCAAGTCTTCTTGAATGCCGTCACGACGCCGACAATCAACCCACCGATGGTCCCGACGAGCAAATATCCGACGATAGACGCGGGATCGTTTGTCGAAAAATAAATATTCCAGGTGTAAAATGCGGCAACGATAATGAGCGTGAGCAGGAGGCCGGTCTTGTTGACCGTCCCTTGCAGGGTCATCACCTCTTCGCCTCCAGCGACGCTGAGGCCTGCAAATGTTTCTTGTTTGAGTGCGGGGTTGCCGGATTTGAAGAGTGCCACGATGTTGACTCCTCGGTGTGGGAAGAAATGAGCGTCAGACTGAGGCTTAGGAATTCAATCGTCCCGTTGACCTCACGCTTGATCCCTCTCATTTCTGTAGAAGGATAGCGAAGTCTATTTCAGTTTTGTCAGAACGTTTTCGAGAAAGCTTTTTACTTCAAGCAGGTCGTTGCGGATTTCTTCATCCTGGATTTTCTTTTTCGGTGCGATGAGCGGAAACTGCTCATCCTGCTCTGGCTCGACCTTAAAAGTTTCAAGGAATTTTTTTGCGCCGTCGATCGTGTACATCTCCTCGCGGAGGAGACGCTTGATCTCCCAGATGATCTTGATTTCTTTGGTGGTGTAGATGCGGTTGCCGGCGCGATTCTTTGCCGGACTCAATTGCTCGAACTCTGTTTCCCAGTAGCGCAACACGTACTGTTCAAGTCCCGTAAGAGCACTGACTTCGCTGATGGAATAGTACAGCTTCTTGATGCCGGAGGATCTCATTTCAGCCGCTCCATAAATTCCACCAGAAAATCACGCACCTCGATCAGCTCGGTTTTCACCTCGTTGTCTTGAACCTTTTTCTTCGGTGGCACGTCGATAAGCGAGAGCTGTTCGCCTCCTTCGGGCTCCGGCTGGTAATGCTCCAACAGCTTCTTCGCACCTTCGATAGTGTACTTCTCATCTCGCAGCAGCCGTCGAATCTCAAAAATAAGTTTAATGTCCTTGTTCGTGTAGATGCGATTGCCGGCACGATTCTTTGCGGGTTTCAACTGGGCAAACTCGGTTTCCCAATACCGAAGCACGTATTGCTCCAATCCGGCAATCTTGCTGACTTCGCTGATAGAATAGTAAAGCTTGCGGATTCCGGTGGGCCTCATAGCGAGTCAAAATTAGCGAAATGAGCGCGCAGTTGCAACAAACGCTCCCCTCAACTTCAATGTTCATTCTTGGAATGACATTTCGCACGCGTTCATTTGAAAAAAACAGATACTTTTCCGAAACAGGGGAGGCTCAGTAGGAACGGAAAGCGATGGCGCACAAGCTTTTTGTCTTCTTCTTGGTACTTGTTGGCGCAAGTGCGGCGATCGCGCTTGCCCTCACCGGATACGATTACTACGCCGCACCGCAAACCGTGCGAGTGTTTCGAGCCGACCACGCCACGTTGAAACCATCTGGGACGCTGGGCCACGGGCTAGGAATCGTAGGAGCCACGTTGATTGCCGTCGGCATTGCCATGTACTCCACGCGAAAACGAGTTCGTGCTCTGTGGGATCTCGGAAAACTTTCCACGTGGCTGGAGGTTCACATGTTTCTCTGCCTGCTGGGACCAACACTCGTGGTCTATCACACCACGTTCAAAGCCGGAGGAATCGCTGCCATTAGTCTGTGGACGATGCTCTCTGTGATGGCAAGCGGGTTGGTGGGGAGATTTCTGTACGTGTTGATTCCCCGGAATGCCAAAGGAGCGGAACTCGGCACGCGAGAAATTGATGCGGAATTCGACCATCAGCGTTCGCTCCTTGTCTCGGTAGATCTTGGCCGCGAGGTTTTGGAGTTTATCGATTCAACGTTTGCGACGTTGCAACGACCGAGAGATGTTCGCGGCGCGGTTCGTGCGTTTGCCCAGCTGCAGCGTATGAAGCGACACGTGCGAACGATGATTCACGCAAAGGTTGGTGGAACATCTTTGCCGCGGAACGCCGCACACCAGATTGAACGCATTGCGCGCGCGCGCGCGAGGCTCATCCAAAAGTCGCTCCTCCTCCTGCAAGTTGAACGGTTGTTTTTCTACTGGCACGCGATTCACCTGCCGTTCACGGGAATCATGTTCGTGACGCTGGCAGTACACGTTGGCGTTGCTTTGTGGCTTGGTTACCAGTGGATTTTCTAATTGAGCCATGAACGGGCGTGCGTTTCTCCTCTTCCTTCTCTTGTTCGCGTGCGAACGTCTCCGCTCACAAATTTCACCAGGCGAACTTTCCGCCGCCCATCAACAGCTAGAGGGAGTAAACAATTGCACTGCTTGCCACGAGCAAGGTAAAGTCATCACCGGTGCGAAATGTCTTGCGTGCCACGAAACAATCCGCGAGGCACTCGACGCGAAGCACGGTTTTCATTTTTTGCGGGGAGCAGAGTCGTGTACGAGTTGCCACAAGGAACATGTGGGACGGAACGGGCGAATCACGCAATTCGGCCGAGCAACGTTTGTCCATACAACTACTGGATTTTCGCTCAACGGCAAACACGCCAAACTACAGTGCGAGCAATGCCACAAATCGGAAAACATCAAGAGCGGGTCTGTACAGAAAAGCCTGCGGCAGCGACCTCGGGCAACATACCTGGGGTTGTCGCAACAATGTTCTGCTTGTCACGCCGACAAGCATACCGCCACACTGGGAACCCGATGCGAATCATGCCACGAGGAAACCGGATGGAAGCCGGCGGTCCTCTTTATGCATTCGAAAACAAAATTTCCGCTTACAGGAAAACACTCCGAACTCCTGTGTGAAAAGTGCCACCAGACGTATCGCGAACGAAACGCCCGTCAATCATTGCTCTTTTCGCTCTCAGGTTTTTCAGAATGCAAATCGTGCCATCAATCTCCCCACGGCAGAACAGTATCGCAGCAGCCATGCCAAGCCTGTCACGTGCCGGAAGGATGGAAGGTCGTTCAGAATTTCAAGCACGAGGGGATTGGATTCGCCCTGCAAGGTAGACACGCTCGCGTTGCGTGCGACAAATGCCACATCTCGATGAGAGTGCAAGGGACACCTGAGGCGTCACGCTTCAAAACAGAATCGTTTAGCGATTGCACGCCGTGTCACGCTTCACCGCACGCGGCCTCATTCGCGCGCGCGAAGTGTGCATCGTGCCACACACCGGAGGGATGGAAGACTGCAAAAGGAAAATCCTTTGACCACGCATTGACAGCGTTTCCACTGAACGGCAAACACGCCACGCTCGTGTGCAGCAAGTGCCATCGTCAGGCGGGCAAGGATGTCTTCAAACCGACTCAGTTGTGCGGGGGATGTCACGAGGATGTCCATCGGGGTGAATTTGCGAAGACACACCAGAATCACTGTGAACGCTGCCATTCAGCCGAAACATTTCGCCCGGCGACATACGGCATGAGCGAACACAGCGCAGCGAAGTTCAAATTGACGGGTGCTCATAGAGCGACTGCGTGTCGAGCCTGCCACTGGAAGGAGAATAAACTCCTCTTCCGGTTTGATTCCGTTGCTTGTGCAGCGTGCCACGAAGACAAACATCGAGGGCAGTTCGTCGCTCGAATGAACGAGCGTAGCTGCGCAACATGCCATTCGACAAAAGGCTGGAATATCGATTCATTCGACCACGGCGTCACGGGATATGAGCTCTCCGGAAAACACGCCGCACTCCGTTGCGATGGATGCCATCGACGTACCGATGCCTCGCTCACGGTGCGCTATGCCGGTACCGCCAGAAACTGCGCATCGTGCCACACCGACCCCCACGTAGGACAATTCAGCGTAAACGGAGAAACCAATTGCTCGCGATGCCACACACCGGTCGGATGGCGGTCGCTTCTTTTCCAGCACAGCACACAAAGCGCATTCCCACTCACGGGTGCTCATAAGAATGTTGAGTGCATCCGTTGTCATAAGACCGAAGAAGGACAAGGGAAACAGTTCGTGCGTTACAAGCCTCTTCCGACACAGTGCGAATCGTGTCATCAACAAGGAGTCGGCAAATGAAAAGAACCTCTCTCGTTATCGGCTTACTCATCGGTTGTGCGCACCTCGACGCGCAAACATCCCCGCACGGGGCAATCCGGACCCCGTGTCGTGCCTGCCATACGACAGACTCGTGGCGAATGAGAAGCGATGCCTCCTTCGATCACGCTTCGACAGGATTTCCACTGACCGGCTCGCACAAAGCCATCGAGTGCGGCGCGTGCCATGTTGGTTTTCGATTTGCGGGAACGAAGAATACCTGTCAATCGTGCCACACGGATATTCACAAGGGAGAGTTGGGAACCAACTGCGCCCGTTGTCACGCCACTGCCGCTTGGCTGGTGGCCGACATGAAGCAACGACATCAACAAACTCGTTTTCCACTCATCGGGAAGCACACGCTCGCAGAATGCAAAGCCTGTCACTCGTCCAGCATCGGCATTCGGTACGTCGGCATCCCCACTACCTGCATCGGATGCCATCGCGAAACGTATCAGCAATCTCAAAGCCCGAACCACCTTGCGGCCGGGTTTTCGACGGACTGTACACTCTGTCATCGGGTCAATGCCGCTGCGTGGGGAGCGGGGTTCGACCACGCGCTAACAAAATTTCCACTCACCGGTTCGCATCGGGCGGCGGCGTGCAACGGATGCCACATCCGAACGCCCCTGAGTTCTGCTCCCACGGCGTGCTACGACTGCCATTCAAAACCGTACGCCTCTGCAACAAATCCTAATCACGCGGCGGCAGCATTCGGTCAGTCGTGTCAGGAATGCCACACAACTACGGCGTGGAGGCCCTCGCAGTACTCACACGACGGAACAGCGTTCCCGCTTACGGGTGCGCATCGGACGACGGAGTGCGTGAAGTGTCATCTCAACAATCAATATTCCGGCCTCGCAAAGCAGTGCATCGATTGCCACCAAATGAACTACGCCAACACAACGAACCCCAACCATGCTGCGGGAGGATTCTCAACGACGTGCACGGATTGTCATTCGATGGATGGTTGGTCAAACGCAAAATTCGACCACCTTGCGACAAAATTCATTCTCACCGGAAAACACACGAGTGCACAATGTGCTGCTTGCCATACAAACAACAACTACCAGTTGGTCTTCAACGATTGCTACCAGTGTCATCAAAGTGAATTTCAAAAAACGCTGAACCCAAACCACGCAGCGGGAGGGTTTGTACACGACTGCACTAAATGCCATACCACATCAGTCTGGACGCCATCAAACTTCTCCCACGCATCGACGAGTTTTCCTCTTGTCGGTGCCCACACTTCAGTCTCCTGCGACAAATGCCACGTGAACGATCAATACGCAGGTTTGCCGAAACAGTGCATCGATTGTCATCGAACTGATTTCAACAATGTTACAAACCCAAACCACATTGCAGGATCGTTTCCGACAACGTGCACAACCTGCCATCTGATGAACGATTGGAAGTCTGTGTTTTTCAACCACGCGTCCACTGCCTTCGTGCTGACGGGTCGACATCTTTCGACCGCTTGCCAATCGTGTCACGTGAACGGGAACTACCAATTGTCCTATACCAGTTGTTACCAGTGCCATCAGCCCGATTTTCAACGGCCGACGAACCCGAACCACGTAACGCAAAGTTTTCCGATTAACTGCCAGCCGTGCCATACGACGAACGGATGGACGCAATTGACATACAATCATGATTCGCAGTACTTCAAGATCTATTCCGGGAAACACCAAGGGAAGTGGACCCTCTGCACCGAATGCCATACTTCTCCATCAATCTTTTCCTCCTTCACCTGTCTCACGTGCCACACGCTCGCAGCAACTACAGAGCAACACAAGGAGGAGCCGCGGTTTGTGTACGCAAGCGCGAATTGCTACAGTTGCCACCGCGCAGAGTGAAAGCAGGATTGCTGATATGTGTCGTTGCGTCGTTCTGCTGTGCGGTTGCACAGGAACGGGTTGTGCGCGGCACGGTGACCTACATTGCTGCAGGGACGGTCTACACATCGCTGGGGACGACTGCGGGCGTAAAAGATTCAACCGAAATAGTCTGTTTTTCCGGCAGCGATACAACTGCAACATTGAAGGTCACAGCGGTAAGCTCGAAATCTTCCGCGTGCCGAATTCTCCAAACGAATACGGCAATTCACATCGGCGATTCAGTGCGGGCAAGTATCGTCGAAGAGAAATCTGTCGAGCAACCAGTTCGCTCTCCGCAAAACACCGATGCAACGACGGCCGGTTCCGTGCCAACGGCAGCGACTGCGGCGGCCGCGGCAAGAGCACGACCTTCAAGTTCCTCATTCAAAGTGCGAGGTCGAGTCGGACTTCAGTACACCAGCATCGCTTATGAAACATCCATCTACGATTTTCGACAACCAGGACTTGTGATGAATTTCAGCGGAACGGATCAAACGATTCCGCTCAAAGTGGACTTCTATGGAACGTTTCGCTCGCAGACGCGCGGCAGCGCCGCGTTATTCTCATCTTCGTCGACCACGGACTCACGCGTCTACCGACTTGCGGTAGGATATGACGATGGAGGCACTATCCTTGCGGTCGGCCGGATTCTTCCTTCATTTGCTGCCTCCGTCGGAATCATCGACGGGCTAAGCATTGCGCGGCGATGGAATTCCTTGACAGGGGGCGTGTCTGTTGGGTTTCAGCCTGGTGTAACGTTGGGCGCGCCCTCGTTCGACCAACGTAAGGCGATCCTCTTCGGTCAGTACGAAGCACGCGATGCCTGGAATACGACTGCCGCCGCCGCGTTTACGACGGTGCTTTCCGACGCTGGCATCGAGCGACAAACAGTTTCTGCGACTGCCAGCACGTACATTCCGTCGGGCTTCTCCATCTACTCGTCGACGGATGTGGACGTTCGCGCTCCCTCCTCGGCAGGCAATGGCCTCTCTCCGCAAGTTTCATTGCTGATTGTTTCGATGAGTTACCGCATCAATCAACTTTTCGGTATCGGCTTCGGCTTTGACGCCTCGCGGCCCACCTACACATTCTCATTTGCGCAAGTCCTTCCCGATTCCCTCATCGATCGTAGGCTGAGGTCTGGCGCGAACCTGACCTTGAACGTCTCGTTCCCGTCGGGAGTTGGATTGACGAACACATATACGCCCCGCTCTTCGGAAAACGCGTTCGGCAAAGAATATGCAAACTCGACAAGTGCTTACGCCACAAATGTGTTCGAGAGCGGACTTTCTGTTCGAGCAAGTCTGTCGCTCACAGAATCCCAACAAAGTGAAGTACGCGGCGGTACCGTTGCGGTTCAGCGAACGATTCTTGGCGTAGACCTGGGGCTTCGGTACCAACAGTCGTATTTCCAACTGCATCAATCAGATCTCTCGAATGTTGCCGAATCGTTCGGCGTCGACGCGAGCGGAACCATCGCCCGGGCTTTCACGTGGATGGTGAGTATGGACCGTTCGTGGGGGTTGAACGAGCAAGCAGAGACGATTTTTCTCGAATTGAGCTGGAGGTTCTGATGGAATCGCTTTACACATTCACCATTTTCTTTGTCTTGCTCGGCGTGTTGGCAGTCCCGTACTGGATTCGGGTTGCAAAGCACCGGCGGAGTGCTGAAGAAAAGATTCGGGGGGAGCGCGGCACGGCGCTTGTACCTGTGACGCTGCATCCTCATATCGATGTGGAAGCGTGTATCGGTTGCGGAAGCTGTGTAAAAGTTTGCCCGGAGTCGGTGTTGGGAATTGTCGGCGGTCGCGCAGCCATTGTCAACGGACTAAAGTGTGTCGGCCACGCGCTGTGTGCGGAGGTCTGTCCAGTCGGTGCGATCGTGATCGGATTTGGTACGCCAAGGCACGGGGAGGAGATTCCCTGGTACGACGGAGACTATCAAACAAATATCCCTGGGCTGTTCATTGTCGGAGAGTTAGGCGGAATTGGGTTGATCAAGAATGCAGTAACCCAGGCGGTCAGGGCAGTCGAGGCTATCGGCGCATCACTGAAAAAGGTTCCGTTGCACGATGTCGATGTTGTCATTGTCGGCGCGGGACCGGCTGGATTGACGGCGGCGCTCGCCGCGAAAGAACGAAACCTTCGGTACGTGGTGCTCGAACAGGATTCGATTGGGGGAACCATTTTCCACTATCCTCGGCAAAAACTTGTCCTCACTTCTCCGATGATCCTTCCCATGTATGGCAAGTTGAAATTCAACGAAGTGTCGAAAGAAGACTTGCTCAAAGTCTGGCAAGAGATCGTCGGCAAGTATTCGCTGCGAGTCGAATCACATCGAAAAGTCGAAATGGTCGAACGCACCAACAGCGGGTTTCTCGTAAAGTCGGGATCATCCGAGTGGAAGACCGCAAGCGTTGTATTGGCGATGGGAAGGCGTGGCAGCCCGAGAAAACTCGGCGTTCCGGGCGAGGACTTGCCAAAGATTTCATACAAACTCATTGAGGCTGAATCCTACCAGCGGTGCCACGTGCTCGTTGTCGGCGGCGGTGATAGTGCAGTGGAAGCAGCGGTTGCGCTAGCGCGGCAAAAAGGGAATACGGTCACGTTGAGTTATCGGCGGGAGGCATTTGTTCGTTTGAAAGAGAAGAACGAGAAAAATATCAATGAGCTCGTGCGGTCAAAGAAAATTCGGGCGGTTTTCCAATCTCAGGTCGATCGGATTGAGGAACGGGTGGCAATTCTGAAGGAAGACTCGGGTGCCGTGCAACAATTGGAAAACGACTTCGTGTTTATTTTTGCGGGAGGAGAATTGCCACTGCAAATGCTAAAATCGGTCGGGGTGAGATTGAGGACAAGCGAGAGCGCACCAAGCGCTACAACGTAGACTCTTCCGAACGCCGGCGGATTTCCCTGAGAATTTCTTTGCGAATAATCCCACTGAAGGGTCCTACGAATATCCAATACAGTCGGAATCTACGAAGGCTCTGCCCGTCCGGGCATTGGATGCGCGTTTCCGTAGAGACCTTGGTGTTTCCGTCCGGTTGCTGAACAAGAAGAAAGTTCCACGCTGCTTTGGCGAATCCAAGAGCGCTAGACGACCGAAAAGCAGCTGGAGAAATCTGCTGCAAACAACCGTCCAAAGTCCAGAATTTTCCAACGATGCCCAAGACAATCTCTTCGTTGATGTGTTCTCCGAGGAGGATGAACCCTCCTCTGATCGCCGCCTCAATCGCAGGCGTTTCGGAACGCTTCCACCCCATTCCGCGCAGCGCAAATAACAAGCGACTGATACGGGAATCGGTAAGGGTCACGCTCCGAATGGCAGCGTAGATTGTTCGAGGGTTAGCGTGAATAACTGCGGAGTGCGAGTTGGAGAAGTGAAACGACGGAAGGAATTCGTCGATCAGCCTCATCGGTTTTCGATAATCGCAAAGGCCACGACCGTCGTGTTCGTATGCGAGAGGGAAACGTGTACTGAACTCTGTGCGAGCACTTCAGCAAGCTTGTTGTACAGGAGAATCTTCGGTGCGCCTGAGGGTTCATTCTGCACTTCGACATCTTTCCAACGAAACACGCCGCTCCATCCCATTTGCAACGCCTTGCTGACAGCTTCCTTTGCGGCAAACCGAGCAGCGTAGTGTTGTTCCGGCGTTGGCTTGGATTGGCAGTAGGCAATCTCGCTTTCAGTGAAGATCTTGTTCACGAACGCGGCACCTTGGGTACTGAGCATCTCTTTGATGCGCGCAAGTTCTACGACGTCGACGCCGATGCCCTGGATCATGACAAGTAAAAATGAAAAAGTATAAAGGAAAAATTGGGTGGGGCGGGCATTTATGATCCTCCATTTTCCTTGTTGACGATGCCGACGACCTGGAAAATATCGTCTATGTCGTAGTCGGCGTGGGAAACAAGCGTCCCGAACGTGTCGCCGTATTTGGCGAAGATGGTTTTCATGCCGACCAGCTTTGCCCCAACAACATCTCGTTCGGCCCAATCGCCCACCATTAATGCCTCGTGCGCCTGCACGCCCAATCGTTCCAGAACTTTCTTGAATGGTCCCGGATTCGGTTTGCGCTCACCGGAATCTTCGAATGTCACGACGGCGTCGAATATGTGATGGAGGTTCAAGTAGGTCAGTCGCAGCCACGCTTCTTTTGCGGGTGCGTCGGAAACTACGCCCAACTTCAGGCGCATTTTCGATAGCTCGATGAGAGTCATGTACACATGCGGATACGTCACCAGCGCTGCTTCCCGGGCGCGACGGTAGGCAATCACTCCGGAGGAGAGAATCTTGTAATCGATTTTTCCGAATTCGTTGTAGAGGATTTCGTCGAACACGGTCTGGAATTCAATACCCTTCACGTGGTATACGTCGTCGATGCGCTTACGCATCTCCTCCGCGCTGAATGGCAAGCCCGCATCGCGCATCGCGTTCACGGCCGCATCGATGGCTTGGCGTTTCATCAACATGAAATCGACAAGCGTGTTATCAAGGTCGAAGACGACGGCTTTAATCAAGGCAATTGAAAATGTATAATGTGAAATGAAAAATGAAAGAAACTGTAGAAACGTTCATTGTTTGATAAGGCTAACGAGGGCGGTCAGAGCGAGTTCGTATCCCGATGCACCGAATCCTGCAACAACACCCTTACACACTTCAGCAGTGACAGAATGCTTCCGAAATCCTTCGCGCGCGTGAATGTTTGTGAGATGTACTTCGACGACCGGAATTGTCAACATCGCAATCGCGTCGCGGACAGCGTAGGAATAGTGGGAATAAGCACCGGGATTGATCACGATTCCATCAACTGTGCCGTTCGTTCCCTGTTGGATGAAGTTAACGAGTTCACCTTCGATATTTGACTGGTAGAACTCCAGCTTGAGGGAGGAGAATTTACTCTTGAGAGCGTTCTCAATATCCCAAAGAGTTTCAGAGCCATAGAGCTGTGGCTCACGCTTGCCTAGGAGATTCAGATTAGGTCCATTGATAACGAGAATGCGCATGGCGATTGCGCTGACAAGATAGAAAAGAATCGGATGCTATGCGACTTTGACCACGATCCGTCAAAAAGCGCCGGGATTTTCGTCAAGGTTCAATGAACCTTGACTACGATCCGTCAAAAAAACGCCGAGATCTGCGTCAAAGTTCAAAGAACTTTGACTACGACGATCGTCATGTCGTCGTGCTGCTTTGCTTTGCCGACGAAAAGTTTCATGTCGGCAAAAATGCTCTCGAGAATTTCTGAGGAGGTATGTTTTGCGTAACGCTCGACGGTCGCGCAGAGGCGCTCTTGCCCGAACTCTTCCCCCGCTTTGTTTGTCGCTTCGGGGAATCCATCAGTGTAGAAGACAAACAGGTCGCCGGAGTGGAATGGGATCGCGACCTCAGCGATGGAGCGTTCAAACGTGGCTCCTTCGTCCAGTCCCAACGCAAGCCCCATCGGGTTTAATGTTTGCACCGCGCTTGCGGCCGATTTACGCATGATCACCGGATTGTGCCCCGCCCTTGCCACCGTGAGTATATTCCGATCCGTATCGAACAGTCCGTACACCATGCTGATGAAAACGCCCCGCTCGACATTCTGGTAGAATAGCTTGTTGACCGACTGGAGAATGCTTGCTGGTGACTCAATGGATAGCGCAAGGGCGCGGAGGAATCCTTTCGTCAGCGTCATAAAGAAGGCAGCTTGTGTCCCCTTACCAGATACGTCGCCCACGGCAATGCCTAGTTTTGTTTTCCCGACCTCGATGAAATCAAAATAATCTCCGCCGACTTCCATCGCCGGAGCGCAGCGCGAGGCGATATCGAGCTTGGCAAATGTTGGGTTTGCCTTCGGCAGAAAGCTCATTTGTACTTCGCGGGCAATCGCAAGCTCCTGCTGCAATCGCTCACGCTCGGAGATCAACTTGGCAAACGCGGGAGTAATAGCGTCGAAGTCAACGATTTCCTTCTTTCTAAACTGAGCAATCACCGCGAGCGCAATCCCCGCTGCGCTCCAGGCACACACGAAGATGACTGACTGCACGTAATCGGGATGCGCTGCGGCGACAAGAGCAAGGGTTTCCTTTATCACGCCGTACCCGTACATCGCAAAAAAGGCAGCGAGAGCATCGCCATACAGAAGTGCGGCAACGAAGATGAGGCCGACTAGAAACTCTAACGGAATCCCCACCCACAGCGGACGGAGATGTTCCGCGTTGAGCGTCCCCCAAATCATACTCCCGGCGATTAAAACCAGTATCGATGATTGAAGAAAGCGGCGGAGCGATGAAACGGAAAACAATACAAAGAAGGTGTACACAAACACGGCTGTAAAAATTCCGTATGTAAGAATATGGAGCGTTGGACTGAAGACGTCGTAGAGATGCACGGCCGAATCGTCGTTGATGCCGACCCAAAGATGTGTCAGACGCGAAGCAATCGACGATCCGATTAAGAAGACTGCCAACGCTGCTGCGGCAAACGAAATTCCTTTGATAAAACTCGCTCCAACGCGCGAGTGGAAGGCGTGTCCATTCAAAAAGAGGTCCACCGCGACATGCTTTTCTTTCCAAGTTTCACGAACCACGGATTCGGTAACTGCCCACAACAGGATCAGTGCACCGCCCGTGAAGATAGGGCCAAGCACCAGCGGAAGAAGAATCGCCCATCCAAGTTGTTCGTTGATGGTGAAATACAATTCCACTCCCATGATCAAGCCCGAGACAACGCCGACGATGATTGCGCCCCGGAAGCCGATCTCGTACGAGCGGATGCGTTTGAATGCCATCACGACCATCAAGATGATCATTCCTGCGTAGAGAAGGGCGACGGCTACCGTATAAGCGATTGCAGTCTGATCTTCCTTGAATTGCGCCGGGACATCATACTCCACGGTGAAGTGCGTGATGAGATTCCCCGCGGTGCCGACCGAGATGAGAATTCGTTCCTTCAGCAGACTCGATTGCGCCGTCCATCGAAACTCATAATCCACTCTATGCTTATGCTGGACTTCTTTGTCGTTTTGTATGCGCACGCCGCCGGTGGAAATCTTTGAGTCGGGAGAAGGGGGAAGGTTCGATGATACGGTGTCTTCTGTGCCGACGAAGCTTGGGGCGAAAAGCCGCAAAAAATCTTCTGCACGCCGTCGTGCGTCTTCACGCGAAATAGAGGGTAGCGGAACTGTATCGGAGATTGCACGACGGAACGATATGAGTTGGCTGTGCACATCAAACCCGACATTGACATCGCCGATCAACTGCTCAACGATCTCCTTCGCTTCCATCTGATTGCCGCTGCTTGAAAGGGAAAAGAGATTCTTCGGTAAACGCCAGCTGACTTCCCAGTAGTAGCCCGGCAAGGAGTCACGCAGTAGATGGTTGGAGCGCTCGATGCCGAACTCTTCTTGTGTTTGTCGGATAAGGCTGCGATTCGTGTGAAACTGAGCAATCGGCGTAAGTCTGCTCGCATTGACGCTGAGCGAGTCCATCAATTCGCGCGATCTTGCAATTGCCTGGTCGGGGGACAAGGAGGTATAAATTCCGCCGAGCCGATGCGCTGAGGGGAATAGCAAAATAACAACGGTTAGCGAGCTGACGAACAGAATCAGGTAGGGGAGAAGCGGCTTCAGTTTTTCCATTGCTGACCTGCCTAACGCAAGGGAGAGAATTTACGCCGGCTTGGCGGCTTTGGCAAGCTCATCTTCGATGAACTCACGCACAGCAGGTTTAAGATACACTTCTTCTACGCCGACCTCTGCGAGTGCTTGGGCGAGCACGGCTGCTTTTTTTGAAGGCGGAAGCTTTTTGTTCAGAACAATCAGCCGTTCCTCTTTCAGCACGCAGTATCCGCCGTCGAAATCGCCCTTTTCATACCGCAGAACAATATTGCAGCGTTCGGCGAGCTCTTCGAGTTCTTTGATGATCTGGTCGTCGGTCATACTTGCAGCCGCAATATAGCCAACGATTGAGAGGTTGACAAGCAGTTAGGTGCCGCTCTTGAGTTTCTTGAGCTCGTCCTCGAGACGGTTCTCGAGACCAGACTGAAAATCATAATCGTCGAACTTTTGTGCGATCTCGAACATTTGTCGTGCTTCATTGGTCTTGCCCTGCTTCGCGTACGCTTGTCCCATTTTAAAATAGCTGTGAGGCACCAGCCAGGTTTCTCCCAAGGGTTTCATTTTTGAAACCTTTCTGCCCGTTTCGATGGATTCATCGAGTTTGTTCCATTCAAAGTAGGCTTGTTGAAGCCCGTAGAGCGCAAGAGTTTGGTAGTCTATGTTAGGTCCGGCTTTCGAGAATGCGACGTTGTATTGTTGAACCGCTTGTTCTTGCTTGCCGTAGTTCAGGAGGTTCGCTGCTTTCGTAAGTTCGAGTTCAAATTCGGTCATCGGCTTTTGCAGACGCTCCGTTCCGCGCCGGTAGCTGTAGGTCTCCGTTGGCCGATCTCTATCGTTCACCTTTTTCATCCGCTTATACATTTCGACGGCCTTTTCCCTATTGCCGAGAATCTCATAGCACGTTCCGATCCGAAAATAGACGGCATTGTTGATGTTGTCTTTGTTTTCGGATCGTTCGAGGTACGCTTCATAATTGGCGATCGAACGTTCAAAGTTGTTCTGCGTGAAGTAGATTCCACCAAGCGTGCTGTAGGCGAACTCATCCCCGTAACGGATGTTCTTACGAGTGTTGATTTCGATGGTGGCGTTGGCGGTAGCGAGTGCCTCGTCCCATTTATTTTCTCGCATCTGCCAATTTATCTGCGTGAGACGGAACAACGTATTGTCCGAATATTTTTGGGTTAAGCGTTCCAAATGCTTTTTTGCTTCCTCTTGATGATTTTCTTGGTACAAGAACTGTGCAAGATAGTAGGAAGCTTCATTGCGCGTGTACGTTCCTTTTTCAGCAGCCGCCCGCAAGTAGTTCAATCCCCCTTCGAGGTCTCCGCTAAAACCGAGTATGTTGACGACCCAGCGAAACGATTTTGGTATTTTCCCCACCATATACGTAAAAAGTCCAAACCCCATCTGCGCATCGTAGAGGTCGGGCTTTCTCTCAGCGACTTCCTGAAGCAGCTTGTATCCTTTACGCCCGTCCCAGACGGCCTTCATCATCGAACCGTTGCGCTGGTGCATCAACCCGCGAAAGCCGTATGCGCCACCGAGGTAGAATTTAGCATTCCAATTGTTCTCGTCGATGTCGATCATCTTGTCGCACAGATCGATGACGGTATCGGTGAGTGCTATATAATGGTCGAATGCTTTCTTGTCCTTGTTAACGAGAAAGATCCAATAATCGACCGTCGACTTGAAAAAATATCCGCGGGGATCCTTTGGGGCAATCCGGATCACCTCATCGAACGTCCCGTTGGCTTTGTCGAACTCCAAATTGTAGACTTGATCAATACCTTGAACAGTCAGTTCGTGGACTTTTGCCCAATCTGGCTGCTGCGTGAACCCAAAAGAAAAGAGGATGAAAAAGGAAGCGGAAACTGTCCAAAGTCGATAGGATCGCATAGTCCTCAGAGTTGAAAAACGATGCAACTGTATACGGAGGCGGAAGGGAAAATGTTACCAGCCTTTCTTACTCTTTGGCTGCATTTTTCCCAATCCACCAATTGCGGATCTTGTCTCCCGTCCATATCGAAACGAGGAAGAAGACCACACCTCCGAAAAGGTCAACCACATAATGGTAGCGTAAATAGACCGTGCCAACGATCAATAGTGAGGCGAGTGAAGCGAGAGTCCATCTCGACTTTAAGTTGTAGCGAAAACCTAGGAACAGGGTAATAAGTGAAAGCTGAGTATGGCCGCTAGGAAAAATATCGCGTTGCACGAAATCCTGTGGATTCGAAATTCCCGGACGTATCGACTCTGCCGTGTTGATGAACGTGCGGATTGGCTCCGTGAGCAACAATCCGGGAAGCTCGCTGTTCATCGCGGAGAAATCGTGCACGGTGAATCGCGGACCGATACCCGGCAATGCAAAGTATCCGATGTAAGAAAGATAAAATCCGTACACGATCAGGAAGGCGGCGTGGTCAAACTCTTCAATTGGATACCGCCGGTAAACTTCTACGCCCATAATAATAAAGAGAAGGTAGTACGAGAAGTAGGCGAGTTGCAGAATCTCTGTAAGAATCGGGTGTGCGAATTGAAAGAACCACTGTGTCGGGTTTACGCCGAAGACCCACCAGTCGATACTCATCAGAAGCGCGTCGTAGTCGGTGGGATGGATTGGGTGCACCATCAGGTAAATCTCTTTGAAGACGAACAAGATGATGGGATAACAGTACCAGCGATGCAATCCGATGAAAAGTTTGGATTGCTTCCGCTCTGCTGTGTGCGCGAGCCAAGCGATGCCGCCGATGACAACGATATTGACGAAAACGAGGACAGCCCATTCTCTCACCCGATCGGCAAAGATGAGATTCAGGACGATGAGAATGGAAAGAAAGGTGATTGAAACAAAATCAACGGGAGAAAGAAAGATACGAAGGCGCTTCAGCATCATCGGGAATGGCTACAACAAATTCGAAACTCTAACTCCCAAATCCGAAACAAATTCAAAACACAAAACACGAATACGGTCTGCACGCTACTTATCGATTGACTTTTGAAGAATTGCGCCAAAGATCTTCATCAATTCCGTTGACTCTTGAATGAGTCTCTCTAATTCAACGACATCTCCGTCGGCGGCTTCTACCAGGCGAAGCCAGTAACGACTTTCCTTCGCTTCTTTGCGCGAAATCCGTATTCTCATTTGGAAATCTTTCTTACCGAGCGATTCGTTTGCCTCAATGTAGTTTGCACCAACTGATCCAGCGGAGCGTACAAGTTGTTTTTGGGTTTCGATATTGGAAATTGTTTTTGGAAGCTTCTTGACAAACGCATAGACATCCTTCGCAAACTTCAGTGTTCGATCTTCAAGGTCGTAGACTTTGCTCAAGATGATTCGAATTTGTTTAGTGTTTCGGATTTTGTTATTGATCTTTCCTTAGAGCCAGCGCAGCAGCAACGTTGCAATCGAAAGAAAGATCGTAATGCCAACCACGTCTTGGAACGCCGTTTCGAACGGACCGGCCGTTATCGCTGGGTCAAAACCGATTCGCTTTGAAGTCAACGGAACAATTGTTCCGACGAACCCAGAAATATTGACGGAAATAAACATCGAAAAACCAACCACCACGCCGAACACGGGCGTTCCGTGCCACACAGCCCCAACAATACCGATGGCCGACCCAGTAACCGCGGCGATAATCACGGTGGTTTCCATCTGTCGGCGAATGGGGTGAATCCAGTTATGAATGTCCACCTGCCCGGTAGCGAGTCCGCGCACAATGATGGCGGCCGATTGAAGTCCCGTGTTGCCGGAGATCGCGGAAATAATCGGCATGAACGAAGCGAGCAAGATAACAGTCGAAAGCGTTTGGTCGAACTGATGAATCACGATGCCGGCCCCCAGTTCAATTAACAATGTGGCGAGGACCCACGGTAAACGAAGGAAAGCAATCTGTGCCGGAGAACGCCGCTCCATTGCTACGGTATCCGATCCGACCATGCGCGAGATATCTTCTTCGTGTTCTTCTTCCAACACGTCAACGATATCGTCGACGGTAATGCGGCCAAGCAATTTGCCGGCTGTGTCCGTCACCGGCAACGCGACGATATCGTACTTGCTGAAAATCTTTGCAACTTCTTCTTGGTCCACATCAGTCGTGACGCTGATGACGTCTGTCTGCATGATTTTTCGGATCCGTTTGTTCGGCGTGTAGATGAGCAAATCTTGCAACGGTACCGAACCCACGAGCAGCCCTTGCTCATCCACGACGAACGTATTGAAAACGTTCTTGTGGTCTTTCGCAAACTGCCGCACTTGTCGAATCGCTTTCTTGATCGTATCGTTCGGCGAAACAACGAGAACCTCTTTCGCCATCAACCCGCCCGCCGTGTGCTCATCGTAGTGGAGCAGTTCTTCCACCTGCGAGGAATCCTGCACGTCCATCTGTTCCAACACCTCTTCCTGCTGCGCTTCGGGCAATTCGGCAACGATGTCGGCCGCGTCATCGGAGGCCATCTCGCCGACGATCTCTTGCAGGCGCGGTTGCTCGAGTATCTTTAGCAGGTGCTCACGGTGCACGTCGTCGAGTTCGAGCAGCGTTTCCGACGCGAGGTCGCTGGGGAGAATGCCGAACACGTACCCCGCTTCTTCCACGTCGAGCCGGTTCAAGATATGCGCGATGTCCTGCGCATACAAATCCTGAATAATATTCAGCAGCAGGTAATCGGACTTCGATTTGACGAGCTCGTTTATGTCTTGCATCAGCTCGTCGTCGACTTCGATCTGCTCCTTGGCCGGAATCAGCGGTTCTTCTTTGGTATGGAGTTCTTCGGTACTCATCGGCGGGTCACCTAGAAGATACTGCGTGAAACGAGAAAGTTAAAGGGAAAAAGAATGTCTGCAACGAAAAAGTTAGAGTGCGAATGGCAGCGTAAGGGCCGGTCGGAGAGGAACAAGAAGGGTGCAGAGTTCGATGAAGTCCTCAAGCGCTAATTCCTCAGCCCGGCGGGAGAAGTCAAATTCAAGATCTGAAAACTGCTCCGCAGTAAGCCCAAGCTTGGAAAGGGCATTCTTGAGAGTCTTGCGCCGCTGTCCGAACGCGATGCGCACGACGTTTCGGAAGAGTAATTCGTCCGCGTAAGGTAACGCGTTTCGCATCTCCAGCCGTACCACGGAGGAATCAACGTTGGGCCTGGGGAAGAATACATTCCGCGAGACCTTGAAAATGACCTGCGGTTGGGCGTACAGAGCAGTTAAGACGGTGAGAATGCCGTACTCTTTCGTCCGCGGCTTGGCGGTCAGTCGTTGAGCAACTTCGGATTGCATCATCAATGTTGCAGAATTGATAGCCCTGTGCGCGTTGAAGAGTTGAAAGAGAAAATCGCTGGTTATGTAGTAGGGGATGTTGCCTACGACGACCAAGTCACTGCCGAGCGAAGAGAACTCGACTTTGAGCACATCCTCCTGAATGATCCGAATGCGATTGCCGAATTGTTCCGTCAACAACGCAACAGCACGTTTATCGATCTCAATTACTGTCAGCGACTTGCATCGACCGACAAGATGCTTTGTCAGCGCACCGGTGCCGGGACCGATCTCTACGATAACATCGGTCGGGCCGATTGCGACCGCCTCGGCGATCTTGCGGAGGGTATTCTCGTCGCGAAGAAAATTTTGGCCGAGGGATTTCTTGGGTTTGAGCATGCGGGGAAAAGATAATGAATAATGAGGAAGGGAGAATGGGTGTCTCGTCCTGAAAAATGTTGACAGGTACAAACCTATCAATAGGAGGAAGGACGATGGGACACACCATACGGCGGTACAGCATCGCCTACAAACAAGC
>Ga0315281_10000635_pt1 | contig 49358 bp, 34 predicted proteins | sample YL17G07_0_MG_FD_204540 | JGI IMG/M metagenome (GOLD analysis project Ga0315281, IMG submission 204540) | Sediment microbial communities from Yellowstone Lake, YNP, Wyoming, USA - YL17G07_0 | ecosystem: Environmental > Aquatic > Freshwater > Lake > Sediment | place: USA: Wyoming | collected...
CAGCGCTGATGCCGATGAGCTTAATGAGCTGCTCTTTTTCTTTGCCGACAAAGAATAGAGCTACGGTGCCGAGAATCGGGAGGAAGATCGTTATGCTCAGAATATCCGGCGGGCTCATATCATTCTCTCAGCTGAAGATCAAAAACGAAAGGATGAACAGAATGCCGCCCACGAAGACGAGCGCATACGATTGAGCCACACCCGTTTGAATTCGCCGCAGCCATTGCGAACAAAACGCTATGACTCTCCCCAAGCCATTCACTGCGCCGTCAATCACTCCGTTATCGAATCCCTTCCACAAGAATAGTTCCGATGTTTTGACAATCGGTGCGACAACCATCGAATCGTAGGCTTCGTCCACAAAATACTTGTTCAGTAGCAGCCTATACATTTTTGCAAAGTGCGTCGCGTTCGCGTCAGCCGCGCGAGGATCATCTAGATAGATCTTCTTTGCCAGATAAATGCCGGCGCCGGCAATCGCAACCGAAATGATCGTGAGCGCTGCTTCGAGCATCCACCCATCCGGTTCGGCTTCCATCAGCTTGATGGTAGCCGAGGAAAATACCGGGTCAAGCCAATGTTCGATTGCGCTGAGATGCGGGATGCCGACGAATCCCCCCACCACGGAAAGCCCTGCGAGAATCATCAGCGGCACCGTCATCGTCTTCGGCGCTTCGTGGGGACTCGCGTGATGGTGGTCGCCGCTTTTGGTGGAGAACCGTTCGTTGCCGAAGAAAGTTAGGAAGACGAGTCGAAACATGTAGAACGCTGTCATCGCTGCACCAAAGATTCCGACTAGCCAGAATACCATCGAACCGTGCTCGGAGGTGAATGCCTTGAAGAGAATTTCATCTTTGCTGAAGAAACCCGCAAAGGGCGGAATGCCTGCGATCGCCACGGCACCGATCAAAAAAGTTTTCGAGGTGATCGGCATGTATTTGTTGAGCCCGCCCATCTTCTGGATGTTCTGCTCATCGTGCATGGCATGAATGACAGCGCCGGATCCGAGGAAGAGGAGCGCCTTGAAAAAGGCGTGCGTCATCACGTGGAATATTCCTGCCGTAAACGCTCCTACTCCGAGCGCCAAGAACATGTATCCGAGTTGGCTGACCGTAGAATAGGCGAGGACCTTTTTGATATCGTTCTGCACCAACCCGATCGTTGCCGCAACAATTGCCGTCAACGCGCCGATCGTGGCAACCACCATCATGGTGGTCGGTGCAAGGGCATAGAGCACGGAACAACGGGCAACCATGTAGACCCCTGCCGTCACCATCGTAGCAGCGTGGATGAGAGCGCTCACCGGTGTCGGGCCTGCCATTGCATCCGGCAGCCACACAAACAGCGGAATCTGTGCAGACTTTCCTGTCGCCCCAACAAACAGCAAGAGCGAAATCCAAATCATTGTAGATGAATCGGACGAAAGGAGGCTTGCGCCACTAAAGACCGTGTCAAAGTTCAGAGAGCCGAACTGCTTGAAGATCAGCAACGCGCCGAGAATGAACCCGAAGTCGCCGATACGGTTGACAATGAATGCCTTCTTTGCGGCGTCGCCGGTGTACGTCGTGCCTGGAGTATATCCACCAACATCAAACTTGCGGTCATACCAAAATCCGATGAGCAAGTACGAGCAGAGTCCAACTCCCTCCCATCCGAGAAACATCAGCAGAAAATTGTCGGCCAGTACAAGGTTGAGCATCGCGAAGATGAAGAGGTTGAGATACGCGAAGAATCTCCAGAATCCCTCATCGCCGTGCATGTATCCGATTGAGTAGACGTGGATCAAAAAGCCGACACCGGTAACGATGAGGGTCATCAAAATAGAAAGCTGATCGATTTGGAACGCGATTGGGACGGAGAACGAAGAAGTGGAACCTGTGGAAGTGGCAATCCAGGTGAACAGATTGATGATGAGTTTACGTGCGGATTCATCCCTCCCTAACATCTGGAAGAATATCGTGCAAGCAATCAGGAATGGTATACCGACAGCACCGCTGCCGATGATGCCGATGAGTTTTTCATTCCGGTGCTTCCACCCGAACAAACCGTTCACCAAAAACCCTAGCAACGGGAAGAGCACAATATATGGAGCGAGTTGCATCATTCGGTTGCGGAGTGCGGAATGTGGAAGTTGGATTTCATCGGTCTACCATTTCAGGATATTGATCTCGTCGAGGTTTACCGTTTGCTTGCGTCGGAACAACGCTATGACGATGGCCAACCCAATCGCTGCCTCTGCCGCGGCGACAGTCATCACGAAAAAGGCGAGCATCTGACCCGTGACATCCCCGAGGAACGAAGAGAAGGCCACGAGTGTGAGGTTCACGGAGTTGAGCATCAGTTCGATGCTCAAGAACACGATGATGGCATTTCGGCGAGCAACAACGCCAGCGGCGCCGATGAGGAACATCGTAGCACTCAACACAAGATAATATTGGAGCGGGATCATCCTAGTCCAATTTTTTCTTCGCAAGGACAATTGCCCCAACAATCGCCGCCGTCAGCAGCAATGATGTTACTTCAAAGGGCAGCAGAAATCGCGTGAACAATTGGCTGCCGATGAATTCCACAGTTCCAATCTCCAACGATCTTGGATCTTGTTGAACAGGTAGTCCGCCGGTGGATGAGAGAATGATGTAGACGATTTCCAGAAGAATGGCTGCACTCAAACCGCCGGCAACCATTTTCTTCCACGAAAAGCCGTCGAGCAGCGAACGCTCGTCGCGCAGGTTCAACAGCATGATTACAAACAGAAAGAGGACCATGATCGCGCCGGCGTAGACGATGATTTGGATAACCGCTATGAATTGAGCGTGGAGAATGAGGTAGAATCCTGCCAGGCAAATGAAATTCAGAATCAGGTACAGTGCGGAGACAATCGGATTGCGTCGCGTGACCATCAACAGCGCTGACCCGACGGCGACAATTCCGAAAAGATAGAAGAGGATCAATTCGAGGTTCACGGTTCCGAGCCTTATTGCCTACTCTTCTCGCACCCACTGAAACAACTTTGCAAACGTAGGACGTTTTCCATACACTAAGATCGCAATGCGAAATATTTTTCCGGCGGCCCACATCATCCCGAATGCTGAAACGGCGAGCAACGCCATCGTGCTCAGCAATTCCCACGTCGGCGGCATCTGAATCGGAATTCGTAAGACCATAAAGGAGGGAGTGAACAACGGGATAAATGACATCACCCTGATCCACCAGGCATCCGGATTCATCATTGCCGGCATGGCTAAGACGATCGGAAGAACCAACATCAAGCTCACATAGGTCGTAATTTGTTGGGCTTCTTGTTCAGTGGTCACAGGTGAGCCCAAGGCGACAAATATTGCTGAGTACAGCAAATAGCCGAGGATGAAGTAAACAAGCGAAATGAGAAGATACTCAGGTGTAAACAGCGAGGCACTCGTTTTCATAGAAACCGCAAGGCCAATCACTCCCCAGATCAGCATTTGAAGGATACCCAGGCCGCTAAGGCCGAGAATTTTGCCTGTCATCAAATCTTTCGCTGAGCAAGAAGACAGGAGCACTTCGATAACGCGATTGGATTTTTCCTCGATTACGCTTCGGATAAGCATCTGCCCCGAGGTCATGATGAGAAACATCAGCATCATAATGACGATGTAGGCGCTGAAGAACGTCTCAAGAAAGCCAGATTCTTTTTCTTCTCCCCGATCGTTGACCTTTATTGACCGGATATCGATGTCGGCCATGAGTTTCTTGATCATCGCCGTGTCAAGCCCGCGCGCAGCAAATCGTTTCCCGACAATGATCTCTTCAATAGTGCGCGAAAAGCGTTCTTGTAAACGCACATTGCCGACATTTTTCGCTCGATAGTCGACCTTGCCAGAATCGAATACCGTCTTTGGAATATGGAAGTATCCCTCGATCTCCCCTTCCGCAACCAGCGTGTTCGCACCCTTCTTCAGCGACTCGAATGGTTGGTCACGCGAGGTGAGGTTCCGAATAATGTAGTTCGGCCTCTCCCTTCCAATTCGATACTTTTCGTCCAATCGTTTCGAAAGTGGGGCCACGAGTTCATTTGTCTCGTCAATCATGCCAACGAGGCTTGGCTTGTCGTCTTGCTTAGAGGCAAGAACGCCCGGCAACACGCCAAAGAGAACCATAATGAATGGCATCAACACAAGCGAAATAATGAATGCTTTTGACTTGACCTTCTCGAGGAATTCCCATTTCGCCACTTCTAAGTATTTCATCGAGATTCCTCCTCCTTCGGGGGTTCAGCCTTCGAGCGAACTCTGAGGAATTTTGCGAGTGAGAGCACAAAAGCGCCAGCCATAATGCCAACAGGCATCCATCCTTGGTCTTTTTTCACCGACGCCACGACTGCGAAGATGATCATCCCAACAACCGAGACGAGTACCGAGATAAAGGCCTTCTTCGCTTCAGGGTTTTCCATGAACGACCGTTTTGGAGAAATCTTCCCAAGCTCGGGATTCTTTTCCCGTTCGGGCATTCCTACTACGTTCACAAAAATTGATTGGAGCGACGGCTCGACGATCTCATATTTTCTTACGTCGAGATTCTCTCCCACCTTAGCCAGAAGGTCTCCACTCTTCTTGATATCGTGGAGCTCCAGTTCTGCGTAATTTTGGTAGATGTTGGCCATCTTCACGTTCGGAAGTTTCTTTAGAAACTCCCCGTCCCCATCATACTCCACGTGAATAGTATTTGTTCCGTATTTCTTCTTTACATCGCGAATCGCCCCGTCAAGCACCACCTTGCCTTTGTTGATGAGGCAGATATTGTCGCATAATTTTTCAACCTGATCCATCTGATGCGTTGAGAAAATGATGGCGATGTTCTGCAGACGAAGTTCGAGCAAAATGTCCTTAAGGAGAATCTGATTAACGGGGTCGAGGCCTGTAAACGGTTCGTCAAGGATGAGTAATTGCGGCTTGTGCAGAATAGCGGTGATGAGCTGAATTTTTTGCTGATTGCCTTTCGAAAGTTCTTCAACCTTACGAGCGCCTGAATCTTTCAAACCGAACCGGTCGAGCCAGTATTTCACGATTGGCCGCGCCTCTTGCTCGGCAATACCTTTGAGCGATGCGAAATACAAGATCGTATTGATGATCTTGCTCTTCTTGTAGAGCCCGCGCTCCTCCGGTAGGTATCCGATGATGTTCCACATCTCGGGCGACCAAGGTTTTTCGTCGAACGTAATCGTCCCTGCATCCGGCTTGATGATGTTCAAGACGTTCCGAATGGTGGTGGTTTTCCCGGCGCCGTTGGGGCCGAGCAGGCCGAACAACTCACCCCGCTTGACTTCGAGCGAGATATTGTCGACCGCGATGACCGCGTCGTATTCTTTTCGGAGGTTGGTTACTTTGAGCATGGTCTGCAATGGTCAATGATCAATGAACAATAAGCAATGGGCAATGGGCGATTTGATTGGTTATTCATTGTCCATTACTCGTGGTGGATTTGTTCTATGGTGACAAGCGGTAGATCATTCTCGGAAATGGGCTCGTCTCGCGAATATGCTCCAACCCGCAAATCCACGCAACTGTTCGTTCAAGTCCTAAACCAAACCCAGCGTGCGGCACTGATCCAAATTTCCGCAAATCCAAGTACCAGCTGAATGCAGATTCAGGGAGCTTGTGCTCTCTGATTCGTTCGAGCATTACGGTGAGATCGTCTTCACGTTGACTGCCACCGATGATTTCACCATAGCCCTCGGGGGCAAGCACGTCAACCGCAAGCGCAACTTTGGGGTTCTCCGGGTCACGCTTCATGTAGAATGCTTTAATCGCCGCAGGATATCGATGCACCATAACCGGACGGTCAAATTGTTGCGAGATGATCGTCTCATCCGGGGCGCCGAGGTCATTACCCCACTCGAATTGTTGGCCGTTCGTGTGGAGGATTTCAACTGCCTCATCGTAGGAAATGCGTGGCAGCGGCTTCCTGACTGTCTCTAAGAACTTCGTGTTCCGCTCCAACACTTTGAGTTCATTTTGGCAATCGTGTAACACCGACTGCACAATGTATTCCAAAAAATCTTCGGCCAGATCCATGTTATCGTTCAAATCGTTGAAGGCGACTTCGGGCTCCACCATCCAAAACTCAGTCAAATGGCGGCGTGTTTTGGATTTTTCTGCGCGAAAGGTTGGGCCGAAGCAATAGACCTTGCCGTGCGCCATCGCCCCTGCTTCCGCGTAGAGCTGTCCGGATTGCGTCAGGTACGCTTTGCCGAGGTCGAAGTAATCCATATCAAAAAGCGTCGTAGTGCCTTCGGCAGCGTTGGGTGTGAGGATCGGCGAATCGATGAGCACAAATCCGCGCCCATCAAAGAAATCCCGAATCGCCTTAATGATGCGGTGCCGCACGCGCATGATTGCGTGCTGCCGTGAAGAGCGGAGCCAAAGGTGCCTCAGGTCGGCAAGGAATTCGATGCCGTGTTCTTTGGGGGTGATTGGATACTCCTGAGCGATCTGGTAGACCTTGAGCGCGGTTACATCGAGTTCGAATCCCCCGGGGGCACGGTCATCCTTTCGTACCTTTCCGGTCATGGCAAATGAAGATTCTTGAGTGAGTTGGTCGGCGAGTGCGAATATCTCCTCGCTGACCTGATTCTTCACCATCACGCCCTGAATAACTCCGGAACCATCGCGAAGCAGGAGAAAACGAATTTTCCCGCTCGAACGTTTGTTATAGAGCCAGCCGTGGAGGGTTACCTCTTGGCCAACGTGGTTATTGAGATTTTCAATGTAGGTGCGGGGCATGTTTCAATTTGCTTGAAAAATTGCACGGCAATATAGGAAGAGAATGGTGATTGTTCAAAAGAAAACAGAGGTAAGGCGGCTGTCAAGCGCGAGAAAAGCCGGCGGGACTACTTTAGATCTTTGAACGATGCATCTTGCACATCGTTGTACTCAATCTTCTTTTGAGAATCGGGTTGGTCTGCTGAAGGTGGTGGATTGTGGCGGGCGCGAAACGGCGCGAGGAGCATCCTTACGACACGGGAGATGACAACAAATGCGATGACCCAGAAAATAATACGGGCAATCCCGACGAGCAATCCACGAATCATTGTTACACCTTCAGTCTCAGATTTGCGAACACACTCACGATGGTAGTCACTTGTTCACGTTCGGATTGTAGTATTCAACTGGAGCTTTGTTTGGGCGCAACACTTGTTCGAGCAGATCATCGAAGTCGGCCTTCTTATTCACAAAGTCAATGTCCGTCGCCTTGACGATCAGGAGTGGTGCAGATTTGTATCGAAAGAAGAAATAGTTGTACGCCTCATTCAATTCCGTGATATACTCCTCGGACATGTTTTCCTCCATCTTCCGCCCACGCATTCTGATATTTTTCATAAGTCGTTCGACGCTAGACTGAAGATAGATGACAAGGTCGGGCTGGGGGATATTTTTTTCAATGCTGCCGAGAAGCGACTCGTACAGCTTCAATTCCTCATCTTTGAGCGTGAGATAAGCAAAGATTTTGTCCTTCTCAAATATGTAATCGGAAACAAGATGGGAATGAAACAAATCCGCTTGGAACAACTCCTGCTGCTGGCGGTACCGGCTGAGGAGAAAAAAGATTTGAGTTTGAAAGGCGTACCGATCCGCATCTTCGTAGAACTTTGCGAGGAATGGATTTTCCTCGAATCGTTCGAGTACTAACCTCGCGCCAAGTTTTTCCGCAAGCATCTTCGCGAGCGTCGTTTTCCCGGCGCCAATCACTCCTTCGATGGCGATGTATCGGATTTCATCAGGAAGCTGCGGATGGGATTCTGTCATTGGCGGATTGAATGGTTGAGTGCTTTCTGATTCCTGAGTTTCCGGCGAATTGCGCTGCCAGCGTCTTTATGCTTGCGTTGCTCTCCGGGTCGATAAAGTCTGACGCGATTTCTGTGAGCGGAACCAGCACAAACCCTCGAGAAGCTCGTCCGGAGTGTGGTATCGTCAAAGTGTTACCACGAACGACTCGGGAACCAAAATACAGAATGTCTAAGTCAATTTCCCGTTCGTGCCAGCGTTCGCGCTCCCGCCGGCCGAGTCTCCGCTCGATAGCCTTCAATTCCGCAAAGAGCTCTGCCGGTTCGAACGCTGTCCGGAGTTCGAGCACGGCATTCAGGAATGCCGGCTGGTCAGTGAACCCGATGGGTGCTGTTTCGTAGACAGAAGAAACCGCTACTACGCTTGACCGAGGAAGCGAACGAAGTGTGTCAATCGCGTTATGAAGAAACGCTGCGCGGTCGCCAACGTTGGAACCAAGCCCGATAAAGACGCGATCCTCCATCCTAACTTGTTCCTCACCGCCGTCGGTGAATCGTCATTTCGACTTCAACGTGATCAATAACGCCCTTCACAGGCGCGCCTGGTTTTCGAACCCGAACTGTAATCGATTGCACTTTTTTGAAGTCCTTCAAAATTCCATCACCAATCTTTCTGCCGAGTGTTTCGAGGAGGAAGAATTTTTTCCCCGTGATAATGTGGCGGATGGCTTCGTACACTCGCTCGTAGTTCACAGTGTCATCAAGACGGTCGGATTCACCGGATTTGTACAAGCTACAATACAGGTCGACGTCGACTTCGAATTTCCCGCCGAGATTCTGTTCATCCGTTAAGACGCCGTGGTATGCATAGAACTGCGCATTGTGTATGCGGATAATATCAAGCGGTCGCTTTGGCATTATGTGCTCGCCTTTTCAATCTTTGCCCACGTATCGCGGAGCGTGACTGTCCGATTGAAAATCGGTTTGCCAGCTCGATTATCGGTATCAGCATAAAAATATCCCAAGCGCTCAAACTGAAATCGATCTCCAGATTTGGCGCTCGCCAAACTCGGTTCGACTTTGCACGCTGTAAGCGTTTCAAGCGAGTGGGGGTTGATAAACTCACGCCAGTTTTCGCCACTCGGGTTTTCCACATTGAAGAGTCGATCATAGAGTCGCACTTCCGCGTCAATCGCGTGTCCCGCCGAAACCCAATGAATCGTCCCCTTTACCTTGCGCGCACTCTGCGCTGAACCACTCTTCGTATCCGGGTCGTACGTGCATCGAAGTTCGACAATTTCTCCGGTCTCGGCATCTCGCACAGACTCAATGCATTTGATGATGTAAGCATAGCGCAGGCGGACTTCCACGCCGGGGGAAAGACGAAAGTACTTCTTCGGCGGCACTTCCTTGAAATCGTCCTGGTCGATGTAGATTGTTTTCGAAAACGGAACCTTCCGCGACCCCATTGTTGCATCTTCGGGATTATTAATCGCTTCAAGCTCCTCAACTTGACCATCGGGATAATTTTCGATCACCACTTTCAGCGGGCGCAGTACCGCCATGACTCTCGACGAACGCTTATTCAAATCGTCGCGAATGCAATCTTCCAGCAAGGCATACTCAGACATACTCTCACTACGGGCAACGCCAATGCGGTCTGCAAAAAGGCGAATCGATTCCGGTGTGAACCCCCGACGACGCAATCCGCAGATTGTGGGCATCCTCGGGTCGTCCCAACCTGTTACGTGGCGCTCCTCCACGAGCTGGAGTAATCGACGTTTGCTCATCAGGGTGTAGTTCAGGTTGAGCCGGGCAAACTCGATTTGTTGCGGGTGATGGATTCCCAATCGCTCAATGTACCAATCGTATAACGGTTTGTGGTCTGCAAATTCCAATGTGCAGATGGAGTGCGTGATACCTTCAATCGAATCGCTCTGGCCGTGCGCCCAGTCGTAGGTGGGGTAGATGCACCAGGTGTCGCCCGTGCGATGATGCGTCGAGCGGAGTATTCTGTACATCACCGGGTCGCGCATATTCATGTTGGGCGAACGCATGTCAATCTTCGCACGAAGGCTTCGGGAACCGTCTGGAAATTCGCCCTGCTTCATTCGTCCGATCAAATCCAAATTCTCTTCGATACTCCGACCGCGATACGGACTGTTCTTCCCGGGCTCCGTCAACGTACCCCGGTACTCGCGCACCTGGTCAGCGTTGAGGTCGCAAACATATGCATCTCCTTGTTTGACCAATTGAAGTGCCCACTCATACAACTGACCGAAGTAATCCGAAGCATAGTACTCACGGTCCGCCCAATCGAAGCCCAGCCATCGAACGTCTTCTTTGATTGAGTCGACGTATTCCTGCTCCTCTCTCGATGGGTTGGTGTCGTCGAATCGGAGGTTGCAGAGACCGTTGTATTCTCGTGAGAGACCAAAGTTGATGCTGATGGATTTTGCGTGGCCGATGTGCAGATAACCGTTCGGCTCGGGAGGGAATCGCGTTTGGACTTTTCCGCCGAACTTCTTTGTCTTTAGATCGTCATCCAGGATGTCGCGGAGAAAATTTCTTCGCTCAACCGGAGGCGTGGCAGCGTTGGATGCTGCGCTCGTATTTGTCTTTTCTGGAGATATCACTTGATTTCAGTTACCGCTCGTTCGATTCGACTAATCGTTTCTTGTTTTCCGAGAATGACGAGGATGTCGTAGAGACCGGGACCGACCCCCATGCCCGAAACCGCAAGCCGCAACGGATGGATCATGTCCGCGTTCTTCAATCCAAACTTCTCTGCAATTCTGTGGAGTGCGGATTCGTATTCTTCCTTGCTCGGTTTTTCGTGAAGCGAAAATTCCAGAGCCAATGCTCTCAGGTGGTTCGGCGTCTCGGGTTTCCAACGCCTCTTGAGTATCTCTTCATCGTAATGCGTCGGCGCTTCAAAAAAATACGGACTCTTTACGACGAAATCCTGCACAAAACTCGCCCGCTCTCGCATCGCCGCAATCGCACCCGTGAGGTATCCGTCGGAATACTGCTTCGCCGCAAACGGTGAGGTCGCGAGCTCATTCCTGAGCATCGAAACGAGTTCCGTGTCGCTCTTCGCACGCAAATGCTGTTCGTTGAACCACGCTAACTTTTCCAGGTTGAAGACTGCGCCGGTTTTCCCCACGCGTTCAAGGGAGAATTCCTTCACGAGTTCATCGATAGAATAGATTTCCCGCTCGCCTCCTGGGTTCCAGCCTAAGAATGCCGCAAAATTCACGATCGCTTCTTTCAAGAATCCTTTGGATCGATAGTCTTCAACGGCCACATCGCCCTGGCGCTTGCTGAGTTTGCTCTTGTCGGGGTTCAGCAAGAGCGGCAAATGGGCGAAGTGCGGAAGCTCCCATCCGAAATACTTGTAGAGGAGAACGTGTTTCGGCGTGCTTGAGAGCCATTCCTCTCCGCGGATCACGTGCGAGATCTGCATCAGATGGTCGTCCACAACGACGGCAAGATGGTATGTCGGGAAGCCATCCGATTTCAGCAGGACTTGGTCGTCCAACAAGTTGAGGGCAAACGAAACATTCCCGCGAACAATATCCTCAAAAGCCAAATCTCCATCAAGTGGCATCTTCATTCGCACAACGTGCCGCTCGCCTGCCACGGCGCGAGTATGGGATTCTTCTCTGGGAAGACTGCGGCAATGCCGGTCGTACGATTGCGAGAGGTTCTCAGCGGCGAGCTTTTTTCGCATTTCTTCCAGCCGTTCTGTTGTGCAGAAGCAGTAGTACGCGTTGGAGTCTTCAACCAATTGCTGGGCGTGGTGACGATAGATATCCAATCGCTCCGACTGAATGTAGGGACCGAAGGACCCCACTTTTCGCGGACCCTCATCGTACTCAATTCCCGCCCAATGCAAAGCCGCAATAAGATTGTCGACCGCCCCTTCAACTTTTCGTGATTGGTCGGTGTCCTCGATTCGCAAAACAAACTTTCCGCCTTGTTGTTTCGCAAAGAGGTAATTATACAACGCCGTGCGAAGACCGCCGACGTGAAGATAACCCGTGGGGCTTGGTGCGAATCGAACTCGGACTGGCGTATTCATTCTTACTGGAGTCTATACAAAAAAAGCGACGCGAGGTCGCTTCTTCAAAAACATCCGTCGCGGAGAGGGAGGGATTCGAACCCTCGATAGAAGTTACCCCCTATGCAGGTTTAGCAAACCTGTGCCTTCAGCCACTCGGCCACCTCTCCGATTTTTTGCTGACACTGTCACCCTAACTGAATAATACTACTAACCCTCTACTTCAATCCTCGATAGAAGTTACCCCCTATGCAGGTTTAGTCCGTTCCGCCTCTGGCGGAACGAGATCTCGATCCCGCAGGGCGGGATCGGACAAACCTGTGCCCTCAGTCCGCTCCACCGATAATGGAACGAGATCCAGACCCGACTTTGTCGGGGCGAACCACTCGCCTGCCCGCCATCTTCTTGGCGGGGCCACCTCTCCGATTTTGTGCTGACTCTGTCACCCTAACTGAATAATACTACTAACCCTCTACTTCAATCCTCGATAGAAGTTACCCCCTATGCAGGTTTCGTCCGTTCCGCCTTCGGCGGAACGAGATCTGGATCCCGCGTTGCGGGATCGGACAAACCAGTGCCTTCAGTCTGTTCCACTTTTTGCGTATTGACATCTCGCCCCGATTTCCGCGGGATTGACCACTCGCTTGCCCGCCGCTGTTCTAGGCGGGGCCACCTCTCCGTGGTCCACTGTGCGCTAAATCAGTTCAACAATGGTCAAGATACCGAAAAGGGGTTATACAATCAACCGCAGGCTTCCGCTCTCCATTCTAGCCGTAGCCTCGGCTCAATGAAGGACACAAGAATATTTTTCTATACGCCGCGGTGCAATCGTTCGGCGAGTTGGAACGGCAATCCCGCAAGACGAATCTTTCGCGCGGCAGTTTCGATGTCGTACTCGACGCGGAAGAGTTGGAGGTTGAGCGACGACGTTTCGATCAAGCACCAGGATGCGCGCGGATCTTTATCCCGTGGCTGACCAACGCTACCGACGTTGACGACACATTTGTAGTTCGGATCAGCGGGCTCGACCTCATCGAACTGAGGATAAATTCCTGCGACGTGCGAATGACCGACAAAGCAGATTTTTTCGGCAAAGTGATCAAACACCTGGTGCGCATCGTACTCGTCAATAATGTAGTTCCATTCCTCCGGGTTCTGCGGCGAGGCGTGAACGCAAAAGATGGAGTCCCGTTGAGTCGTAAAGGGCAATTGCTCTAAGATCTGACGTTCCGACTCGTTGAGTTTTTCGTACGTCCAGTGAACAGCCGCGCGGGCGATAGGGTTGAACGTGTACGACTTAGAGATATCCGCTGCCGCTTCGTCGTGATTACCCAACAATACTTCGTCACACCGCTCCAGAACAACTGCAAGACACGCAGAGGGGTCAGCCCCGTATCCCACAACATCGCCCAGGCAGATGAGTTCATCAATGTTGTGCCGGTCAATATCCGCTAACACGGCCTGGAGAGCTTCCAGATTGCTATGGATATCCGAGATGATGGCAAGCTTCATGGTGCGCAGCCCTTCAGGTTCGCTTCAAGATCAAGATCGTCCGGTCATCCGATTGCGGCATGCCTTTGCTAAATTGTGCGACTTCCTCGAGCAACGCGTGGCCGATTTCGGCAGCAGAACTATCTTTCGTGCGCAGCAAGCAATCCTGTATTCGATCGCGGCCAAATTGATTTTCTTTCGCGTCAGGGCTTTCCGCGATTCCGTCAGTGAAAATCAACAGAACATCGAAGTGTTTCATCTCTACGACTGACTCACCGTATTCCATTCCGTCAAACATCCCAACGGGAATACCCGTTGCAGCAAGATGCTTTACCGTCCCATCGGCGGAAAGCAGCATCGCCGGGTCGTGCCCTGCATTCGCATACCGCAGTTCATTCAGCGCGCTATCGAGCAGCGCAAGAAAAACCGTTGCAAACTTCTCGTCGCTCGTGCTCTTGTGCAGCAACCGGTTGGACTGTTCCATCACCTTGGCAGGAAAGTGTTGCGCCTCAAAGCTTGCGCGGAGGGTCGCCTGGAGATTCGCCATCAGCATGGACGCAGGCATTCCCTTTCCGGAAACATCGCCCACACAGAGCGCCACTCCCGGTCCTTCCGATTGAAGAAAATCATAATAATCGCCGCCGACAGATTTCGCAGAAATCGTCGTGGCGAACAGATCGTACCCCGGAATGTGCAGCATGGTCTTCGGAAGAAGTTCGTTTTGGATTTTCGTCGCAACGAGGAGTTCCTCTTGCATCTTCCGAAGTTCCCGTTCCTCTTCCTCAAGGCGGGCATTCTCGACGATCTGCGCGGACTGTCCCGCAATGATCGAGAGTAAGCGTGCGTGGTCTTCCGTAAAGGGGTCCGACCCTTTTCGGTCGTACACCGTCAATACGCCGGTCAACTGAGACTTGACCATCAGCGGCACGGCGATGAGGGAACGAAAGCTCACATCGCTCGAGAGGTTCCGAAACCGCGTGTCATTCTTCGGGTCAATAATGATGAGTGGCTTCTTGTTCAAATACATCCAGCCGAGCAGTTCCTGGTTGAAATGGTATTGGTCGTGTCCCATTGTGCTCACCATGCTGCGGATGAGCGTTTTGCCCGTTTCCCCCCCTTCGTTCTTTACTAGGGTGATGACGCCCTGTTCGGCCGAGACGGCTCGGATCGAGCGCCGCACGATCGTTTGCATCATCTCCTGAGAGTCATTCTGGACGGAGATAGAACGGGCAAGGTCGTTCAGGATCGAGAGTTCTTCGATCGCACGACGGAGTCGGTCGTTTTCTTCTTGGAGTTGTTCGGGGTTCATTAGTTCTCTCGTTTCGAACAGCGAGTGGGTATCATCATTTGAACGGATTCTCTATCATCACGAGCTTCCCCTTGGCGTGAGCTTCTACATAGACGATTTCTTTGCCGTCGACACTGGTGGAAAAATCAAACAGCAATCCCGGGAAGGAACCGGCCACTCGTTGTCTTCTGCCATCCGGAAGGCTCATTCTCATTAATTCTCCAGGAGCTTCGCTCAAATACAGGTAATTGTTCCGCGGGTGGAGAAAGAATCCAGGGAAATCCATCAACTTCCTTGGGGTGCCCGTTGGTGAGAACTGGCCGTCGACCTGAACTATCCATCGACCAGCACGGCCTACACGATTGTCTCGGTAGAACACATATTTACCGCCAAGGACTGGAACGCCAACCGCTGAATCCTGGAAGAATCTTTTCTTCTCTCCTGTCTCAATTGAGCAGATAAAGGGTTTTTGGTCAGAGACGACCATGACATTTGTTGCATCAACCCAATACGATGCAACCCCGTTGAGAAGAAATTTTGGAGCGCCGGGCCGCGCAGCCTCAACAATGTATGTTTTGCGAGAACCAACAGAGTCGAGGCCCGCGTTCGGAATCCCTTCGGTATACGAAATCCAGCGTCCATCAGGTGACCAGCGCGGTTGAGCAATAACGTCCTTTCCGGCAACCAACTGCCGACGATTTGTTCCATCGCGGTCAATTAATTGAATGCTCTGCTTAATCCGAAGCGGATCGGGGTCAGTCAAGACATAGGCGATGAATTTTCCGTCCGGCGAAATCACCGCTTGACTCTTTTGTTGATCGTCGTATGTCAATCGCTGAGCCAATCCTTTTTCCAGCGAACCGCTCCACATCTCGCCTATGGTTTGCTGCTGGTAGCAAAGGAGTTTCTTGCCGTTGGCAGAGACTTTTATCCCAAGGTCGGGCCCGCTTCCCTTTGTAATCTGAACCGCATCGCCTCCGGTCGACGAAATCATCCAAAGATTCGTGCTACCGGATTTGTTGGAAGAATAAATAATCATATCGTTGGGAGTCCAACAGACTTCATCAATGTTTTTTCGGTCGAATGTGATTTGTCGCTCAACCCCGGAAACCAAATCGTGCACGACAACTTCTTGATATCGCCCCTCGGCAAACGTTCTGAGAAAAGTGATAGACTTGGAATCGGGCGAGTTGGAGAGCGACACCCGTCCGTTAATCACGGAGATACTGTCAACAAACTCCCTTCGCTCCTCCATTCCATCGGGCTTGATACTCCAAATTTCTTGTTTGTCGGTGGTTGCGTTGGAACGGGCCCGCAGGAAGACGACACGTTCACCCGAAGGCTGCCATCGAGCGAGGTGAGATCTGGCAGAAAGCACTCGAGGTGTTCCGCCCAGCGTAGAGACGATCAGAGTAGATGTCCCTGAATTAGGAGAAATATTCGCACTGTAAACAATCTGGCTGCCGTCGGGCGAGATGTCAGCTTGATCGATGAATTGACTCGTATCATTCGTGAGGCGTTTTGCTTCGCCGCTTCCTGTATTCATGTAGTAGAGATCCCAGCGCCCTTTTGAATCGGCTGCAGGGAAGGCCGCCCAATTCCCATCAGGAGAAAGGCCCGGATAGCGAATATTCGGCAACGGAGTCTGAAGCGTGCGGAAAGTCATCTCGGGGTTTAAAGAAACTTTCGAAGAAGAGGCCAAGATGTACGCCAGTAAACCTAGCAAGACAATCGAACCTAATCCCGCTGCAATGAATATCGTCCGCTTCTCTACTTTCGGTCTGACTCCCACGATAACAGTCTGACTTACCTCGCGTGTCTCTGATGATGGGCTCACCGAAGATGTTAGAACTGATGTTGATGATGGACGTCGCAAGCCTTGTGAAGACTTCTTCAAGGATCTCTTGAGCTCTCCCGTGACATCCTCAAAATGCTGGTAGCGATCGGCTGGATCTTTTTCCAGGCAGCGTTGGATCAAATTCGTGACGAGAGGTGATACGTCGGGTACAAAGTGTTCGATACTCTGCGGCTCTTCGTTCAGGATGGAATACATCATCGCTGCTTCGTGCTCCCCTCTGAACGGAAGCCTTCCCGCCAACATTTCGAACAGTAGGACGCCGAAGGAGAAGATATCGCTTCGTTGGTCGGCCTCTGCGCCCTGTATCTGCTCGGGCGCCATATATCCCAGGGTGCCAACAGTGCTCGATGTCCGCGTCAGCTTCATCGCTCCTTTGAGCTTTGCCAATCCAAAGTCCATAACCTTTGCCTGGCCCTTGGAAGTGAGCATGATATTATCGGCCTTGATATCTCGGTGGACGATTCCTTTGCTGTGCGCTTCTTGCAGCGCATCGCCGATTTGCACGGCGATGTTGATCGCGTCATCAACCGTAGGGGCGGACAATTGTCCGCCCAAACCTTTGGGCGATGCGTGCATCGCCCCTGCGATTTTGTCGCGCAGCGTTCCGCCCTCGACGTATTCCATCGCGATGAACATTTTCGATTCTATTTCTTCAACCCCGAAAATTGTACAGATGTTCGCGTGGTTCAACGAGGCAGCGGCCTGAGCTTCTTGCATGAAGCGCGCTTTGTCTCCTTCGCTTCGGTTGACACGGTCGGGCAGGAACTTCAACGCAACGAAGCGGTTGAGCTTGGTGTCTTGGGCCTTGTAGACAACACCCATACCCCCTTCGCCAAGCTTCTCTAAGATATTGTAATGGGAGATTGTCGTACCAATCATCGTGTTACCTTTAGATAGATAATGTAATCGATCCTTGTGTTTCAGTAAGGGGCAACTCATCCTGAGTTGGTTGAACGATCACCCCTCGAAAGGCCTACCGGGATTTTGTTCAACACATCGTGTCGACTTGCAACAAATCTAAGGGTCATTTCAACAAAAAGCTCATCAGCAAACAGGAACTAGTTGCATTATCTTCTGGCCGCCTGGAATAACGATTCTCAATAACTATGCATTCCCTGTTGAAGCGACTGCAGGAATTACTCTTACTTCAAAAGATTTTCAATCATCACCAACTTCCCGCGAGATTGACGGCGGATGAAGGCGATTTCTTTTCCGTCTGGACGCACACTGAGAAGATTGATTGCCCCAACATCGGGCAGCGTGCCACGAATGCGTTCCCGTTTCCCATCCACGACCGAGACTTTCCACAAGTTTCGATCCGCGCCGATCACGTAAGCAAATCGTGCGCGAGGAACGAAGAGCCCTTGCTCGCCATCGTCCAGCAATCTCCTTGACATCTTTGAATTTGCCGGGAGGGTCCATAGCCCTCCACGACCGAAGCGCGTATCGCCATAGAATGTTGGTTCGCCGGTTGCAATCGAGCGTACTATGAGCGAATCTTCCATCAGCTTTGTTCCCGCTCCGCCTGAAATTGGCACCCTGTATGAAGAGACTCGATGATACACGGAAAGCTCAGATTCGTTGATCCACTCGAAGGTGGACCCGGCACGAAGCGTTCTTGCCTGATCAGACCCGTTCGACCCAACTATGCTGACTTTCAGTGAATCGACCGGCTCCAAAGGTCCGCGAGAAAGGTAAGCGATATACTTTCCATCGGGCGAGAACCGAGGTCTGTCAACAACTTCTTTCCCGAACGTGAGTTGCCTCCGGGTGCGGCCATCCCGATCCATCACGAAAAGGTGAAATTCGGCGGCAACAAAGCCCGCATCATCGTTATTCATCACGAAAGCAATCTTGTCTCCCACTGCGGAAATCGAAAGCGCGGATATCGATCGGTCGTCGGAGGTGAGCTGCTGAAGGTTCGCGGCTTGGCCATCAGCAAGCCATATGTTTCCGGTTGTTTGGTTCTGATAGTATAGAAGTGTTTGGCCGTCGGCGGAGAGCTTCATACCAAGGTCGGGACCGCTCCCCTTCGTAATCTGCACCGCATCGCCTCCGCCAGCAGGTATCGACCAGAGATTCGTGTTTCCCGATTTGGTTGTGGAAAAGATGATCGAGTTTTGTCCCGTCCAAAACACTTCATCAAGAAGCTTGCCGTCAAACGTCAGTTGCTTCTCCGCGTTTGTCCTCACGTTGTGTGTGATAAGTTCGGCCGTGGCGTTTTTGAATCCTCGAATCCAAGCGATCGATTCTCCGTCGGGCGACCATCCGAATGAAATATTGTTCGGAACACCCAAAGAGTCGACAAACTCAGCTCGATTGTCCGTTCCGTCGGGCTTCACACTGTTTACGGCAATACTGCCCCCACCACGGGCGAACGTAATGAACCCAATCCTTGATCCATCCGGATTCCATCGAGCAGCCAACGCACGCGAAGCTACCTTCCTTCCGATCCCGCCATTGGATGAGACTACACAGAGATCTGGCAGCACGCCAGCTCGCGCCACTCGGTTGTAAGCAATCTGACTGCCATCGGGAGAAATATCGGCTCCCAAAAATCTGGCTGGAGGCGCAAGGCTCGAATCGAACGTCACTCTACGCGCCTCGCCGCCGGATTTGTGCATCCAGTACAAATCCCACTTTCTGTTCGCATCCGCCGCGGGGAAGACGATCCAGTTTCCGTCCTGAGTAAGCCCGGGATACTGGAAATCTGTGTACGGCATCTGAATCGTGCGAAATGTCATGTTCGGGTTTAGTTGGTGCGTTCCCGTTCGTAGAAGCAACACTCCTGCGACGACAATGAAGAGAAGAGCTATGCCCGCACCGACCCAAAGTTTTTTTCGAGAAATGGAACCCGCAAGGCTTGGCCGTTCTCCGGACTCTGGGGCGTCCAATGTTTGTGCTGTGGCAGGACTGTAGACATTGTCCGTTTTCAATCGCGTCCGCGACATCTGCGAAGTCTTCTTTTGCGACCGTCTGAGATCTGCCGTAATATCATCAAAGTGCTGATAGCGGTCCGCAGGGTCCTTCTCCAAACAACGCTGGATCAAGTGTGTGACGAGCGGCGAGACGTTCGGAACAAACTGCTCGATGTTCTGTGGCTCCTCGTTCACGATTGAATAGACCATCGCTGCTTCGTGTTCTCCTCTGAACGGAAGCCTTCCCGCCAACATTTCAAATAACAGCACACCGAAAGAGAAGATATCGCTCCGCTGGTCGGCCTCTGCACCTTGGATTTGCTCGGGAGCCATATAGCCTAAGGTGCCGACTGTGCTTGATGTCCGCGTCAGCTTCATCGCACCCTTGAGCTTCGCCAAACCAAAGTCCATCACCTTCGCCTGACCCTTGGAGGTGAGCATAATGTTGTCGGCCTTGATGTCTCGGTGAACGATTCCTTTGGAATGCGCCTCCTGCAGAGCCTCACCGATCTGGACGGCGATGTTGATCGCGTCATCAACCGTAGGGGCGGACAATTGTCCGCCCCTACCTTTGGGCGATGCGTGCATCGCCCCTACGATTTTTTCGCGCAATGTTCCTCCCTCGATGTATTCCATCGCGATGAACATTTTACCCTCCACCTCTTCCACTCCGTGGATCGTGCAGATATTTGCGTGATTCAACGAAGCTGCCGCTTGTGCTTCTTGCATGAAGCGCGCTTTATCTCCCTCGCTTCGGTTGACACGGTCGGGAAGAAACTTCAGCGCTACGACGCGATTGAGCTTGGTGTCCTGGGCTTTGTAGACAACGCCCATGCCTCCCTCACCCAGCTTTTCGAGAATTTGGTAATGAGATATTGTCTGTCCAATCATCGTGCGACCCTTAGTTTGTGTTGCGGTTTTCGATCTCCGTATACATCCACTGTACGGGCGTTCAATTGAACGCCCGTACGGGGCACTATCCTACGACGAGATTTGAATGGAACTGAGAAGCCCTAACACCCACCCTTCCAAACTCGTTCAAGGCAAAAACACGTTGTCGATCTTTACAATCTTTGTCTTCAATTTCTGAATCGAATAGGTGACGATCTTGTCGTTATAATCTGCGCCGCCGAAATTAATGTTGTCTCGCGGGATTAGATCGAGAATCTTCGTCCGTCGGAGCGTTTTGAGATCGACCTTCCAAAATGCATCACGCGCTGCCGACCTGAAATAAAACCAAGAATCCGAACTGAAGCTTGCAGACATCTCGTCGATTCGGACGATAACCGTGCCCTGCGCTGCAGGATTGCTGCGAAACGTTGAGGCCGGGAGAATTCGAAATGCCTTTTCACCGAAGTAGCCGATGGCGGAATTTTGCAGCAGCGGGAGAGCCCGTACCGAGTCCTTGTACGCAAAATATTCACGGTTGGTGCTCAATTCATAGACTTTGGCCATCGGATACGTCGGCCGAAGGGTATCGGGCGTCGCTGGCCGAGCAACAATGACAAGGGAATCCGTTATCCATTGCGCGATGAGTCCTTCGCCCAAATCCCGAACGCGGCGCCCGCCCGCGAGGTCGAGTATGCGTGCGAAGAATCTCCGTGTGTTCCGACGATAGAATTCAATATAGGAAACCATCTTCCCCGAGGGGGACCATCGGGGGAAGGCGCGTCCAACGTCTTTATCGAAGGGGAACAAGAACTCTTGTCGCCCGCCGGCTATCTCGCGAATCATCAGGGTCGGCAACAATTTCTCGTCGATCACCTGCAGTACAAGCGAATTTCCATCCGCAGCGACGTGCGATTGCTGAATATTTTCATCGGGGAAGAGCTGGCGATGACCTTTGCCGTCTGTTCCGACAGCCCACAATGTTGCAACATTCGTTCGTTGAGAATAGACCAACCTGTTTGCTGACGCCGAGTAGGTTACCGCATTGTCGGGTCCGGCTCCTTGAGTGATCTGCTGAGGCGTGCCGCCGTACTCGGGAATCGCCCAAATGTTGAAGTTGCCTCCGCGGTTGGATGTAAAAAAGATGTAGCCGTTGCTCGACCAAACTGCCTCATCGATATCCTTATTGTCGAAGGTGATCTGTCGTTCCTCGTGCGCTTGAATATCGTGCGTGAAGATTTCATTGTGTCCGCCTTCAACCGGGCGTGTAAAGATAACCTTCTTTCCATCGGGCGAGAGCCCGAGAGAGAAGAACGTGGTGCCGCCGCGCGCGAGCGTATCGGCAAAGATGAGTGTCGGCTCTCCTCCCTGAGGCGAAACGCTCCAGTATTCTCCCCATCTTGATCGACCTTTCCAGTTAGGGGCTGGCCCACGCGCATACAAGATTCTTTCTCCCGTTGAACTCCATTGGGGTGACACGCCTGTATCGGCGACGACACGAGATTGCCCCGTAAGAACTGAAACGACGCACACTTCTGCGACGCCTGTTTGGCGATTGAGTCGGCTGTAGACGATCGAGCTGCCGTCGGGAGAGAATCGAGAGGTTGCGGCGTTACCGAGCGACTGGCTAGAGTCGGTCGTAATGCGCTTGTTTTCACCCGTCTCGATCAGCATCATATAGATGTCCCACTTGCCGTTGACATCAGCGCCGGGGAACGTCACCCATTTGCCGTCGGCGGAGATTCCTGGATACTGGTATTCGGTTGCAGGAATCTGCAAGGTCGAAACGGCCATCGCTGGGTTGACGCCGGGAAGTGAGGGAGAGAATATTTTCCAGACTGCCAGTCCGACGATTGCAACGACCACCACGGCGGCTGCGATCTGAACGGTGCGATCCCGCCTGACAACTGCAAACGTATTCGAAATGCTCGATGGCGGTGCCACTACCGTTGTTGAGCTCGAAGGACTTAAAACCTGGAGATGGGATGTTGAGCGAGTGAGGCGACCGGTCTTCTTCTGCGAGCGGTGCAAGTCAGCAACGATATCGTCAAAGTGCTGGTAACGATCCTTCGGGTCTTTCTCCAAACACCGCTGAATGAGGTTGACCACGATGGGAGAGAGCTCCGGCACGAAGGCTACAGGGTCTTGCGGTTCTTCGTTCACGATGGAGTACATCATTGCCGCCTCGTGCTCGCCGCGAAAAGGTAGCTTCCCCGTCAACATCTCGAAGAACAATACGCCGAACGCAAAAATGTCCGAGCGAGCGTCTGCCTCCTCACCTTGTATTTGTTCTGGGGCCATGTAGGCGAGTGTTCCAACGGTGCTTGAGGTGCGAGTAAGTTTCAGTGAGCCCTTCAACTTCGCCAAGCCAAAATCCATCACCTTCGGCTGTCCCTTCGCCGACAACATAATGTTGTCGGCCTTGATATCCCGATGGACGATTCCTTTGGAGTGAGCTTCTTGGAGTCCTTCGGCAATCTGTATCGCGGTGCTGACGGCGTCGTCCGGTTTGGTGTAAGGAAGTCTACGGTGAAGCGTCCCCCCTTCGACATACTCCATCGCGATGAACATTTTTGCTTCCGTCTCCTCCACGCCGTAGATGGTGCAGATATTCGGGTGGTTCAACGAAGCCGCGGCTTTTGCCTCCTGGAGGAATCGAGCTTTGGTCTGCTCGTCCACAGAAACGTGAGCGGGCAAGAACTTGAGCGCAACCACTCGGTCGAGCTTCGTGTCCTGAGCCTTATAGACAATGCCCATCCCTCCCTCGCCAAGCTTTTCGAGGATTTGGTAGTGAGAAATTGTTGTTCCGATCATAATGGATCCCTTCCGCTCCAGCTACAAATCGGCGGGATGCTCAAACTTCCTGCGGCTCGATGTATTACACTCGCCGGAAAGTTTGGCACTTCGCCCAGTTTTTCGAGGATTTGGTGGTGTGAAATAGTTTGTCCTATCATCGGATTTTTCTCCAAATAACCTGAGTGCTACGGGGGACAACTTCAGCCCGACGAAGCTCGGTTTCATAGAGCGCAGTCGGGTCGCCTTCGCCAAGTATTTCCAAAATTTTGCAATGCGAGGTTGTTTCGCCAATCATTTGTTTTCGCTTCTAAGTTGAGTCGCCGACTCGACCGGTCGACACAGCGTGTCGACCTACACTGAATTTGCTACTGATAATTGTCTTGCCGTCCAAGGTTTCTAAGATTACTTATTACATCAACGCCAATCCATTTCAATCCGCCGCCCTAAGTCAATCACTATCTTCGGCAATGCCAAAACATCTTTGAGAGTCGTTCGGAAATTTACAATACAGACACGGATCGCATACTTTCTGTGAACGAGCGCGTTCGATGGATATGCCTTGCCGCTCGTTTGGAGTCGTGCGAGCAATTCCGTGTTGAGCTTGTTCAGATATTCTTCAGACTGAGATGAGCCATCACGCAAATTCTGCGGAGCGTAACGGAATGTTGTAATGCTCAGCCCGTGTGTTAGCGCTTCTAAATCTGGATACGTTTGAACTTCATCGTACAATCGCCGTGCGAGTTCAATATCGTCCGCGATCATCCGCTCGTATCCTTTTCGCCCGACCTGTTTCATCGCCAACCAGACTTTGAGCGCACGGAAGCCGCGTGAATTTTGCGGCCCCAGCTCATAGTAATTGATGAGCCCCTCTTCGCGGTTATCATCGAAGCGATAGTATGGGGGATGATAACTGAAGGTATCTCTTAACGTGTTCGGGTCCCGGACTAAAGCACATCCTGCTTCCAACGGTGCGTAAAGCCATTTGTGCGGGTCAACGGCAATGGAATCTGCGTCCCGAAATATCTTCATGTCGTCAACGGCATTACGAAGCACGGCGGCGAATCCTCCGTACGCCCCGTCGATGTGATACCAAAGATTGAACTCGCGCGCAACATCAGCAAGCTTTCGCAGCGGATCGATCGCTCCAGTGCTCACGGTCCCCGCCGTTCCCACCAACAAGAACGGAAGAAATCCCTTGGCTTTGTCTTCTTGCAATTGCTTTTTGAGCGCGGCAACATCGATGCGTTGATGTTCATCAGCGGGAATGAACGCGACAGCATTTGTGCCGAGCCCGTACATGTCCGCCGCTTTTTGAATCCACGTGTGCGTCTCGGTTGAACAATACGCGCGGAGTTGTTTTCCGCCGTACGCAACTCCTTGCTTGCGAATATCCCACGGCGTTTTCGCTTTACGCGCCGAGAGAAAGCAGGCAAAGTTCGCCGTATTGCCGCCGCTGACAAGAATTCCGCCGCAATCTGTTGGATAGCCAATCATCTCCGCAATCCATCGAATGGTTTGCGCTTCGATCTCCGTGGCAACAGGAGAGAGCGCAAACGCGCCAACGTTGGGATTGACACTCGATGCAAGTAAGTCGCCTAAAATTCCAATCGGCGCGGGCGAGGAGGAGATGTATCCCCAGAACTTCGGATGACTATTGAACAGCGAATCTTTGAAAAGCATCTTCGTCGTTTTCTTCAAGAGCGGTAATGCTTTCATTCCTTTAGGGGGAAATGATTTCGGATGGAGCAGCATACGGATTTGCCCGGGAGATTTTGCAGTCGTTACTGGCTTGCGGTCGATGAACCTATGCAACTTTGTAATTTCGTCGATCAGTGCATGCCCCGCCGAACGGAACTCTTCGGGGGTGAGTTCAAGGGGAGCGGTTCGAGGATCGAGAGATTGTACTTTCTTCATGCAAAGTCCCTTAGGCTGATTTCATTTCAACATATAACCCGCTTCGACTGCTCCAATCTTTATCCGGTTCGAATCTCTCCTAACCCCGTGTCCATCGTCCATTCAACGATTCTGTTTGGCCGACTCTTAAAGTCGCCCAAACACGGATCAACGTATAATCGTTTTCCCAATCATTTTTCCAATCCAACTTTCTTCAACAGCGCAATGAACCGTGGATCCGTCTGCACATCGCTCCATACTTGATCTTCCTTGAGTTGCGTGGCAAACGTGCTGCGGTCTTGCACGTCTTGCTCGAGCCACGTGAGAATTTTGTCCTTCTCCGCAAGTCCAGCGAATACGTATGCGATGTTGTAGGCAGCACCGTTCCCGGCGCGATAGCGTTGTTCAAGATCTCTCGCGATAGTCATCGCCTCTGATCGCTTCCGCCGTTTGCCGTAAAAATAACCAAGAAAAGAAAGCGACTCGCTCGAGCGGCCTGATAATTCCACCGCCTTCAAGAAACTTGCTTCTGCTTTCGTGTAGTTCTTCATTCGCATCAACGTCATGCCTTCCCACGCATATCCCGATGCGAACGAAGGGTCGAGCTCGGTTGATTGACGAAGCAGGCGGAGCGATTCGTCGTACTTGCCCTGTCGAAACGAAATGAGAGCTACGTTGAGCGCGATGATAGGCGAGTACGGGTCAAGTTCATACGCACGATTGATTACGGTAGAAGTCTCATCAGATCGCCCTACCCTTGCCAGAAGAATGCTGTACCAGTGGTAAGCAGTGGGATACCGGGGGTTCAACGAGATGGCGTGTTTGAATTCGCGTTCGGCCTCCTCGAATTTCCATTCGTCGAAGTACGCGAATGCTAATGAGGTTTGAGCCTCAGCAGACGTGGCATCCAGTTCCACTGCGCGATGAGCCGCCTCCACTGCAAGCGGAACAGAGATGCGCGTGGGCGTGCCGGAGTATTGTGGTTGGATGAGATACGAATCGGCGAGGCCCGCATACGCGAGAGCGTACATCGAGTCGAGGCTGATCGCTTTGTTGAAGTAATCAATCGCACGATCAATCCCGACCGATGTGCGTTTGTTCCAGTAGTAGCGGCCCTGAAGATAGAGTTGATACGCCTGCGTGTTATCCGTCGCGCGCTTTGCAAGCTTTTCGCGAGTCTCCGTAGAGAGTCCGATCCCGAGCCGTGCGGAAACATCATTCGTAATCTGTTGCTGCAGTGTGAGGATATCCGCGGCGGAGGACTGATAGCGGTTTCCCCACAGTTGCGACTCCCGTTTAATGTCGATCAGGTCGACTTGAACATCCAGAGCTTGACCTCGGTGTGTGATTCTTCCGGATAAGACGGCGGCAACATTGAGCTTCACGCCAATTTCTTGAATGTCCATTTCCTTTCCCTTGAACCGGAAGACCGTACTGCGGGGAATTACTCTGAGGGAAGAAATTTTGGTGAGATTGTTGATAACACTCTCCGTCACGCCGTCGGAGAGATATTCTTGCTCCGTCGACGCCCCGACATTTTCAAACGGCAACACAGCGAGCGAGTCAATGGTTTGCTGTCGGCCGAAGAAAAGATACACAGCCACAACCGCGGCAACCCCTACGACCCCGATAGAGCCGTAGAGAAGTTTCTTGTTCGAACGCAATGAAGATTGCGTAGCAAATTTTTCTTGAGAAGAGGTTTGTGGAATGGAAGCCGCCTCGGTGAAGGCGGACCGAGGAACCTTTGTCGATTTTCTCTGCATCCGTCTTAGCTCAACGGTAACGTCTTGCATCGATTGGAATCGATCTTCCGGGTTCTTCTCGAGCGCACGTTCTATCATGGCGGCCAACTGCGGAGATGCGTCGGGCAGGAATTTCTGCAGCGACTGCGGCTCCTCGTTCACGATCGAATACACCATCGCCGCCTCGTGCTCGCCCCGAAAGGGAAGTCTTCCAGTCAACATCTCGTACAACAGCACTCCGAACGAGAAGATGTCGCTTCGGTGGTCGGCTTCTCCTCCCTGAATCTGCTCAGGAGCCATATAGCCCAGCGTACCGACCGTGCTTGAGGTGCGCGTTAGTTTCATCGCTCCTTTGAGCTTCGCTAAACCAAAGTCCATCACTTTCGCCTGACCTTTCGAGGTCAGCATGATATTATCGGCCTTGATGTCTCGGTGCACGATGCCCTTTGAGTGCGCTTCTTGCATTGCTTCCCCAATTTGCACCGCGATGTTGATCGCGTCATCAACCGTAGGAGCGGACAATTGTCCGCCCAAAGCTTTGGGCGATTCGTGCATCGCCCCTACAATCTTCTCCCGTAGCGTTCCACCGTCCACGTACTCCATTGCGATGAACATTTTCGCTTCTATTTCTTCAACCCCGAAAATTGTACAGATGTTCGCGTGGTTCAGTGAAGCCGCTGCCTGAGCTTCTTGCATGAAGCGAGCCTTGTCTCCTTCGCTCCGATTCACTCTCTCAGGAAGAAACTTCAGCGCGACGAAACGGTTGAGCTTGGTGTCCTGGGCTTTATAAACAATGCCCATTCCGCCTTCGCCGAGTTTCTCCAGAATATTGTAATGCGATATTGTTGTTCCGATCACTTGCACACCTCAGAATTTTTGTGAGAGCTACGGCGGGAAGTTTGAACCTGACGAAGCTCGGGCGTTTGGAGCGCAGTCAGGCCATCCTCGCCCAAGTTCCCGAGTAGTTGGTCGTAAGCAACTTCTTGTCCGATCATGTGATTGTCTCCACGTGAACAAAGCGAAGGAAAAATATTCGCTGGCTAGAACCACAGCGCTCCCTTTTTAATGTGATTGTTGACCCGGGTGATATGTGCTCTCCGCGTGCTTCAACACTTCCTCCTTGTAAAACCAAACGTCTTTAAACTCCCCTTTGGTGTACATCAATGCCTGGTCGCTAAAATGTTTCGATTGGGGGTCGCCGCTTTCCCCTCCGGTCAGCAACGATTTCGCTTTCACTGTTTTGCCGAACTCGACGGCGCAAATGAAACTGGCGCCGCCGGTGCCGAAACGCTTCTTTGTGTCCGGAGACGTGCGGCTGTCGAACGACGCAAGCATTCCCCATCGGGCTGAGGCGAAGCCCACAGGAAGGCTCGGCTTGTCGTCAGCGAAGGTCTCATCCATAGTTCCTGTCAATCGTTGGTAGCGATTGATTTCGCCCCACGGAACATTCCACCGGCCGAATTTCTTTTCCAAGTCTTGCAGCGTGGTGATGAACGGTAGGACTAAGTCTGTGTACGAAGCAATGGCTGCCGCTAATCTCATTCGTTCCACGAAATCCGCCGTTTCGACTTTCGCCCCCAAGGAGATGATTGCAGGGGTAACGTGCTGCCCCCATTCTACGGCGAGCGTGGTCGCCACGGAGTTTTCTGCCGTCCGATAATCCCATTGCCTCAAGAAGTTCATTGCTTCTCCAGCGATGGCGTACAACGAATCTCCCTGCTGCACATTCTGATCGAACATCTTGACGAGCGGTGGGATGAGAATTTCAAACGCAGTCAACGTCGGGTCATACGCGGCTGAGATTATCTTCTCCAGCGTAAAGGAATTTTCTCGACTCAACACGCGCGCGGCGTTGACCGCGCGAAAGTTTTCTCCGTCGGGAGCCATGTACGTTGGGAAATCCTTTTGCCTCGGACTCGATGCACCGCTGACCGTAAAGGGCGTTGAGTTGCAATTCTGTATCCAGCCGGTTGCAGGATTGTACACGTGAACGAGTTCATCAACCTTGTGCAAGCCCTTCCATTCCGTGGCAGCGGTCGAACCGTCGACCGGATTCGACCAGTCGAACGAGGTGTCGCGACGCGGAACGAAATTGCCGTGCCAGTAAGCGATGTTCCCTTTGTCGTCTGCAAAGACCGTGTTGTTCGATGCATTGGAACGCAATTGCAACGTTTTCTTGAACGATTCGAATCCCGTGCTCTTGGTCCGTTGCCAGCATTGAATCAATCCGGTCATCGAGCGATTGACGGAACGGACGCTGATCCAGGATCCATTTCGCTTCGCCATCATCGGCCCGTGGTGCGTAGCGTACGTTCGTACAGTTCTCGATTGAAGCGAATCGCCTGATTTGAACCGAAGGGTGATATTGCGTTCGGAGACCTTCCGTTCCTTCTTCTCGAACGTGTAAACGAACCGATCATTCTTCTTGCCGACCTGCTCGATGTACATGTCTGAAACATCCACGCCGCTGGAGGTGTGCATCCAGCCGCAATGCTCGTTGAAGCCCTGGTAGACAAAAAACTGCCCCCACGTAACCGCACCGTACACGTTCAAACCCTCGCCACTCACCACCTGCACTTCCGGGCGAAAATAAAAAGTTACGTGCGGATTGATGTAGAACATCGCGTTGCCCGAGGCAGTCTTCGAGGGAGCGATCGCGAACCCGTTGGACCCAACGAGTCGTTCCTCCTGCTCCTCATCCTTAAGCGCCCCGACCGATTCGTCGCCATCGAGGTACAGCGCCTTCACGTCGCGGGCTGACACGTTACCCGTACTGATTGCGCCGATGCTGCCGTCCGTCCACAGCAACGGAAACCATGGCTCGAATCGATTGAGCAACGCCGGCTTCACCGACGGATGCGTGAATAAGAAATAGTTCATCCCGTCTGCATAGGCGTTGAGCAGCTTTCGTAGCCACGCGGGGCTCTTCTTGTAGTCGGCAATCGCATCGGCTGCATCAATGACAAGACGGATGTACAGGTCGGCGGCCAGCGCCGATTCTCCTTTCAGTTCGGCAGTGCGACCGAGCTTTTCAATGTAATTCATCTCCACACGCTTGAAATCATCCTCGCACTGCGCATACATCAGCCCGAACACCGCGTCGGCGTCCGTTTTTCCGTAGATATGCGGAATGCCCCAAGTATCTCGTATGATAGAGACTCGCTGTGCCGAACTCTTCCATTGTGCAATCTCTTTATCTGTGAATGCTTGAGCCCCAAGCATGCAAGGGAGCAAAAAGAATAGAATCGTTCTCATGGTCGATTTACTGTATCGTTCGTCGTGAATTGTTCATTGCTGATTGTTGATTGTTCATAGCCTCACGTTCGCCATTCATCATCTCAACGTTTGACGTTGATGTTCATCCACCGCGCCCGGTGCCCGCTTTGATCTCGTATTCTTTGGGCGGTATGGCATTCAATAGCCAGGTCACAAAGTAATCCCACCTTCGACGCATCATGTAGTTCGACTGGTTTCCGTATCCGTGAGCTTGACTCGGTAAGATCAGAAGATCAAAATCCTTGTTCGCCTTGATCAACGCCTCTACAACAAGGTAAGTATTGTAGGGCGGCACGTTGTTATCGAGCCCTCCGTGAGCAAGCAAGAGATGCCCCTTCAGATTCTTGGCGAAATTCTGATTTGCCTCGATATCATAATTGTCGCTACCATCAGCATTGCGCACGAGCAGCCCTTGGTAGCGCTCGCCCCAGTCGTCCTCGTACACTCGCTGGTCGTGGTTTCCGGACTCGGATATTCCGACCTTGAAGAAATCGGGATAGCGGAACATTGCGTCGGCAGTGATGAAGCCGCCTCCGGAGTGCCCGTACATCGCAGCACGTTCGATATCAATCCACGTGTAGCGTTGAGCAAGTTCTTTCATGCCCGCGACCTGATCGGGAAGCGTGTTGTCTCTCCCCATAGCGCCGTAGTAGGTATCGTGGTATGACTTCGACCGATTTGGGGTTCCCATTCCATCAATGGAAACCACGATGAACCCCAATTCTGCCAGAGCTTGACGGTCGCCCCGCGCCGCTGCAAATGCGCGGCTGCCCGTGCTACCGCTTTGAGGACCCGGATACGCGTTGTTGATGATTGGATATTTTTTTGTGGAATCGAAATTTGTCGGACGAAACATCAATCCGTAAATGTCTGTTTTCCCATCGCGACCCTTCATCGTGATTGAGATGGGCGGTTTCCATCCCGTGGCGACTAATTTGGAGATGTCCGACTGTTCAAGCGGCATCACCAGCTTGCCGTTTGCATCGTACAGATCAACGACCGGCGGTGCGTCGGGCGTGGAGTAGGTATCGATGAAATACTGGCCCGAGGGAGAGATTTGAATTGAGTGTTGTGCGTTTTCGGGGGTGAGCAACCTGAGTTTTTTCCCGTCCAACCCAACTCTATAGTAGTGCTGAAAATAGGGGTCGCGTCCCTGCTCCCGGCCATAGGCGGCAAGATAGAGTGTCCGGTTCTTTTCATCCACTTTCACGATTTGGGAGACAGCCCCTTGGCCGCTGGTAATCTTGTTCTTTAGTTTTCCGGTATTCAAATCGTAGAGATAAAGGTGCCCCCAATCGTCTCGTTGCGAGTACCAAATCACTTCGTTGGAATTCCAGAGAACGTCCCATCCAGAGTTTGATTCGAAGTGCGTCGGCACCGTTTCGTCAAAGACTGTGCGCACAGCCCCCGTCGCAGCATCGGCCACGCGCAGCCAAGTCTGCTTGTGGTCTCGTGAAGTGGATGCAAACGCAAGATGCGATCCATCAGGGCTCCATTTGTAATCGCTCATCGAGATGTCGTCGCCGAGTGTGGCACGATGAAAGTCCGGCTGCATCTGGAGGCGCACGATACGCGCACGTTCAACTTCGATGATCACTCGATGAATCATGGCCACAACGCTGTCGCCCGGCAGCGGATACTTCCACGAGCGCAAGCCCGGATGACCAGGCTTAGTTTCTACAAGATACATTTCGCCCACGTTTCGCTCGTCTTGCTGCTGTGTTGCAATCTTTCGCGAGTCCGGCGACCAGAGGAGTATTGCCCGGTTGCTGCTTGCCCAACCGGCGTTATCGGTTGCGTAGCCAAAATCTTTTATACCGTCGGTGGTGAGTTGTTTTTCCTTCTTGCCCGGCAACTCTCGCACCCACAGATTCCAATCGCGTATGAACGCTTCTTGCTTGCCGTCGGGTGAGACTACCCCAGTGCCGGCCCGACCTCCGCGCCCCGGTGTGCGCCGGCTACCTGCGGTATCTTCGGGCGTTGGCGAGTATTGCGAGCGGGATTTCTTTGCCGGGTCGATGAGGATGTATTCTACGCCTTTCGACGTCGTCATTCGATACCAGAAGCGATCTTCTGCAAGCCAAGTGGCGTTCACGGTCGCGAGAGTGACAAGCGGGGTTACATTGGGAGCGAGGAATTTTTCCGCCCGTGCGTAATCCTCGGCGGCAAATGCACGGCTTTGCGGCCGTGCGATAGCGGGAAGACAAACTATGAAGAGCAAAAACAGTTTTCTCATGGCAGACTCCTTCTTGGTAAGTAATAGTTACTAAACATGACGAGAAGATGAAAAATGAGAATGAAACGGGAGCAAAACTTACAAACTTATCCAATGTTGCAACATCATGGCGATTCATCGCTTGCGTGTCGAGGCTGTTGATAAGAGTCCTCTTTTCTCCAACTCGTCAGGCCGGTTGGAACAAGCGCAAGAGTTTCGTGGCGTGGGCGACTCTGAGAGTCGGCCATACGGTTGAACGAACAGCTTGCCTTCCGATTCTTTTGCATATCCAGCCGCCTTTGATTTCAGAGGAAGCTCTTGCTGCTCACGACGCTGAACATCTCCGCCTCGGAATCTTCACTCGTAACAACGGTCGCCCCGCTTTGCTTTCGAAGTTGCATTTTCCACTGCAGCACATCCACGAACGTGTCCTGCAATTTCCCCTGTAGCTCCTCGAACAGGCCGCTCAGTTCATAATTCTCCGCATCCTGTTCGCTATCCCAAATCGTAACCGAAAGAAGTTGGTCTTCTTCTTTGACGCTTTCAGAGAGGTAGGCATACCGGCATCCCTTCACCCCGTGAAGGATCGGCAAGATCGTTTCATTGTATAACGAAATGAATTCGCGCAGTCGGTCGTGCTTCACGTGAGCCGATGCGATCCGGACATAGGGGGTGGCGTCGTGCAACAGCGGCGTGGCCGAATTTTTCTCGGGGATCGCGTACGATTTTAGTTCAGGTTCCACCGGAGAAGGCAAGTACTCCAGCTTCAGGTCTTTCGACAGCCGCATGGTAAATTCGCTCGAGTCGGCAAAATAGGGGCGTGCTTCTTCAAGAAGCTGCTTGTACAAATCACTGCGCCCGTACGCCTCGGCGTGCTGTCGGGTTGTCCAAAGCGTCATAGAGATGCACTCCTCCGGATCGCGAACGCTGCGGATCAGGCTTGCGTTGAGACAGCCTTCCGTCTTTTGAAGTGCAGGGATGATGCGCTCAGCGTACAGCTCTCCGAGTCGAACAACTTCTTCATCTTTTACCTTTACCTGTAGCATCCGCATGAACATGGTTCATCGCTCCTTTCTACAGCGTATGAGAAAAGGAAACAAATTCACTTCTATTTTTCTTTTCAGCACGTTCGGACCCTACGAAATCCCACTTAGTTGAAACATTCCCGACGCAACACAAATATTTTTTGGATAGCACTGGTGCAAACGCGATTTCCAAACTCCAACGAGAGCCCGCATCCCGCCACGATATCCGTCTTGATAACGCTGCCACCCCACGTGCATCCGTTGATCTTTGTCAGCGCGGAGCGAAATCCTTTTTTGGCAAACCAGCCGCCAGAGATTTTGAAAAATCTGTCTCTGACAGACCTGATCGAATACACAGAATTGTAAGTCTTCACATACACTAGATCACCCTCGTGGAGGTCGCACTTCCGCACCTGTGGTATCGACTCTGCGTTTTGAACCATCCTCTCAAGTGAGCCGCCGTCCATGGTCATTCCTCCTCCATCGCTTGGTTTCGCACCCGCTCACATCCCCTTCTGTGTGAAACTGTCTGCCGCCTGCTCAACAGTTTCAAAAATCTTGAAAATCCTATCCATCTGTACGTTCTTGATGACTTCTTTGACCGATCCGGTCACGCGCGACAGTCGGATGTCGCCTCCGCTATGACGTGTTGACACCAAGGCCGAGATGAACGTTCCGATCCCGCTGCTGTTGATCAGCTTCAGTTCGCTCAGGTCGAGCACAATCCTATTCTTCTTCGCCTCGAGGAGGCGAAATTTTATTCCCTGGAATTCAGAACTTTCCGGCTCTCCCAAGAAACTTCCTTGCATTTTGAGAACGGTGATGTCGTTGAACGAATCTTCTGAGATTTTCATACTAGGTGAGCCTCCAAATGATGGTTGTTGACCCGTGGACTGTTTTCATACGTGTGGTGAAGATTGACGTGAATCTGCGCAAACTCTTGACTTTGCTTCGAACACTTCATAAGATGGTGCCCACATTATCGTTCAAGCCTATGAGTTCAAACCCCACAAAAGAAAAAGCGATCCTGTTTATGTTGGGACCCGTCGCCATCGACTACGTCCGCGCGATACGGGCAGCGATTGAAAAAGACCCCGAATACGTTGAGAAGAACCACGAAGATGTCGGTAACATCATCCACGGGTTTCTTTCCGGCGCCGGATTCTTTTGGACGCAGGAGATTTTCGACAGCGAATGGCCGGACATCCTCCAGCAGGCCATCGCCCGACTCGCTCTGAAAGAGGGCTAAGCTCGTAATTCTGCTCCTCCTGATTGAGCGGAGAACATGGATGGACTCTGGGGCTCTCGTGGTTCCTATCAATCGTTCTTTCTTCAATCCTCAGGAAAATCCTTAGTACAATACCACTTAATGGAATGTTCTTCCACGATTATCTCGCGGGGCGAAGTTCCATATCCCAGTTGGTAACAAGCGCCAGCGGCATTTGATTCTGCGTTTCCACAACGGAGTTGAGGAGAAATCGTTTTCCGTCCGCTGCCACGTCGTAATCCCCCTGAACGAGCGAAACGGAAAAGAGCCCACGAACGTTGTTCACGTCCACCGAGGCGGCGGAGAGGACTATGTCGGCAGCCATCAGCTGTCCGTCGGGACTGATGTAGAAAATTTCCTTTCCATCGCCACGCCAACGAGGGGCAGTACCGCCAGCGAGTGAGATCTGCCAGTGGCTCCCCTCACCCTGAAAGGCTTTTACATACACTTCATACTGCCCGGACTCGTTCGACACATAGGCAACCCATCGTCCGTCGGGAGAGAAGAGAGCACCGAATTCGTTGAACTCGGTTTGCAAGAACGGAACAGGCTTGCGCTCGGCGGCTCCTCCGGATGTGTTCATAGGGATCATCCAAATATCACCTTGAGTCTTCTGCGTAGCGATATCGAACAAGAGAACTTTTCCATCAGGAGAAATATCCGATGGGTTCTTGTTATCCGGGGATTGGTAGACCATTTCCTCAGTTCCGCCACCCGAAATTGCTTTCTGATACAGGTTGTAGACTCCCATTTGATTGGACCCGTATACAATCCGCCGTTCATCCGGAGTAAACGTTGGAGACTGATTGTATGAGGCGGAGAATGTAAATCGCGATTTCGTTCCGCGGGCCACATCAAAGAGCCAGATATTATTGTTGTGAGAGGTGAAATCAAATATCGAGGAGGCTACGAATCGACCGCTCGGCGACAAATCCGTTGAAATATATTCTGCCAAACCCCCGACATTCCCAACTGTTTTTCCTTGTCGATCGGTAAGCAACAAACGAGAGCCAGCTTGCACATCCCCCTTTTGGTAGAGAAGAATGCCGCTTCGCGATACAGCAAACAACCCTCGGTTCACGGATTGGTCATAGCTAATTCCTTCAACAATGGTTTTAGCTTCACCGCTCAGTTCAAGCGAAGCCTCATCAAATTGCTGAGCTACAAGGTTTCGTTCTCGTACATATAAGAGGTACCCAGAGACGGCAACTGCATTGGAAGTCGCGAAGGCAAGTGTCTTTCTTGTTTTTCCGTCGAGCGAGCCGACGCAAATCGCGTCCCCCTCAACCTGCGCACCCGAAGCAGCGGTGCGGGCAAAGTAGAGAAAACGTTTTCCATCTTTCAGAAACCAGGGCCACCGATGTGAATTTTCGTTCCTCGCCTGGTCGAACGTTGTGATGGGGACTGGAGTTCCGCCGGATGCGGGAATGGAAAACAATGGCTGCGTAGGGCTCGGAGAGAAAACGATCATCCCATCTTCGTTCCACGTACCGCTCCGAAAATTGCCGACGTCGCAAATGGCAATGGGTGCACCCCCCGACGCGTCGATCTTTCTGAGCTTCCCTTGCGATTCGAACGCGATAAATTGATTATCCGGCGACCAAAATGGAAATACGGCTCCTCGTGTCCCCGAAAGTTTTTGCGCCGTCGCTGAATTGAGCGGACGAACATAAAGGAATCGTTTCCCTGAAGAATCTGTAGCCAGGAATGCAAGCTTCGTTCCATCGGGGGAGATGACCGGAGGACCGCCATAGTTGCCAAAGAACGAAAAGTTCTCTTTCTCCGGCGGAAGAATAAACGCACGAATAACTTGCCTCTCCGTCAATCGAGATTGAAAAAAGGCAACGCCAAACACTACCATTCCAACAAAGAACACGCTCGCAGCGACCCACGGAATGAACCGGCGATAGGCTGCCAGACGGAGAGGCATTACCTCTGCAGTTGGCATCGTACCTGATGGCGACGATACAGGTCGAACGACGGCGACTCGGCTGGTGCGCACGTTGCTCGACTCGCGCTTGTAATGCCGCAAGTCTTTTGCCACTTCGGCAACGGATTGCGTCCGGTCCGGCAATTCCTTCGCCAAACATTCTTGAACAATCGCATCAAGCTGCGGCTCAATTTCCGGATTGACGGCAGATATCGGTTCGGGCTCTACATTCACGATTTCGTAAGAGATGGCGGTTTCGTGTACTCCCCTGAATGGCGAGCGGCCCGCGAAAAGTTCGTACAAAATTACCCCGAGCGAAAAAATATCCGTCCGGTGGTCGGAGTCTTGACCTTGCACCAACTCGGGAGACATGTAGCCGACGGTGCCGACCGTGCTGCCGACTTTCGTCAGACGCGACGCGCCCTTCAACTTCGCAAGCCCGAAGTCCATAATACGTATGCGCCCATCTTTCTGCACCATAATATTTTCAGGCTTGATGTCACGATGCACAATGCCTTTCTCGTGCGCGGCGGCCAATCCGTCGGCGATCTGGACGCCGATGTCGATTGCCTGTTTTACCGGTAGGGACACAGCATGCTGTGTCCCTACATTTGCCTTCTGCCGCAGCGTCTGACCTTCCACGTATTCCATCACGATGTAGGTCTGCCCGTCGTGCTCTTCGATGGCGTGGATAGTACAGATGTTCGGGTGATTAAGCGTTGCCGCAGCTTTGGCTTCTTGAATGAACCGAGCCTTATCTTCCTCGGATGCAGAAAGATGAGGCGGCAAGAATTTCAGCGCAACGAGGCGGTCGAGATTGGCGTCTTGGGCTTTGTAGACCACGCCCATGCCGCCCTCACCTAGTTTCTCGAGGATGCTATAGTGAGAGACTGTTGTTCCAATCATAGGTTACTCCTTTGTGTCCCGATAGAATGCATCGTCCCGCGGGGCGGGATTCTGAAAACTCCAACCACTCGCTGGAGATCGCTCGTGGGGAGTTTTCGAATTTGGCCTATCATACGAAACCCCGTTCCTGAGGTCCCGCCAAACGGCGGCGGGATCCTCGTCCCGACCGTCGTCGGGACGGGACTTTGTAGACTACGTCCATTCCACCCTCACCTGGTTTCTTTAGAATCTCATAATGAGATATTAATTGTCCAATCATAGGATATCCTTCCTGTGGGTCGGGTTGCCGACCCGACCTGCAACGAATTTGAATGCGACGAAATGCCCCGACGGAGTTGTGGGCTTCTCAAGAATGTTGTCCGCCAGAGGCGCCCGCCAGTCCCGACTCGTCGGGATCGGGCTGGGATGCGCGTTTGGTGCATAATGCGAAATTGTCACAAGGTGATCCCTTCGGGATTTGTCCGATCATGATTGTCCTTTTCCGCTATTGCTACAAAACAGATGAACCCCTATAGGGGCGAGTCTGAGACTCGCCCCTACAAAGACTTTCTGCAAAAACGTTTGTCCGTTCATTTCAATTCTCCAATCCACTCTTATCGCTGCAATTTTGCTAGTCGAGCCTTCGCGTCGCGTAGCTCGGGAAAATCGTGGTCGGCGTTCTTCCAATTTTGAAGGGCTTTGGCGTACGATTCGATTGCCAATTGTTTGTTGCCCTGTTCTTCATAGATCTTGCCGAGAAAATAGGGAACGTATGCGTGTTCAAGAAAGTAATGGAACCCATCCCCCGCACCGTACGACCGAAGCAGCACTCGATTCAAGAACTGCCGATAGAGTTGAACAGCTTTATCTCGGTCCCTCAATAGATTGAACGCCTGAGCTTTGATAAGAAAATACTGCGGAGATGCGTACTTGCTGGAACCATCCACTTTCTCTGCAAGCGCGAGCGCCTCGGCTGGCTTTTGCCGCAGCAACGTGATTGTGGACTCCAGGAGATATGAATAGTTCAGGAACAGGCTGCCGAGATTCTCCTTCTGGATATGATTGTTGAGGCTTTCGAGATGCTTTTGAGCCTTTGTCGCGTCAGAACGTTTAGCCGCTGCAATACCGGAAAAATAATCGATGAGCGGTGGGAGGGGATTGTACTTACCGGTGTAAGCTTGTTTGCTTGCTTCAAACGCTTCGGCAAAACTTTTCTCCGCCTCACTCCATTTACCGTGAAAGGCATAGGTTTTGCCGAGGTCGAGTTTGTTCAACATAACTCCGTTCCAGTTGTCCCGGGATTTCAGCAAGTCAATTCTCTGTTGCAAGATCGAAATGGTCTGACCAAGATTCTCCTCGTGAACGTTCAGCAGGTAGTGGAGACGCATCGCAGTCAACCGACCTGCGTCAGTGGGAATTTCTGATTCGATCCGGGCAATTCTCTCAAGGGCTTTTCTTGAATCGCCGCCCAAGATGAGCGTTTGCACTTGACGATTATAGGAATTGAGGATGTCGACCTTGGATCGAAACGCCTCTTCTTGGCTGGCATAGGCTTTATCATATTGACCGAGCAGCATGTAGACTTCCCATTGAGAATCAAACGCATTCCAAGCATCGGGTATGAGTGCTGCATACTTTGTAATCGCGGTAGTAGCTTTTTCATCCTCTCCCTTGACCGCATAGAGGTAGCCTAACATGTTGTGAGTGTTCGGGTCGGTCGAATCCAACGCCAACGCCTTGTTCATAGCGAAGAGATCTGCTTCATTGAATTCTAGAGAGACCATTTGCCAATAGGTCTTTTCAAACGGAAACTCATTCCTCAACTGTTCCACTAATGAGTGGTATTCACTCCACCTCCCAGCAAATTGAAACGACACGGCATCAATGTATTTACGCTCCTTTTCCGTGGCTTTGAGTGCAAATTGTTGGGCTCGACGGATTCTTGCTCGGTGCGGTTCGGGATCGGTAAATGGGCTCAACAACGAAATCCCAAAGTTCGCTTTCATCAGTGCGACGTAGAGGTATGCCATCGCAAATGTCGAATCGGCCTCCGTGGCTTTTTGGAATTGTTCCGCCGCCTTCGTTGACTCGAATCGCATGTAATACTGCATTCCTTTTTGGTAGAAGCGGTACGCCTCAAACGAACTCGTCGTCACATCGGCAATCTTTAGTTGTTGAGTTTCGGCGGCGATGTGGAGTTTCTCGAGCACTTTCGGCGTGAGTGCATCCACCATCGCAAACACCTCTTCCACTTTTTGCCCCTCCACCTGATCCGAACCGACAATGTTGCCGCTGCCCACGTCAAGCAGCTGCGCCGTAATGCGGACGGACGAACCGATCTTGATGATGCTGCCCATCAACATGGTCTTCACCTGCGCCCGCTTTGCAACCTCGCTGGCCGTGCTCTTATCGATACTCTCGGCATCCTGCTTGCCAATCTGTTTGAGAATGTCGTACAGCCGCTGGCTGCTTACGACATCAAGCTCCTTACTGCGGCTGAGGTTCGTGGTGAGCAAATCGACCAGGATGCGCTCGAGGTCTTTCTCGCCGGTCCTATTTTCAAAATACATTACTGCAATAGATTTGTCTTTTGCACTGGGAGCCGAGTCACTCGGCGTTCGACTCCACGGCTGGAAAATCGCGAGCAGAACTGCTGTTACAAGTACAAGCACTCCAACGGCAGCGGCGGCAATCGTTCGCTTCGTTGCGGCAGCGACTTTCTTCGGCGCAATCGGCATCTCCCCCATTGAAGCGCGCGAAACGCGCGTCGATTCTTTCTTCAATCTGCGCAGATCGATCACGAATTCGTTCACGGATTGATATCTGTCTTCCGCTTGCTTCTCGAGCGCGCGGTTGAGGATGTGATTGAGTTCTGGAGAAACATCCGGCACAAACTGTTGGATCGGTTGCGGCTCCTCGTTCATAATCGAGTACATCATCGCCGCCTCGTGCTCACCGCGGAAGGGGAGTCTGCCGGAGAGCATCTCGAACAACAGCACACCGAATGCGAATATGTCCGACCTCGCGTCAACCTCTCCACCTTGTATCTGTTCGGGAGCCATGTATGCCAGCGTTCCCAGCGTGCTCGAAGTCTTCGTCAGCTTCAGTGAACCCTTCAGCTTCGCAAGTCCGAAGTCCATCACTTTTATCTGATTCTTCGAGTTCACCATAACATTATCGGCTTTGATATCCCGATGGATGATGCCCTTGCTGTGCGCTTCCTGCAACGCCTCGCCGATCTGGATTGCATAGGCAAGGCAATTCTCAATCGTCAATTTCCCATTCGCAATTGAATCCCTCAGCGATTTGCCATCTACGTATTCCATCTCGATGAACTGCTCGCCCGATTCTTCGTGTATGCCGTAGATAGTGCAGATATTGGGATGGTTCAACGTCGCGGCGGCTTTTGCCTCCTGCATCAGCCGGGCACGATTGGAATCGTTGGCAGTAAGATGATGGGGGAGGAACTTGAGCGCGACAAGGCGGTCGAGTTTGGTGTCTTGGGCTTTGTACACAACACCCATTCCTCCTTCACCAAGCTTCTCAAGAATTTTGTAGTGAGAGATCGTTTGGCCAATCATATTCTGTGCCTCCGCCAAAAAGAGGGCGGATCCTGAAAATTCCAACTGCTCACAAAAAATGTTCGCAAGGAATTTTCGGACATCCCGCCTTCGCCAAGTTTCTTGAGAATTCGATAATGTGAAATTGTCTGGCCGATCATACCTGAATCCTTATTACACGTTCCGTATCGTGGGCACGTTTTTTCATTTCGTGAACAATCCGTCGAGCATGGTGATGCGGGAATCTTGAACCGAATTAACAAAGAGCATCTCCCGACCATCGTAGCGGACTTTCATGCCGATGGGGGTCATCCCACTCAGGAACCCCGATACCTTCGTTCGCCTCCCTGTCAAATAATCGATTCGCCAAACGTTGTTGGCGTTATCGATATAGTGGAACGCGTCGTTATCATACGAGAGGGAACGGGAGTCCAGCGTATCTCTATTCATAAATCTTTTTTCGCTGCCGGGTATCCAACGCCCGCCGGAATCGAGTTTATAGACCACGTCCAAATCGCTCTTTGCGGGGTAGACGAGCCTGACAGTTGCCAGATATTTCCCGTTCAACACGGGGAGGGCGTTGATTGAGTCTTTGAAAAAGAGGCGCTCCGATCGAGAGACAATATCAACAAGCCAGGTCCCGGTGGGGCGTACGACCATGACGTTCTGATCGTCATACCACTGGTATGCAACCAACCCCCGGGAAATTTGTCGCGGCTGTGACGATCGATCCAGCGGCAAGACCATGATGCGGTTTGTGTCCGTCAGACCCGTGAACTCCGTGAAAACGATTTGTCGATCGTTTGGAGATACCCGAGGACCGATCAGGTTGAATTTCTTGTCCTCATCGACAAGTACTTCCATATGATTCCCGTCGTGGTCGGTTCGCACGATCTTTGTCGTGCGTTCGCCCTGCAGAGTGAAATAGAGGTGAGAACCATCAGGAGCAATGTCGTTCGACAACTGAGGTGCGACTTTGCCGTTCTTCGTCAATTGAACCAGTTCTGAACCGTCGAGACGAATGCGCCAGAGATCTGTCCTCTGCTGGGCCGTTCGGTAGACGAGCCGATTGCCGCTGGATGATACAACAACGCCCATATCGGGACCCTCGCCACGCGTCACCGGCTGTGGGAGGCTTCCATTCTCGTCTGTCATCCAAATATTATACCGACCACCTTTCGTTGAGGAGAAGAAGATTTTGCCGTTGTCTGCCCATCGCACTTCATCGATGCTTGCATTGTCGTGCGTGAGCGTCTTCTCGTTGCCGTTTTTCAGATCGTGCACGACGAGCTCGTGAGAACGTCCGGACCACCGTTGGAACACAATACGGCCTCCGTCTGGAGACCATCCGAAGGAGTATCCTCCACCTTGCCCCCCGAGCGTATCGATAAACTCCAGCCGTTCGTCCGTTCCGTCGGACTTCACAGTCCAAAGTTCCATCTTGCCGGAGGCACTTCGAACCAGGGGAACGCCAACCCGCAAGAATCCAATTCGATCCCCGGCCGGATTCCAGGTTGGAATCGCTCCCCCCAACGCGACGACTCTGGAAGACCCTCCGAGAACGTTCACGGTGGCAAGTTCAAATTTCTTTTGACCACGCCGCCAACGGGTGTACACAATCGTTCCGCCGTCAGGGGAGAACGAGGCATTCAGCGCACTCGGACCGGGCGAATCGAATCGCTCGGAGGTGATCTTCTTGACATCCCTATTCTCCAAATACATCAGATAAATATCCCACGTTCCCTCCGCATCGCTGCCGGGAAAAACAAGCCACTTGCCATCGCGGGAGATACCGGGGTACTCGTATTGAGCAACACCCATTTCCAATGGGACGATTGTTGCGTTGGCATTCAATTGAGCGGAAGAAGAGCCCAGCAGAAACCAAGCGGCGGCGCCGAGGATGAGGAGAAGCGCACCTGCACCCGCGAACATCATCGGCTTCCTTGATGCCGGCGGAATCGACTCGGTCGAAATGCTTGCGGCTTGATGCACTGCCGATATCCCTGCCGAACTTCTCATGACGCGAGAAGTTTGTTTCTTCATGCGCCTGAGGTCTACCACGATGTCTTCGATGTTGTGATAACGTTCGGCGGGGTCTTTCTCCAGCGCTTTGTCCAAAATGTGAACGATCTCAGGAAAAATATCCGGCACGAACTGCTGGATCGGCTGCGGCTCCTCGTTCACGATCGAGTACATCATCGCCGCCTGGTGCTCTCCGCGGAAGGGAAGCCTGCCCGTCAACATCTCATAGAACAACACACCGAATGCAAAGATATCCGAGCGTGCGTCCGCCTCTTTGCCTTGAATCTGCTCGGGAGCCATGTAGCCCAACGTTCCCACCGTGCTCGAGCTGCGCGTCAGCTTCAGCGCCCCTTTGAGCTTCGCCAACCCAAAATCCATCACCTTGATCTGGTTCTTGGAGTTGAGCATCACGTTATCGGCCTTGATATCACGATGCACGATCCCTTTCGCGTGCGCTTCCTGCAACGCCTCGCCAATCTGTATGGCGTATCCGACGGCATCGCTTGTCGGTTGTATTGGCAATTTCTTCCGCAGCGTCGGGCCATCGACGTGCTCCATCACGATGAACATCTCCTCGCCCGATTCTTCCACCGAATGAATCGTACAGATGTTCGGATGGTTGAGCATCGCAGCGGCTTTTGCTTCCTGCAGGAACCGTTCTTTATCCGTTGCGGAGGCGGTGACGTTATGCGGAAGGAACTTGACTGCAACGATGCGGTCGAGAGTAGTGTCTTGGGCTTTATAGACTACGCCCATTCCCCCCTCACCCAGCTTTTCGAGAATTTTGTAATGTGAAATTGTTTGTCCGATCATAGTTGACCCTTTCCGCTCCCGCTATAAATCAGCGGGATGCTCAAACGTCCTTCGGCTCGTTGTAAATCACTCGCCGGGGAATTTGGCACTTCGCCGACTTGCCCCGATTGAGTCGGGGGTTTTTCGAGAATCTTATAGTGGGAAATAGTTTGGCCTATCATTTTCTTCCTCCGTCGGGACTCATCCCCACGTTCCCCTGCTCTAACCTTAGAGAAGGGGATGCGCTGCCAAAGCTATTACATCCCTCTCTAATATTAGAGAGGGACCGCAGGGTGAGTTCAGAATGTGATATTGTCGAACCAATCATAAGCACTCCTGTCATGCCCACAAGTTTCTTAGTGGGCATCCACGCTCTGGATTCCCGATTGAAGCATTCGGAAATGACCACGAGATAGCGTAATGCGAAATTGTCACAAGGTGATCCCTTCGGGATTTGTCCGATTTTAATCCGCTTCTTTTTTGTGTTGTTATTTTTGGCCTATTGCGACGATTGTTGAATTTATGAATTCAGAGAAGGTGGCCGCGTACAGAGCACGGTTCCTTTTCCACGCCCAGCGAACGAGCCGCCCGAAAGATTGACTGGGGTCAAAACTGCTTTGTATGTCACGGTTCACGCCATCCCACAAAGGTTGGTCGAGGAGACCGATGATGTATTGATAGTGTGAAGTCGACCAGTTTGAGAGCAACGACCTCACGTAACTTTCGGCGATCTTCTGCTCAAGGAGCGGTGCTTTGGACGGATCGTCGAATTCCTCCACCGTAAGCAATGCGCCCTGGATCTCACGAGTCGCAACGGCAACATTCCATTCCACCCAGCCTTGCCCAAGCTGTTGCACGACTGCCGCTCTCGTGGACTGAGAATTCTGTCGGACCTGGATCCCCACAAAAACGAGCGACCCTATTACACCGAACGCACCGAGTGTCTCCACGAAGCCCCTGCGACTGAAAACCGTATTCCCGCTCATCGCTGCCTCACTTAAAAATATTTTCTATCATCACCAGCTTGGCGTTGAATTGTTGCACGATCGAGAGAAATTCTTTGTCATCGCTGCCCACAGCCATCGGCGATTGGAGAATGATGCTCGAAAACGAACCCTTCAATTGTTCCTGCCTTCCCGTGCGAAAACTTTGTCTCCACAACTCGCCCGCGTGGATCGTAAAGTAAATATAGCTTGAGCTGAATGACTTGAATGTTGCCCCCTTTGGTATGTCTGATACTTTTTGCGATTTGGATTTCGCGCTCTTGGTCGCATCGCCGGCGGGGAGCAGCCAAAAGCCTGTCGTCGCTTTCCGTTGGTCAAAATACAGGATCGCATTCTCCGATGTAAGCTTGATGGCGGTCGTCGAATCCTGGTAGAATTGTTCAGGGGGACCACCATCGACCGAGAGGAGATCATCGTGTGGCCGTCTCACCCTTTGTGCGACGAATTTGTTTGAGCTGACCCAGACGGCGGCAGTTCCGTACCCCATCTCTCTCGGGACACCCGGATTGGATGCTTCGACCAAGAAGATTTTTGATGAATCGCCACGGTTTCCGCTGGAGTTCATGCAGAAGGCAATCCATTTTCCATCAGGAGACCACTGTGGATTGAAGCACGGCACGTTCACATCGGTCAACTGACGCCTGTTACCGCTCGCACGGTCCTGGATGTACAGGTTGATCCCCGGTTTCAGCGGATCGCTCTCGCCCATCGTGAGCGCAACCGATTTTCCGTCGGGAGAAAGATTCGCGGAGGTAATTTCCCGGTCGTCGATCGTCAACTGACGTGAGGCGGAAGAAGTCAGGTCGGAGATCCAGATGTGGCCGACTCGCTGCTGCTGGAGATAGACGAGTTTCCGATCATCCGCTGAAACGCTGATGCCGATATCCGGCCCGCTTCCTTTCGTCAGCTGCTGAGGTGTCCCTCCCGTCGACGGCACCATCCACAGATTGGTATTGCCACCGCGGTTCGATGAGAAGATCACAAACCCGTTCCTTGTCCACGCCACGTCATCGTTATTCTTTTTGTCGAACGTCAGCTGACGCTCCGCCCCCGTCACAAGTTCGCGCGCGAAGACTTCCTGGTAACCTCCCTTAAAGGACCGGATCCACGCGACGGAGTGCCCGTCGGGAGACCACGCGTAAGAGAACCGGCTGGCGACGGAAAGCGAATCGGCATATTCCAGCCGGCTGTCGCCTCCGTCGGGTTTCACGCTCCAGAGTGCGTAATAAATCCCGGAACCACGAGGGACGGTTCGCACATAGCCAATCCGCTGACCATCGGGCCGCCATCGCGGAAGCACGATGTTCCCGCTGATGAGCGTCTTCGCAATTCCGCCCACCGAAGAGACCAATTTCATATCGACATTGGTTTGACCGATCACATCGTACACGACTTGACTTCCGTCAGGCGAAATATCCGCGTTGACATTCTCTCCTGTGACCATCGAATCTGCCGATATGCGGCGCGTTTCGCTCCCCGATACGTGCATATAGAAAATGTCCCACTTGTTGTTCGCGTCGGCGGCGGGAAAGGCGACCCAGTTCCCATCCGCCGAGAGTCCTGGATACGAAAACTGCGCGAACGGGATGGGAAGCACACGCAATGTCATGTTCGGGTTGAGCGATACTGTTGCAACAACCTCTTCTTTCTTTTGCGTTGTCAGAAAGACTACAGCGACCGCTGCGAGAAGCACGGCGCCGACGGCGAGACTGACCCAGAGCATCTTCTTTGACTTCACGACCGGTTGAACTTCGGGCTGATACGCCGGTGCTATGGGAATTCGACTGCTACTCGACGACGTACGCGAAACTCTGGAAGATTGCTTGAGCATCCGTCGAAGCTCTCGCGTCATTTCCGCGGCCGTTTGATACCGGTCGTTGGGATCTTTTTCGAGGGCCGTCGCAAGTATGTGGAGCAACTCCGGCGGCGCATCAGGGACGAATTTCAGAAGGGATTCCGGTTCTTCGTTCACAATTGAATAAACCATCGCCGCCTCGTGCTCGCCGCGAAAGGGAAGCCGTGCCGTCATCAACTCGAACAAAACGACGCCGAACGAAAAAATATCCGACCTCACGTCTGCTTCACTACCCTGAATCTGTTCCGGTGCCATGTAGCCGAGCGTTCCCACCGTGCTCGTCGCGCGGGTGAGCTTGAGCGAGCCTTTGAGTTTTGCCAAACCGAAGTCCATCACTTTGACCTGATTCTTTTTGGTCACCATGATGTTGTCCGATTTGATATCGCGATGGACGATGCCTTTGCTGTGTGCTTCCTCTAATGCCTCGCCAATCTGGATAGCGTATGCTACTGCTTCCTTCACGGGTACTGGAGCCTCGGCGAACTTATCGCGCAGCGTCACGCCGTCCACGAACTCCATGACTATGAAGTTCCTGCCCTCTTCTTCCTTGATGTCGTGGATGGTACAGATGTTCGCGTGGTTCAGCGTTGCGGCAGATTTCGCTTCTTGAATGAACCGCGCTTTGTCTTCCGCCGACGCCGAGAGATGCGGCGGCATGAACTTCAGCGCGACAAGCCGGTCAAGTGTGGTATCTTGGGCTTTGTACACGATGCCCATGCCGCCTTCGCCGAGCTTTTCAAGAATCTTATATTGGGAAATCGTTGTTCCTATCATCGTATCACCTTAAGGTAGTAGAATTGTCTTCGAGAATGTCATTTCCGTAGGGGCGAGGTGACCTCGCCCGTATCGTGTCAATAGAATATTTCCAAGGAGCATCAAGACGTAACTCCTGACGCCACGCTCTCAATTGTTCTCGATCATAGTTTCTCTGCGGGCGACTCTTAGAGTCGCCCCTACGGTGTCATCAATTTTTTGGTCCTGCAAGCTTTCTTTTAACTTCATCAAACCACCCTAACACGATGATTATCTTCGGTAACGTAAAATCTTGCGTACGGCTCACCAATCCTAAGAAACGCCGCCCATCCGGGCTGACATCTATAATACCGGTCGATGGCGGAACATCAAAAAGCTTTCGCGGATGAGAAAAATCAAACGATGACTGGCCCACGATGTCGACTACTATCATCGCGGACCCAGCACCATAAAACAATTCTTTGCCGTTGCGAGACCATCCAGGGTTGAAACCGCCTCCCGTCGATACCTGCCACTTTCCGTCTTGCTTCGGGAATGGAACAACATAAATTTCGTACTCCCCGGATTCGTTCGACCCGTATGCCAGCCAGCGTCCATCGGGCGAAAGTTGGGGTCCATATTCGATGGCACGACTCTGCGTGAAGAGTCGCGGAATCCGTTGCTCGTCTAACGGAAGGATCCAGATGTCTCCCTTCTCGCTGAAGAACGCCAGCTTTCCGTTCGAAGAGATCGATGTGATTCCTTCAACAGAGAGTCCATTGGTCAACCGTTCTTCGGCTCCGCTTCCGTCCCACGGCTTCCGGCAGATTTCATTGAATTTCCCATTCTCGGCTGCGTAGTAGACGAACTTGCCGTCGGGAGACCATAGGGGCGACGAGTGATTTCCTCCGGCGAACGTAAGTCGTGTGAGCGTTTTGCGCACGATATGATAGACCCAGATATCATCGTTTGCCGCAGCAATACGGATCGCCAGTTTTTGGCCGTCAGGGGAAAGTCTTCCTTGCTGATAAATTCTCCCCGAATCCGGCAGCAGTTCCACCCTTCCGTTCCGGTCTACCCACGCGAGGTTAGCGTTAAGTGATCTTGACCCGGACGGTGCATACGCGAACGAGCCGTTATTGGAAAATGCAATTTCTGCGGATCCGGTCGTAGGATCCATCCATCCCCCCTCTTCAACCGGCACAGGAGGTCCCTTCAGTTCGAGCCGATCAATGTCCATTGCCGCTGCATAAATGGTCCCGCCGCGCACGAACACAAACTGTCCAGTCGGAAGATACCGACCGAATACTCCCCCTCGTTGCAGGACCTTACGGTCGTTCGTACCGATTCGCTGTGCCACAATGAGGGCTTCGTCGAACGAGGTAATTTGGTTTTGCTTGACTGTATAGATGAGAGTTTTTCCATCGGGAAGAATTTGGGGGTAACGATGACTCACTTCGCCGGAGGCGCTATCGAGGGTCGTCATTGACTCCGGCGTTCCACCGTTCGACGGGATGCGAAAAATTCCCGCGTTCACATTTCCATAATAGATGAAATTGTCCACTCCCCACGAAATCCCTAGCACGATCCCGCTTAAATCATAAATCTTTTCGGGTGCGCCGCCGAAAACCGAAATTTTCATCAATTGTTGGTAGCGCCAGAATGCAATCCATTGACCGTCAGGGGAAAAGGAGGCACCGAGTGAGCCGGAAGTCCCTGAAATTGGAGCAGCGTCAATTTGATCCATCCTGCGAAGATAGATCTGATTGTTGTTTCCGCCAATGTAGGCGAGGCTTTTCCCATCCGGCGAGAAGGCCAAAGCGTTGTAGGCCAATGCCAACGGTGCGGTCGGGGGCAAATTCAAAGTGAACCGAGTCGTGGGGATTGGCGCTGACTCGGGGCTACTCCACGGACTCCACAGTGCGACAACAAGCGCCAGCATGCCGAAGAATGAGAGACCCGCGACAATCCAGGGAAGTTGTTTGCGGCGAAGGAAACCTTCCGAAGGTTCCAAACCTTCGGAAGGTTCAGAGGGTCGAAACACCGGTCGAACCGATGTAACGCGACTTGCGTGCGCACGTGTTGATTCCCGTTTCGCG
>Ga0315281_10000636_pt1 | contig 49283 bp, 34 predicted proteins | sample YL17G07_0_MG_FD_204540 | JGI IMG/M metagenome (GOLD analysis project Ga0315281, IMG submission 204540) | Sediment microbial communities from Yellowstone Lake, YNP, Wyoming, USA - YL17G07_0 | ecosystem: Environmental > Aquatic > Freshwater > Lake > Sediment | place: USA: Wyoming | collected...
GGCTGGGTGAGGCCGCACGAGGAATATTTGCGCCTTGGGCGGGGAGCGTCAGCCCGGCAATCGGCCTACCGGCAGTTGTTCCGGGCCGCGATCTCGGCCTATGACCTTGGAGAAATCCGCGCATGCACACACAAGGGCTGGGCGCTGGGGGGCGAGCGGTTCAAGGCGCAGGTCGAGGCATTGACGCAACGCCGGGCGGTATCGAGGGGGGTAGGAAGGCCGAGGAAGGAAAAGAATGGTGTCTGACCCCATTACAGTCTTCACATTACAGTCTTCATTACAGTCTTCATTACAGTCTTACTTATCTTGTTCCCGTGATTTCCGCGAAAAAAGCCCTGCTGTCCGGTTCTCGTCCGAGGAAATTCCTGACCAGTTTTTCAGGATGCGCCTGGCCGCCCTGCGCCAGAATGGTATCGCGGTAGCGCTTGCCAACCTTGGGGTCGAGCAGATTGCCGTCAAAGGCGGATAGCATGTCGAGCGCCAGCACTTGCGACCACATATAACCGTAGTAACCCGCGCCGTAGCCGTCGGCGATGTGCTCGAAACCGGCAGGGAACATCGTGCCTTCGACATAACCGAGCGGCGTGGCGCCCTCCATGCGCTTCCATAGCGGCATGACGGGTTCGGGTTTTTCCGACGAGAGCGCCATGTCATACATCGCCAGCAGCCATTGGCGCGCATAGAACACTCCCCTGCCGACTTTGCGCGCCTCATCGAGGCGCCCGATCTGATCGGAGCTGAGTTGCGGGCATAGCGGACAGACCACCTTGAACAGCGCGAGCGTCTGCTCGCGGCGCGCCCATTCCTCGAACATCTGCGACGGCGCCTCGACAAAATCGCCCATGACATTAGTACCCGCCTGTGGTGCATAGTCGGCCTGCGACAGCACGGTGTGCATCAGGTGACCAAACTCGTGCAGCAGCGTTTCGAATTCGTGATGATCGAGACCCTTGCTGCTGAAGTTGGTCAGCAAAGCGGCAAGCGGTGTGCGATGCGCGAGGCGCGATGTGCCGAAAATGGGGAACGCCGCCGCGTGCGCATACTTGCCTTCGCGCGGGTAGAGGTCGAGATAAAGCCCGGAAATGAATTTCCCGGTGCGCGCATCGAGCACGTCGTAATATTTCACCGCCGGGTGCCAGACCGGGACTTTGACTTCCTTGAAGTTGATGCCATAGAGTTTATTGGCGACCAGCATCACATAGGCAACCGCCTTTTCGGTGGGAAAGTATTGACGCAGCGCCTCCTGATCCATGTGGTAGCGCGTCTTCTTGATCTGCTCCTCGTAGTAGGGAATGTCCCAGTAACCCAGGAGCGTCTGGTCGAGCGGCGCGCCGTGCTCCCTGGCCTTGAGCGCAAGCATTTCCGCGAGCTCGCTGCTTTCGAGCGGCAGTACCACCGCCTTCACATCGTCGAGAAACTTGTAGACCTTCTCCGGACTTTCCGCCATTTTGCGGCGGATGGCATAGACAGCGTAACTGGGCAGGTCGTACAGCCGCGCCAGTTCGTGCCGCAACGCTTCGATTTCATCGAGAATCGGCAGGTTGGCGGCACCGCCCTGGTTGGTTTTGACGATCCAGTAACGCTTGCGCGCGCCCTCGTTTTTGGCATTGCCCATGAAGGACGCATAGGCCGGGTATTCCAGCCCGAGCACATAGTTGCCGTGTTCGTCCTGGCGCTGCGCTGCGATGTAGCTTTTCGGCAACCCCTGCATTTCCTCGGGTTTGACGATCGCCACGCCCTCGTCATCGCTGACATTGCGCTCGAACTGCTGGCGCAGGGCTTCCACTTTCTCGAAGATTTCCTTGACGCGTTTGCGCTTCTCCACGGGGAGCGTCACGCCGTTATCCTCGAACCCTTCGAGGAGGTCCTTCTGCAGTTTCACTTGGCGCGAATTTTTTGTACTTGCGGTCTGCACGCGCCTGAATAGCTTCTCGTTCTGGAAGAGTTCAGTGGAAAACCGGGTGATCTTGAGCACGCAGGCATCTGCTGCCTTGCGAGTGGCATCGTCGGTATGCGCATTGGCGAGAAGGTAGACCGGACCGTATAGATCCTCCACCTTGATCTGCAAGGCGTTCCACTCTTCGAAAATGCCAGACGGAGCGGACCGCGACGCCATGCGCCTCACGGCCGGCTCAATGCGCTTGAGGAAGTGCTCGCACCTGTGGGTAACCTGTTTCGCGTTCAGAATGGGGACTAGCGGACGCGCCGAGGTTAAAACCGGCAGGAAACAGATGGCGGCAAGAGCCCCCGGCAGCGCCAAGCGCATTGCAGTACGGTACGCAAGCCGGCATCCTTCCATCTCCTTACCCTACCTGGCGCCGGTAATCTCGGCGAAGAAAGCCTTGCTGTTGGGCGCTCTTCCCAGAAAGTCCTTCACCAGTTGCGCGGGATGCTTCTGTCCGCCCTGCGCAAGGATGGTGTCGCGGTAGCGCTTGCCGACCTTGGGGTCGAGCAGGTTGTCGCCATACGCCGAGAGCATGTCGAGCGCCATCACCTCGGACCACATGTAACCGTAGTAGCCAGCCGCGTAGCCGCCGGCGATATGCGAAAACTGCGCCGGGAACAGGGTGCCATCGACATAACCCAGAGGCGTCTCGCCTTCCATGCGCTTCCACACCGGCAGCGCCGCGCCGGGCGTGCCGGAAACCAGCGCCATGTCGAACGAAGCGTAGAGCCACTGGCGCGCATACTGGATGCCCTTGCCGTACTTGCGCGCATCATCGAGCCGTTTGATTTCCTGCTTGTCGAGCTGCGGACAATCCGGGCATACCTGTTTGAACAGCGCCAGCGTCTGTTCGCGTCGTGCCCACTCCTCGAACATCTGCGAAGGTGCTTCGACAAAATCGCGCATGACACTGGTGCCCGCATGCGGGTTGTAGTCGGCGCGCGACAACACGCCGTGCAGCACATGGCCGAATTCGTGCAGCAGCGTTTCCAGTTCGTTGTGATCGAGACCCTTGCGGTTGAAATTGGTCACCAGCACAGTCAGCGGGGTACGGTGCGCGAGCCGCGACACGCCGTAAATCGGAAATGCCGCGGCGTGGTTGAATTTGCCCTCGCGCGGGAACAGGTCGAGATAGAAGCCGGAAATGAATTTTCCAGTCCTGGCGTCGAGCACGTCGTAATACTTCACGTCCGGATGCCAGACGGGCACCTTCACCTCATTGAACTTGACGCCGTAGAGCGTGCTCGCGACCAGCAGGGTGAAATCGACCGATTTGTCCGTCGGGAAATACTTGCGCAGCGCCTCCTGGTCAATGCTGTAGCGCGCCTTTCTGATTTTTTCCTGGTAGTAACTCAAATCCCAGCGAAAGAGTTTGGTATCCGCAAGCGGTGCAGGCGGCTGGTGCGCCGCATCCTGCGATTTCACGACGCGCATCTCCTCCAATTCCTTTTTCTCGAGCGCGTTGACCGCGGACTTGACCTCGCCGAGAAACTTTTCCACATTCTCCGGGTTTTCGGCCATTTTGCGGCGAATGGCATACGCGCCATAACTCTTCAAGTCGTACAGCCTGGCCAGCTCCAGACGCAGTTGGAAGATTTCGTCGATCAACGCAAGATTGACTTCGCCGCCCTGGTGCTGTTTCGCGGTCCAGAGGCGTTTGCGCGCATCCTCGTTCGACGCATTGGTGATGAAAGGAACGTAGGCGGGGTAATCCAGCCCGAGCACATAGTTGCCTTTTTCGTCTTTCTTCTGCGCGGCGACGTACGACTCGGGCATGCCCGCCATTTCATCCGGTGCCATGACCACTTTGGTCTTGTCGTCGCGCACGTTGCGATCGAATGCCTGGCGCAGGTCTTCAAGCTTGTCGATGATCTCCTTGGCGCGCTTGCGTTTGTCCAGGGGCAGGGTCACGCCGGCATCCTCGAAACCCTCGATCAGATCCTTTTTGAGCATCGCCTGGTGCGCGTTTGCCGCCCTGACGCCATGGATGCGCTTGAAGAGTTTTTCGTTCTGGAAAAGATCGGTGTTGAATTTCGTCATTTTCAGTACGCACGCGTCGCCCGCGTCGCGCGCCGCTTTGCCGGTGTGCACATTGGCGAGCAGATAGGCGGGGCCGAGCACGTTCTCCAGGTCGATCTGCAGACGATTCCATTCGTCGAAAATCCCTGCCGAACCCGCCCTGGCTTCCATGCGTTTGACGGTTTTCGCGGCATGGGCAAGCGCCGCATCGCACTTGCCGGCGATTTGCGCGGCGTCCAGCACCGGCAGCAGCGGACGCGCCACGGCGGCCACAGGGAGAAAACACAATGAAACCAGAATGTGCGATACCTTCATGAACGACTCCTCCTGATCAAGCCTGCCTTTTAGGCAGACGGGTGCGAGCCTTCCCATCCTTTTGGGATGGAGCTCAAAAGCTTTTTTGTGTACTCCTGCCGCGGATGCAGATAAATGTCATCCGAGCTGGCCATCTCGACGACATCGCCTTCGCTCATCACCATCACCTGGTCGGACATGTATTTGACCACCGCGAGGTCGTGCGAAATAAAAATATAGCTCATGCCGAATTCGTCCTGCAAATCCTGCAGCAGGTTGAGCACCTGCGCCTGTACCGACACGTCGAGCGCCGATACCGATTCGTCGCAGATCAGCACTTCGGGTTTCATGGTGAGACAGCGCGCGATGGCGATGCGCTGGCGCTGTCCGCCGGAAAATTCGTGCGGGTATTTGTAAAACGCAGTCTCGGGCAATCCAACGCGCTCCAGAAGGTGGCGCGCCATGCCGACGCGTTCGCGGTCGTCGCCGCCGATTGAGTGTATGCGCATCGGTTCGAGGAGAATCTGGCCGATGGTCATGCGCGGGTTGAGCGACGCATAGGGATTCTGAAACACGATCTGGATGCGGCGCTTGTACTTCATGAATTCCTTTTCGGACAGCTTGAGGATATCCACGCCGTCGAACAACGCTTCGCCCCCGGTGGCGTCGTGCAGGCGCATCAGCGTGAGCCCGACCGTCGTCTTGCCGGAACCGGATTCGCCCACCAGGCCAAGCGTCTTGCCCCTGGCGAGCTTGAAGGTTGCGCCCTTGACCGCGGGTACCGCTTTCTTTTTGAAGAATCCATCCTTGAGGTAAAAATCCTTCCTCAGATTGCGAACTTCGAGAATGATGGCATCGGTATCGCTCACGCCGCGCGTGCGCTGTTCGCCGGTGGCCTTGCCGTTGCCGTTCATGAAATCGCTGATTACCGGAAGGCGCTTGGGGCGCACCTCCATGCGCGGCCGGCACGCCAGCAGCGCCTTGGTGTACGGATGCTTCGGCGTCTCGAAAATCGCCTGCGCGCTGCCCTGCTCCTGAATCGCGCCCTCCTGCATCACCACGACCTCGTCGGCGATTTCCCCTACCACGCCCAGATCGTGCGTGATGAACAGCACCGACATATGGCGCCGCTGCTGCAAACCGGCGATGAGGTCGAGAATCTGCTTCTGGATGGTCACGTCGAGCGCCGTGGTCGGCTCGTCGGCGATCAGCAGCTTGGGTTCGCACGCGATGGCGATGGCGATCATGACGCGCTGCTGCTGCCCGCCTGACAACTCGTGCGGATACGACTTCATGCGCAGGCGCGGTTCGGGAATGCCGACTTCGTTCATCAGTTCCTCGGTGCGCGCCCACGCCTGCGCGTTGCTCATGTTCATGTGCAAGCGAAGCACCTCCGCGATCTGCTCGCCCACTGTAAAAACGGGATTGAGCGAAGTCATCGGTTCCTGGAAGATCACGGAAATTTCCGCTCCGCGCAGCTTGCGCAGATCCGCCTGCGGTATCGTCAGGAGATTGCGCCCGCCGTAGCGGATAACGCTGCCCGCACCGATCAGGCTGTTCTCGGGCGGCAGCAGCCCCAGTATGGCCATCGCCGTGACCGACTTTCCCGATCCCGATTCGCCCACCAGCGCGACTGTCTTGTGGGCGGGAATGACGAAGCTGATACCTTTTACCGCCTCGAATATCGTCCCCTGATCCATGCGGAACGAGACGCGCAGGTTTTCGATTTCGAGAATATTGGTTGTATTAGATTGAGTCATTATTTTGCACCGCCTATTGAGGATCGTGAAAATGGATCACTGCATATTGAAAAGACCCTTCGCCATGCTCAGGGTGACGATTTTCTACCGGGAAATTCGCAAGCGAATTTCCCGAAGAAAATCTGTCATTTTATTTTGGGATCGAGCGCATCGCGCAACGAATCGGTGAGCATCGAAAACGCCGTGACCAGAATCGCCATGGCCGCCCCTGCCGCCACCAGTTGCCACCACTTGCCGATCACCAGCTCGCTTTGCGCTTCGGCAAGCATCGTCCCCCACGACACCATGTCAACGGGCACGCCGAGGCCCAGGAACGACAGAATCACCTCGGCCTTGATGAACTGCACCACATGCTGCGAAAGCTGCACCAGACACACGTGGCTCACGTTGGGGAGGATATGCACGAACATGCGCGACAGGTGCGTCGCGCCGATCGCCTGCGCGGCGCGCACGTATTCGCGCGAGCGGTGCTTGATGTATTCGGCGCGGATCAGGCGGTACGGGCCGGTCCACCCGGTGATACCGAGAATCATGATAATGGTCAGCAGCCCGCGGCTGAACACCGCCGCGAAAGCCAGAATCAGCAGAATGTAGGGAACGCTGGTGAACACGTTGTACACCCATTCGAGCGCATCGCCGAGCCTGCCGCCGACATAGCCGCCAAGCGCGCCCAGAATCGTGCCTATGGTCACCGCGAGCAGCGCCGCCACCAGGCCGACGAATATCGACACCTCGGAACCTTTCACCGTTTTTTGCAGCACATCGCGCCCCCACTTGTCGCCGCCGAAGATCAACGTGTCGGAACGCTTGATTTCGGTGATGGCGATTTTCTTGGTGCGCTCCTCCCATTCCTTGTAGCGCGGAGCGAGCGGATCGATGTCGCTCAGATCGACCGGCGGCAGCGTCGATACCCTGGAAGCGGCCGCCGCCACGGTCGCGGCTTCGAGATTTTCCGCGCCCTCCATGAAGAACGGATTGGCATACGACACACCCACTTCCTTCGACCACTGCTTCGCCACCAGCCCGGTGTACGACGCGCCCATCAGCAGCAGAAAAAACACCACCACGATGAGCGACACCACGCCCACCTTGTCGCGCCACAGGCGGCGCATGGCGAGGCGCCACGACCCGGCCGAAACGCCGGACGAGGTCAGAGAATTATCAAACACGGCAGCATTCATTTTCGCTCCCTCACTTAAAGGTGACGCGCGGATCGACGGCCTTGTACATCACATCGACCGTCAGATTGATAAGCATGGTGATCATGGCCAGATACACCGTGGCCGCCTTGATCACCGGGAAATCGCTGCGATTCACGGCGAGCAGAATCTCGCGCCCCAGACCCGGAATCGAGAAAAATGTTTCGAGCAGGAACGACCCGACGAAAATGCCGGGCAGCGCGATGCCGATATTGGTGAGCACCGGAATCAACGCATTGCGCAGCACGTGCTTCATCAGCACCGACGTTTCCGACAGCCCCTTGGCGCGCGCGGTGCGCACGTAGTCCTGGTTGATTTCGTCGAGAAAGAACGAACGGTACAGGCGCAGCGTCGGCGCGAGGCTCACGAATACCGCGAGCATGATCGGCAGCGGCGCGTAGGTGACGAGATTCTTCCAGAAACTGTCGCTCCACCCCTGCACCGGAAAAATGCCCCACTTGAAGCCGAAGTAATACTGGAACACGATGATGTACACGAGGAAGCTGATCGACATCGCCACCGTGCACACCATCATGATCATGCGGTCGGTGAGCGTGCCGCGCACATACGCGACGCCGATGGCGAGGATGACGCCGATGAAGGTTTCGAGAAACAGCACCGGCAGCATGATGGTGAGCGTCGGCCCGACGCGCGTCTTGAAGATTTCCGAAACCAGCTCGTTGGTCGCCCAACTGCGTCCGAAATCGAAAGTGACGATCTGCTGAACGAACACCCAGAGCTGGTAGTAGATAGGTTGATCGACGCCAAGCTGCTTGCGGATATTGGCGATCTGCTCGGGATTGGAAATCTTGCCCGCGAGCACCATCGCAGGGTCGCCCCCCACCCAGTTGAACAGGAAAAAAATCAACAGGACGACGCCGGCCAGCGTGGGAATCATCTGCCAGAGTCGTCGGATTATATAGGCGGTCATGCGGCCTCCTCTTTAGCTAAAAACGGCTTTTTAACCACGGGGAACACGGGGTTCACGGGGATAAACCAAATGCTGTTGTGCTGGATTCTGGCTGCTGCCAAGTGCAATGGCACAAGCAAACAGCTTTACGATTTTCCCCGTGCTCCCCGTGTCCTCCGTGGTTAAACGCTTTTCTTGGAATAATTCCATTCATTGAACTGCAACCTTCTGCGCCGCGACATCAATATCCAGATACTTGAAACTGGTGTACAGAATCGGATGCTTCTTGTAGCCCTTCACCCAGGGATGCAGCAGATGCGTGAACACGCGATGCATGCCCAGCCGCCACGGCGCATAGGCAAGCGTCAGGCGGAACATCTCGCGGTAAAGCTTGTCGCGCTCCGCGCCGTCCGGCAACCTGAGCGATGCCAGGTACAGATCGTCGTATGCCTTGAGTTTGAAGCGCGCGTCATTGGATTGTTCGGTATTGGGTCCGTACAAAAGTTGCAGAAAATTTTGCGCATCGGGGTAATCGGCGATCCAGGCATTCTCCGCGATCATGAAATGGCCTCTCTTGCGGTCACCCACGAGATCGGCGAATTGTACGGCAATTGCACTCATGCGGATGCCCACGTCGGCCATCGACTTGGCCCAGTTCTCCGCGATATCGCGCTTCTCGTGTTCGTTGGAAGAATACTTATACTCAAGGTATAACGCCTTGCCATCGGGTTGTTCGCGCCACCCATCGCCGTCCCTGTCAACGTAACCGAACATATCCAGCAGCGCCTTGGCGCGGCTGGGGTTGTAGGCATTTTCGTCCGCCTTGAAGCCCGCGACGAAGCCCGTCACGCCAGGCCCGACAGGCTGTTCCGCAAACGTGACCTGCCCCTTGCGAATAATGTAACGCTCGATGTCGCGGTTATACGCCAGCGACAGCGCGCGGCGCAGCGCCACCTTTTCCGGCGTATAGCCTCCAACAACGGGGTTGTCCATGTTGAAAATGAAATAGGTGATTTCGGGCTGCGTTTCGGGAAAAAAGCGGATACCTTTGGCTTGCAGGTCAGTTGCCAGCCGTCCCCCGGGCAGCACTTTCTGGATGAACAAAAACGGCGTCTCGTCCATGTAGTCGTGTTCGCGATTCATGAACGCGAGAAAGCGCGGCTGCTCTTCCTCGATCGGATATATCTCGATGGTATCGAGCAGCGGCAATCTCTTGCCGCGCAGTGCCTGGATAGCGGCCTGGTCCCATTCGTCTTGCGGATTCGCCCAGGTTTCGTCGAGCGTGAAGCCGCGATAGTTCGGGTTACGCTCAAGCACGACCTTGAAGCGCGGCGACCACTTCTTGAGGAAGTAAGGGCCGGTGCCCACCGGGTGGTTGTTGGTTGCTTCCGGATAGGCCTCGATCACCTCGCGCGCGACCGGCACGACATTGGGCATGGCGAGGAAATAGAGGAAGTTGTAATCCGGCTCTTTCAACTTGAAGCTGATGGTGTACTTGCCGCTGACCCTGATGCCCTCGATCCTGGCGTCATAGTCAAACTTGCCGCTCTGCTTCGCCTGCGCGGCAAGCTCATCGAGTCCCACCAGCTTGTTCTCGAACAGCCATTCATACGGACTACGATTGACCGGATCGCGAAAGCGCTTGATCGCGTACTCCATGTCCGCCGCCACCAGTTCGCGCTTTTTGCCCTTGAATGCCGCATCGTCCACGAAGTAAATGCCGGGCTTGATATTGAACGTGTAGCGCGTGCCGTTCTCCTGCGCGACCGGAACCGCTTCCGCAACCAGCGGCACCAGCTTCACCGGGCGCGCCAGATAGTCGTAGGTGAGCAGCGACTCGAACAGGCTCTCCATGATGCCCACGGAATAACGGTCTTCCCGCTGCGCCGGGTCGAAGCCTTTTTCGGCAGCACGAAAGGCGGTGCGTAAAGTCTTCTTCTCGATCGCTCCTGCCGTGTTGGTCGCGCACGCCAGCGCGAACAGGGTAAAAAACAGTCCAGCCATCCTATGGAAGCACATGCTATTTCGTCGCCCGGTTGAGGGCATCGAGGTCGATGTCCAGATACTTCCAGCCTTGATGCAGGATGGGATGCTTCTTGTAATTGAGCAGCCACGGCTGTGTCATATGCGTGCGAATGCGGTGCACGCCTAGCTTCCAGGGCGCATAGGCGATAATCAGCCGAGCCATTTCGTTATAAATAAGGGTGCGCTCCGGTGAATCCGGGAGTTTGCGTGACGCCTCATACAGGCGGTCGTATTCTTTGAGTTGGAAATTGGCGTCGTTGGAACCGCCGAAGGAATTGGGTCCATAGAGGAGTTGGTAAAAATTCTCGCCGTCTGGGTAATCGGCGTGCCAGGCAAGATAACCTCCCATCTGGATCTTGTTCTGTTTCGCCTTCTTGACCAGATCGGGCCATTTCTGAATCTCCATATCGATATGAATGCCGATCGCATCCATCGACTTTTTCCAGATTTCATTGAGAATTCTGGTTGCCTGATCCGGTGGCCCGGAAAGAACAAGCCTGAGCGGTTTTCCGTCCGGTGTTTCACGCCAGCCATCGCCATCGCGGTCAACATAGCCAAATATATCAAGTAACGCCTTGGCTTTGACAGCATCGGTGTCGTTCCAGTCGCTGCGAAAATCCTTGTCATACCCAGCCATTCCCGGCGGCACCGGCGACTGTGCGCGGATCGCCTGATTGCGGCGCGCGATCAGCAGTTCATCATCATTGTTGTAGCCGAGATTCATCGCGCGCCTGAGCGCAACCTTCTCGGGTGAGTAGCCCCCAATCACCGGGTCGGTCATGTTGAAAAACGCGGTGATGGTGATTTCCGGATCGGGCTCGCGTTGCATGCCTATGCCCTGTTTGGCAAGACGCGGGGCAAGTTTTCCGCCGGGCGCGGCAGTGTTGATGAATTCATTGGGAAGATTTTCCAGGTAGTCGTGTTCCTGGTTGAGAAAAGCAAGCCAGCGCGGTTGCTGTTCGTCGATGACCGATATTTCCACACGGTCGACAATAGGCAGTTTTTTGTTCTTGAGCGCAGCCATGATCGCCCGATCCTCAGGCTTGTCCTCCGGCGTGGCAACGAATTCTTCATCACGATAATTCGGGTTGCGTTCGAAAACCATTTTGCTCGAACGTTTCCATTCCTTGAGAACGAATGGTCCGGTTCCTACCGGATGCGCGCGCACGTCATCGCCATAGGTCTCAACCACTTCACGCGCCATTGCCACCACGTTGGGGCTGGCAATTACGTAAAGGAAGTTGAAGTCGGGCTGCCTGAGGCGAATGCGCAGGGTATAGCGGTCAAGCACCTGAATGCCGGCGATCGGCTTGTCATAATCGAACCTGCCGCTTTTCTTGGCTTCGGCAGCCAGATCATCGAGACCGGCAATCTTGTTCTCCAGCAAAAACAGCACCGGCGAACGCAGCGCCGGATCAAACATACGGCGGATCGAGTAGGCATAATCAGCCGCCGTGAGTTCGCGCTTTAAGCCTTTGAAGGCGGGGTCGGGCGCAAAGAAAATACCTTTCTTTATTTTGAAAGTATAGGTTGCGCCGTTGTCGCCCACATCGGGCATGGCCTCAACCGTGTTGGGAATCAGCTTGACCGGGCGCGCGAGGTAGTCGTAGGTGAGCATCGAATCGAAAATTGCCTCAAGAATGAAGGCCGAATAGCGGTCCGATTCGCGCGCCGGATCGAATCCGGTTTCGGAAATCTCGAAGGCAAAGCGCACGACTTTCTGCTGTGCTGCGAGTACAGCATGTGGTGTCACGATAAGGCACAGCATCAACGCCATGCAGCTTGCGTGCTTAACCAATGAGGTTGTGTAGCTCATTGCTTCTCCAAGCGCGACTGCACATCGAGGTCGATATCGATGTACTTCCAGAAATTATTGCTCAGGATCAGCGGTCGCCGGTAGCCAACCAGCCATGGATACCAGAGGTCGGTGCGGATACGGTGCACGTTCATCTTCCAGGGAGCGTAAGCGACTATCAGCCTGGTCATATCCTGATAGACCTTTCTACGCTCAGGGGTAATCGGCATGACTCGAACTTTCTCGTATTGCCGATCAAATTCAGCCAGTCTGAGGCGCGCCAGATTGCCCTTCTGCCCGGTATTGGGGCCATACAGATTGGTGAAAGAACTCTCTGCATCCGGTGAGGAAGCGGAATTACCCAGGCGCCACATCATCAATTTTCCAGCATAGGCCTGCTTGAGCAGGTCAGGCCACTTTGCCTTGTTGACATTCAGCCTGATGCCGATTGCATCCATGCTGCGCTTCCATAGCTCATCGTACTGTGCGTCTTGCGCAGCAGGCGTCGAATTGTATTGCAATACGAGTGGCGAGCCATCCGGCAGCTCGCGGTAGCCGTCTCCATCCCTGTCCACATACCCGAACATATCTAGCAGCGCTTTGGCCTTGGCCGGGTTGTATTCGTTGGCGCTGGTACGGAAATCGGGATCGTACCCAAAGACACCGGGGCTGTATGGGGTATGCGCCGGGATCGCCTGGCTTTTGCGGATGATGTTGATTTCATCGCTGGTTTTATAGCCGAGGCTGATGGCGCGCCTGAGCGCAACCTTCTCCGGGGTATAGCCGCCGATTTGCGGATCGTCCATATTGAAAAAGGCGTAATTGATATCGAGCGCCGCTGCCTGACGCACTTGAAGCCCGCGCTTTTTCAGGTTCGGAGCTAGTTGATTGTTGGGAATGACGGTATTGGCGAATTCCTCGGGGAGGAGGAACATCAGATCCTGCTCGCCATTGAGGAATGAAAGCCAGCGTGGCTGTGTTTCCTCAATGATCGAAATTTCCACCCTGCCTATCAGCGGCAATCTCTTGCCTTGCATCTTCATGAAAATCGCCTGGGCATCCGCATCATCCGCTGCCGGCTCGGCGTCAAAGTATTCCTCGCGAAAATTGGGGTTCGACTCGAACACCATTTTCGACGAGCGCTTCCAGAAGGTGAGCCGATATGGCCCGGTTCCTACAGGGTGAGACCCGAAATCGTTACCGTAATGCTCGGCCACCTCGCGCGCCACCGCGCATGAGATACGGCAATCGGCGAAGTTGTAGATGAAGTTGTAAAAAGGTTGGGTCAGCTTGATTTGCAGCGTGTAGCGGTCGAGCGCCTTCAAGCCCTCGATGGGAGCATCGTAATCGAACTTGTTGGTTTTACGCGCTTTGGCCAGCGCCTCATCCGACCCGACAACGATACCCTCGATTTCGGCAAGCTGTGGTGCGGACAGTTTTGGATCCATCAGGCGTTTGATCGAATACACATAATCTTCCGCGACGAGTTCGCGTTTCTTTCCTTTGAAAACCGGGTCGTCGGCAAAATAGATTCCCGGTTTCACGTGCAAGGTATAAGTCAGACCATCGGGGCCGATCTCGGGCATGGCGATCAGCGTATTGGGTTTGAGCTTGAGCGGGCGCGCGAGGTAATCGTATTTGAGCGGCGGGTCGAACATGCTCCAGTTGAGGATGATCGAATACACATCGCTCACCTTATGCGGATCGAAACTGGTCTCGGCGATTTCGAGTGCATAGCGCAGCACTTTGTTGGAATCCGCCGCAATAACTGCTGTCTGCCCGCACAACAGCAACACAAACGGAATGACTTTAGCGCGCATGAACATCAGGCGTTAGCGTTTCGCGGCCTGCTGCACGGCAAGATCGATGTCGACGTTCTTCCAGAAGTTGTCGCCCAGAACCAGCGGCCTGCGATAACCGACAAGCCACGGATACCAGAGATCGGTGCGGATGCGGTGCACATTGAGCTTCCACGGCGCATAGGCGACCACGAGCCGGGTCATTTCATTAAAGAGCTGGGTACGCTCCGGACTATCCGGCATGACCAGCATCTTTTCGTATAGGCGGTCGAACGCGGGTAACTCAAAATTGGCAAGATTTTGTTTGGGAGTGGCATTCGGTCCATACAAATCGATCAGGCCATCCTGCGCATCCGGCTTTGCGGATGCTCCACCCAGTTGCCAGCTCATGAGCTTGGCCTGGTAAGCCTGCTTGAGCAGGTCGGGCCACTTGGCCTTGTTGACATTCATATTCAGGCCGATGTCATCCATGCTGCGTTTCCACAGCTCATCGAATTGCGAATCGCGCGCCGTAGGCGTCGAATAATGCTGCAAAACCAGAGGAGAACCGTCAGGCAACTCGCGGTAACCATCGCTATTGCGGTCGACGTAACCAAAGAGGTCAAGCAATGCTCTTGCCTTGGCCACGTTGTACTCGTTGGCATTGCTGCGGAAATCCGGGTCGTAACCTGCGACGCCTGGAGGGTAAGGCGTCTGCGCGGGTATCGCCTGATTCTTGCGCAGTATCCTGATTTCATTCTGCGTGTTGTACGCGAGATTGATTGCGCGCCGCAACGCCACTTTCTCTGGCGTATAGCCGCCGATAAGCGGGTCCTTCATGTTGAAATAAACATAGGTCAGATCGAGTGCAGGCTCACGACGCATCATCAGGCCGCGCTTCTTGAGGTAAGGTGCGAGCTGATTGTTGGGGATGACGGTATTGGCGAATTCCTCGGGTAGCAGGAACATCAAGTCCTGCTCGCCGTTGAGGAAAGACAGCCAGCGCGGCTGCGTTTCCTCGATGACCGCCACCTCGATTTTACCTATCAGCGGCAAACGCTTACCGTGCAATTTTTTGAGTGTGGCCTGACCGTCCGCATCGTCCTCGGCAGGGTGAGCTTCGTAGTATTCCTCTCGGTAATCCGGGTTGACCTCGAACGTCATTTTCGACGAACGTTTCCACGCCGTCAGACGGTATGGCCCCGTTCCCACGGGGTGAGAACCGACGTCGTCGCTATAATGCTCGACCACTTCGCGCGCCACCGCACACGATATGCGGCAATCGGCGAGGTTGTATATGAAGGTATAAATAGGTTTGGTGAGTTTGATCTGCCAGGTGTAGCGGTCTAGCGCTTTGAGCCCTTCAAGGGGCGCGTCGTAGTCGAGCTTGTTGGTCTTGCGCACCTTGGCGAGCAGCGCATCCGATCCTGCGATAAGACCCTCGACCTCGCTCAGCAATGGCGCGGAGAGTTTGGGATCGAAAAGCCGTTTGATCGAATACACATAGTCTTCGGCGACAAGCTCGCGCTTTTTACCCTTGAAAGCAGGGTCGCCGATGAAATAAATTCCCGGTTTGACGTGCAGCGTGTACGTCAGCCCATCGGCGCTGATTTCCGGCATGGCAACCAGCGCATTGGGTTTGAGCTTGAGCGGGCGCGCGAGGTAGTCGTATTCGAGTGGCGCATCGAACATGCCGCCGACGATAATATTCGAATAGACATCGCTGATTTTCTGCGGATCGAAAGTCGTCTCGGCGATTTCGAAGGCGTAGCGCAGCACTTTATTGGCATCGGCCGCGTGAACTTGCGCAGGCAGCGTTGCCGCCGGCAGGAATAGCAGGATGGCGAATTGGCTCAGCAATGTTCTGGTGCGATTCATGCAACAGGCTCCCGATTCGTGGGGCCGCAATTCCTTTTGGGAACGCGGGCCGCCGCTACTATACCTTAAGAAATGCATCTGGTCTGAAACCGTTATTGCCGTTTGGCAATTCGTGTGCAGGCGGCGACAGCTTCCTCAACCGAAATATCCGCAACCTCGTGACTGGGCTTTTGCAGCAGCTCGTAAGGCACGCCCCACGGGCGCCAGCGCACGGCATCTGACTTGCCGAAGAAACAGACGATCGGTTTGCCCAGCCCCGCTGCGAGGTGCATGGCGCCGCCGTCGCTGCAAATCACGGTGTCGCACTGCGCCAGCGCGTCGATAAGGATACGCAAGGTGGGTGTCGCAATAGCTTCGATCGGCACATCTTCCAGCCGCGACAGGATCGCCTGCGCTTTGGCGTCGTCGCCAGGATGCAGCGGATTCCGTTCGTCGCCCGGCGACCAGAATAATTTCAGTTTCACACCGTAATCCCGGTGCAGTTGCCGCGCCAGCGCAACAAAGTTTTCCGCCGGCCAGCGCTGGCTGGGTTTGCGCGCGCTGATATGCAGGCCGACGACAGGCACAGAATTTTCCGAAGCCACCTCGCGTGCGCGCGCAACGATGCGCGGCGCGGGAGGCGCTGTGTCGATGCCGTAGGCGTGGAGCAGGCGGAACACGTCCTCTGTTTCGTGAAGCGGGCGGTCGGCTTGGCGTTTGACCGCTATATCGAGCCCGCGCGCTGCGCCATCATCGCGTGCAAAGCCGACAACGCGGCCCGGCGCGAGGAGGCGCGCCAGCCTCACCAGCCGTGGCGCATATCCCGGTTCGGCGATGATGATGTCGTCGAAATGTTCGGCGCGCAAAGCGAGCAACTGACGCGCGCGCCGCCAGTACAACGCCAGCAGCGACGTTCCCCGCGCGCGGTGCTTGGCCTTGGTGTAGGCGTGAATCGCGTTGACATCGGGATTGCCTTCGAGCACCGGGAGGTTGTAGCTGTTGACGTAGGCGGCGATAACGGCATCGGGAAATTTCTCGCGCAACGCGCGAAAGAGCGGCGTGGTACACACCAGGTCGCCGATGTTGTCGCGGCGCATGACGAGGATTTTTCCTGGCGCGGCCATCACGAGGTCTTACGTCGGCAATGCGCCAGCCATGCGCCGAGAAACATCACCGCGAGCAGTGCATGCTCGCTGTGCAAGGTGGTGTTGACCAACCCGATCGAAACCGTGGCAAGCCACGCCGAAAGACTCGCCCCCCACAACGCCCAGGCGAGATTGTCATCGGGCCGCGGCTGCGTTTTCAGTAGCGCGGCCAGCCATGCAAACAGAAAAGCCAGCATGAAAGCCAGGCCAAACGCACCGCGTTCGGCGAGCGTGTTCAAATACAGGCTGTGCGCGTGCGAACTGCCATAGTCGCGCTCGGCGCGGTATTCCCCGCTCTGTTCTTGCAGCCAGTTGCGATAGCGCGCCGTGCTGATCTGGCCGAAGTTGTCCATGCCGATGCCAAATACGGGGTATTCGCGCCACGCCGCCACGGCACGTTCCCAGATGATGTCGCGGTAGGCGAGCACGTTGTCGTTTCCCATATTGCGCAGTTGTTTTCTGACCACCAGCGGCTGCTCGACCGTGATGATCGCCGCGCCAGCCATGGCCGCAATAACAATGACCAGCAGCGGCTTCCAGGAACGTTTGATAAAGAACGCGCCGACAATCGGCGCGATGGCGCCCGCCGCAAGCAGGGCGACGCGGCTCCCGGAAAGCACGATGGCCACGCCGCACAAGGCGATGCCCGCGAGCCACAGCGCGCGCGCCGGCGCTTGCAGGTCTTTCCAGAACGCGCACAGCCATGCCAGGCAAGCGCCGAACAGGATGGTGAGATACACGGCACTGTGGTTCGAGTGGCCGACCGAGTGCAGTTCCAGCGCGTCGCGCTTCCCCTGCCACATCCTCCACGCGCCTTCGGCACTGCCGGCAAGCGTGCCCGCCAGCAGCGCGATAAACACCTTGCGCCACTCATGCGCGCCGTAGCGCGTGCGCGAAAGCGCCCACAGCATCAGGCCGTAACGCACCACGTCGCGCACACCATTCCATTCGCCGTGCGGCAGCCCGGCAAACGCCGCGCCTACCGGCGCCGAAACGATCAGCGCCGCGATGAGACTGTCCCACATGCGCCACGGCCCGCCGAAATCGCGCGCGCGCGCGCGATTGACCAGCCAGGTTGCGAGGTAGAGCAGCCAGAGAATATTTTTCGGCGCCTCGAACAACGGCAGGAAAAACGCGAACGCCGCGAGCAGCGCGACTTCCATGCGAACGTAGCGCGCCGCGATGGGTTGCAGCGGTGTCACGCGTGTTGCCATTAACTTGGGCATCAAAACGTCATACCTCTCAAGGGAGTTTCGGTGCGCAGGTGCGTTTGATCAGCGCCAAACGAATGCTTGCCGCAGCATGATTTTGGCGAGTTGCCGCCGCGTCTTCCAGGTCGTGGCATCGGGCCACAAATGCTGCCAAAAACGTTCACGACGGCTGCGCGCGCGAACTTGCATGCGCAGCGCCGTAGATTCCAGGCGCGCGACCAAACGATCAACTTGAATGCCTTGCGCGACGACTTCGGCGCGCAGCAAACGCAGCGCCTCGGGCGGCATCGGGCAGCGCGAATTAATTTCGCGTAATTGCGCGACAATAGCGAAATAGCTGTCGATACGCCGCATCAAGCTGGCGTCTTCCCTGCTGCCCGTCACTGACGCGGGATTGCGCCGGTAACGATACAGCACCCGGTCCAGATAAACCACGGAAGCGGCGTGCAGATAGGTTTCCGTGACCCAGCCAATATCCTCGTGCAGGATACCTTCCTGGAAACGCATTCGATGTTGCGTCAAAAAAGCGCGCCGATACACATGTAGATACACCAGGTGATGGAATTCGCGCTGCTTGCATAGCGAGGCCAGCCACTCCTGGCCCGTGAGCACGCCGCCGGGTTTGGGCTGCGCGTAGAAGCGCGCGTCTTGCGCACCCGGAAAGCGCTCTCCGTTAAACACCAGAATATCGCCAGCGTTTTTCAGGGCGGCATACAGGGTGCGCAATGCATCAGGCGCTATCATGTCGTCCGCATCGACGCACCAAACATAGTCGCCACGCGCCTCGGCGAGGCCGCGATTGCGCGCCGCGGCCGCGCCGCGGTTGTTTTGCCGATACACGCGCAGGCAAGGGTGGCGCGCGGCGAATGCGGCGAGCATGGCGGCGCTGCTGTCGCTTGAACCGTCGTCGATGGCGATAATCTCGACGCGCCCGTCGTCCTGGGCGAGGATCGAGTTCAAGCACTCGTCCAAAAAGCGCTCGACATTATAAACAGGAATGATTACGCTAATGGCCGGCCCAGACATCCCGCTGCTCTCCGCTCTATTACCGCGCCGCGCGGCTTTCTCTTCAGTAGCGCCGCAACCCCTTGGACTTGCGGTAAACTGCGCTCTGATACGCCGACCCTGGCGGCATTTTACGCCTGTCGCACCCAGTACGCAGCGGCAGATTCGCGCTGGTTTCCAACTTCACCCTTCTACGGATACTCATGGGTTTTCTAGACAATAAAAATATTCTCGTCACCGGCCTGCTCAGCAACCGCTCCATCGCCTATGGCGTGGCCAAGGCCATGCATCGCCAAGGCGCAAAGCTTGCCTTCACCTACCAGGGGGACGGCGTGCGCGAGCGCGTCGAAAAGCTCGCTCCGGAATTCGGCTCGGACATCATTCTCCCGTGCGATGTCGCCAAGGATGAAGAAATAGAAGGGCTGTTCGCCGCGCTCGGCAAGCGCTGGGATGGCCTCGACGGCATCGTGCACGCCATCGCCTTCGCGCCGCGCGAATCCCTGTCGGGCGATCTGTTCGACGGCTTGTCGCGCGAGAATTTTCGCATCGCGCACGATATCAGCTCCTACAGCTTCGCGGCGCTGGCCAAGGCGGGCCTGCCGATGATGCAGGGGCGCAACGCGGCAGTGCTCACGCTCACCTATCTGGGCGCGGTGCGCACCGTCCCGCACTACAACCTGATGGGGCTCGCCAAGGCGAGCCTCGAAGCCAATGTGCGCTATCTTGCCGCGGCGCTGGGGCCGCAAGGCATCCGCGCCAACGGCATTTCGGCCGGCCCGATCAAGACGCTCGCCGCCGCGGGCATCGGCGGATTCGGCAAAATACTCGGCTTCGTGGAAAAGGTCGCGCCTCTCAGGCGCAACGTCACCACCGATGAAGTCGGCAACGTCGCGGCCTTCCTTTGCAGCGACCTTGCCAGCGGCATCACCGGAGAAATCACCTACGTCGATTGCGGATACAACATCACCGCGGTGGGGGTGGAGTAGTAGTGCGGTGATGGGGGATGGGGGATGGGGGATGGGGGATGGGGGATGGGGGATGGGGGATGGGTGAAGGGTGAAGGGTGGGCCGCGTCATCGGGCAATACCACACTTCAACTCCTTCCCCTCATTGAGGGGAAGGCCGGGATGGGGTACTACAAAACACCGCGCTATAAATCAGTGTCATCCTGAGCACCGCGAAGGATCTGGTTGCTTTGCTCGATAGCTCTTCACGGCATTGCTGATGTCTTTCTTTCTGCGACCACCGCGCCGGGGGTAGCCCGGCAGCTACCTACTTTCTTTGTCTCGCCAAAGAAAGTAGGCCAAGAAAGGCGGCCTCGCCGCGCTCATGCTCGCGCATGAGCGTCCCCTGCGCTGCTCAGGACAACCGGCGGCTGCGGAACTTGTGGGCGGATAGGTATCGAGAGTTACGCATGCTATCTCCCGCCCGCTTCGGACAGTCCTCGCCGACTTCCCCGACCGTCTTTGCGCTGCTCCGCGGCTCAGAAGGGGAATTCCCCGCATATTGGTTTCGGCGAGCAAAGTGCTTACCAAAACCTGAGTTTCTGCCACGAAAGCGAAGCCGTGCTATTCGCACCCGGACATACCCGTCATGCTGCGCTGAGGTATTGCGTCTGGATCGGGGGATGTCCGCAGTTCGGCGAGGAATTCATGGCTGCCCCTGCGGGCAGCCATGCTCGCCGGACGGGTTTGCGATGCAGCGCAAACCCAAAAACACTGTCCGAAGTGGCCGACGGGACAAATGAATAACTCATAAATGACATCCGGCCACAAGTTGCGCAGCGGCCCGATTCAGACGCAAAACCTCGGGCATCCCGAAGGGAGGCGGCATCCGGGGGTCATTTTCTTGGGTTACTTTCTTTTGGACAAGCAAAAGAAAGTGACCTGCCGTGGGTCAGCCACCCACGCGGTGTAAACAGAAAGACAGATATCGCGAATTTGTGATCGGTATCGAGTAAAGAAACCAGATCCTTCGTCGCCTGGCTCCTCAGGATGACACTAGAGATTTTGCGGGGGGGAAGGAGGATCAATTCAGATTACCCGGCTCGCTGCGCTCGCTCAGAATGACACTATCGCCAGGGCGCGCGAATTTTCCCGCAATCAACCTCTCGTTCAATTCGCCTTTTTCTCGATCAGCTCTTTTTTGATTTTCACGCCGGCATCCTTGCGTATGCCCGCCAGCAGCGATTGCATTTCCTGTTGACCGAGCGTCTGTTCCAGGCGTTGCGTATAGGATTTCATCTTTGTGTCATCGACGACGGGTGCATCGTTGACCTTGCTGACGCGCACCAGCGTGTACCCGCCCTGGGGGTTGTCCAGTCCCTCGTAGGCGGGCAGCTTGCTGCTGTCGGCCTTGAGCACACGCTCCATCACCTGGGGTGGCAGCGCACCGGCGTTCTGGCGGCTTACCGGAAGATCGGCGGGCCACGTTTCAGCGCCCTTGCCTTCGCGCGATACCTTGAGGCGCGCTTCGCCGTCCTTTTTCGCGAGCTTGCCTGCTTCTTCGCGCGCGAGACGCCGGGCTATCTCCTGCTCGATGCTTTCGAACGGTCTGAGTTCGGCCGCCTTGTATTCGAGCAGCCGCGCTGCAACGAGCACGTTTGGTGCAATTTCCACCGCCTCGGTGTTGCGCTTGTTCTTGAGCACGTCCTCGGAAAATACCGACTGCGCGAGTTTCGGATTATTGAAAGGCGGTATGCCGCCTGCCCGGGCGAACCAGCCGCTGGTGCGCAGCGCCAGCTTGAGCTCATCGGCGATGGGTTTCAATGCCGTCGATTGCTCGAAAACCTTGTCGCTGAAGATCTGTGCAATCTCGGCGAAACGTTTGCCGGCTTTCTGCTTTTTGAGTTCCGCCTCGATTTCGATCGACGCCTCGGCGAACGACTTGCCCTTTTCCGGATGGATGTCGGTGAGCCTGATGATGTGATAGCCGAAGTCGCTCTGCACCGGGCCGGTGATGTCGCCTTTCTTCAAGGCGAAGGCGGCATCCTCGAAAGGCTTGACCATGGAACCGCGACCGAAGAATCCGAGATCGCCGCCCTGCTGCGCAGAGCCCGGGTCCTGCGACGATTTTTTCGCTTCGCCGGCGAAACCTGCGGGATTCTTTTTCACGCTTTCGTAAATCGCCTGCGCCTTGTCGCGCGCCGCCTTCTTTTCGGCATCGGTTGCCTTGGCGGCGGCGGCGATCAGGATATGGCTCGCCTTGCGCTCCTCTTTTTGCACATAGCGCGAGAGATTGTCCTGATAGGATTGCTTCAGCTCGTCGGCCGTCACCGGCGTCTGCGCGGCCAGGGCGTCGAGAGACAGCTCGACATATTCGACCCGCACCTGCTCGGGCACGGTGAATTCGCTTTTCTTATCATCGTAATACTTGCGTGCCGCGCCGGGTTCGAGTTTGACTGCCGCCATGTATTGCTCCGGCGCCAGGTTAATGATGCTCACGTCGCGCGTCTGTTCGAGCGCGCGCAGCAGCAGACCCGTCGGCACGCTGCCGGCAAATGCGGTGCGCAGCACACTATCCTGGAACTGGTTGCGTTGCAGGTCGCGCGCCATCAGCGCCTCGAACCCGGCCTGGGAATACCCCTGGTTGCGCAATATCGCGTCGTAGCGCGTTTGCGAAAATTTGCCGTTTTCCTGGAATGCCGGGTCGCCGATGATGGCTTCCGCGAGCCGGGTATCGCTGACCGCGAGGCCGGATTTGGCAGCCGCCGCGAAGATCAGATGCTGGTTGACCAGTTCGTCGAGCACCGAGCTTCTGACCTGCGGGTTATCGGCAAACTGCGGATCGTAATTCTTCCCCAGCATGGAGCGCATACGCTCCTGCTGCTGCCTGAGCGCCTGCTCGAATTCGTACACGGTGACCTTTTCGTCAGCCACGCTGGCTATGACCTCCTGGCCGCCGGAAGTGCGGATATAGGACTCGACGCCCCACAAGGCGAAGGGAATGGCGATCAGCGCGAGTATGACCTGCGCGAAACGGGTAGTGGCAAGAGTGCGAATTTTTTCTAGCATGATGCGGCGCTTATCCTGGAAGAGGTCAAGATGACTGTAGGGATGGGGAGCCGAATGAACTCGAGCTCGCTCCGAGGCGTGCATTTTACAGCAAAACCCGCCGCTGGCTGCCGCGATACGGGGCAGCGCAACGGGAAAGAGTGGATTTTCAGCCCGCGCGCGTGAGGAGGCGCGGGAAAGGCTTCACTTCGCCTATTTCGCTTCTTGCCGGGAAGGCGGCGCTCCGCGCATCGTTCCTGCGCTGACCCGCCAGGACGGGCATGCGAATGTTCTTCCCGGTTGCCAGCAGCGCGAAAGCCTCCGGCGCGACCGGGCGGCTGAAAAGATATCCCTGGCCATACCGGCAACCGATCAGGTGCAATGCGTGGAGTTGATCTTCGGTTTCGATACCCTCGGCGACGGCGTGTTTCTCCATGCTGTGCGTCAGGGCGAGAATGGTGCGCACGATCGCCGCGTCATCCGCATTGGTGCAGATGCCGTCGACAAACGACTTGTCGATTTTGATGGTATTGGCGGGGATGCGTTTCAGATAGCTAAGCGACGAATAGCCGGTGCCGAAGTCATCGATAGCGATTTCGATGCCGATTTCCTTGAGGGCGCCCAGAACGCGAATGCTCGACTCGGGATCTAGCATGGCCGCGCTTTCCGTCACCTCCAGTTCCAGCCGCGATGCCTCTATCCCGGATGTGGCGAGAACACGCTGTACCCGTTCGACCAGATGCGGGTCCTGGAACTGCCGCGTGGATAGATTGACCGAAATTTTGATCTCCATGCCGATATCGAGCCAGGCCTTTACCTGTTTACAGGCTGCGTTCAGGACCCATTCTCCGAGCGGAAGAATGAGGCCGGAGTCCTCGGCGATGGGAATGAACTTGTCGGGGCGATGTTCCACGCCGTGGATATCCTTCCAGCGCACCAGCGCCTCGGCCTTGATGATGCGGCCGGTTTCGAACTCGATGATCGGCTGGAAATTGAGACGGAATTCCCCGCGCTTCAACGCATCGCGCAACTGCGCCTCCATGGAAAAGCGCTGCCTGACCTGCTCGCTGAGATGGGACTCGTAAAATGCGTAACCGCTGCGCCCCAGCCGTTTCGCTTCGTACATCGCCGTATCGGCATGCTTGAGCAGGGACACGCGCTCGCAGCCATGCTCGGGAAAGACGGCGATGCCGATGCTCGTTGTCACCTGGGTCTGATGTCCTTCAAGCAGGAACGGCATGCGGAACGCGTCGATGATGCGCTCCGCGGTGCGAATGCCGGCCTCGCCGGTGCTGCCGGGAAGTATCGCCAGAAATTCATCGCCTCCCAGCCGGGAAAGCACGTCGTCCTGGCGCAACAGCGTGCGCACGCGCTTGCCGACCTCGACCAGCAATTGATCGCCGGCTGCATGGCCGAGGGCATCGTTGATGTCCTTGAAACGGTCGAGATCGAAATACATCAGCGAAATAGGACGCCGCTCCTCGGTCGCAGCCAGTACCTCGTGCTCCAGCAGCTCTTCCGCGCCGGCGCGATTGGGTAATCCGGTCAGCACATCGCGGCGCGCCTGGGTCATGAGTTCCTGGCTGTGCGAGTTTTCATGCACAGCGACGCGGAAAGTCACCGCGCCAAAAATCGCGACGAATATCAGAAACACCAGCAGAACGGGGCCGTTGTTGTCGAGCCAGCGCGACCAGACAAAAGTCATGGGCACCGAAACATAAGCGTAGTGCCGGCTGTGCGCAAGATGCGTGTAGGCGCCGATGCGCCGGCTTCCGGTGGTTGTCCAGGGCGAATAGCCGAGGAATTGACCCGAGGCGACCCCCGGATTCCGTCTGATCGCATCCGCCAGCGGGCTGGAATGGACTTTGGCGAATACTTCCTCCGCATTGTCCACCGGCCAGCGTGCCTGCATATAGCCGTCTTCACGCAACAGCCCCACCACGCCCTGGGAAGGCAAAGGGAACTGATAGAAGAAACTTTCGCGCTGCTCGAGCGGAATGGCCGCCTGAAGCACGAAGCGCGGCGCACCCGCGGCATTGCGCACCGTATAGCGGAATGGGAAGCGCCACTGCTGGAGAACTTTGCCGAACTCCGGACGGCCGATGGTGAAGCGCGAAGCATCGGCCATGGCTGCGTGCAGTTCCTTCAGGTAGTCTTGATCGTTCCTTAAACTCGGGAGCTTCGCACCGGGCTTGGTCGCGGTGTTCAGCAGCATTTCTCCCTCGGGCGAAAAAAGAACCATGGCCCCGATTTCGGGGCGCCGCGCCTGGAAGCGCTCAAGTACGGGACGGGCATGCTCGGGGTAATTGAGGACATCCATCCTGGCAAGCAGGTCGCCGAGCGGCTCGAGGCCGTTGCCGAGATCGTCGAAATAAGCTTGCGTAGCCGCGGCCAGGAATCCCGACAGCACGCCCAGGTTTTCGCGAACATCGCGCTGCTCGCGCTGCCAGCTGGTATAGCCCAGCGCGATCAGTCCCAGCGTGCCCGCGACCACAAATGCCACGAACGCGCCACGTACCAGACGTGCGAAAGGGCTTGAAGTCCGTTGCGCCATGCGATTGCCCGTTGTTGGTTAGTCTTGCCCCGAGAAACCTCCAAACAAGGCTTAAAGGGGTTGCGACGAAAGACTCAATTAGGGAACCTCTGAACAAATGCCATCCCCGCGAAAGCGGGGAACCATTTTTCCTTACAAAACATGGATTCCCGCTTTCGCGGGAATGACAAATCAGGACTTGTTCGGGGGTTCCTTAAAAGTCCCCTCTGTATTTCGGCAACTTGCCTGACAACTTGAGAGGAATTCCGTTAATGCACCAAGAAGAGTGTTAAACAGTCTTGGTGCACCACGCACCATGGCGGTGCCTGACAGGCGCGATTTGCGCATTTTTGGGGTAGTTAGAAAACAAATTCAGAGAGTTACTCGTTGGCACAGCACTTGCATTAGTCATGACAAATATTATGACTTGGTCAGACGGAGCACAAAAATGAAGCGCATGAAATTGGTACTGGTGGGCAACGGCATGGCCGGGGTGCGAACTCTGGAGGAGTTGCTCAAGCTGACTCCCGATCTCTACGACATCACCGTGTTCGGCGCCGAACCGTATGCCAATTACAACCGCATCCTGCTTTCCCCGGTGCTGGCCGGCGAACAGACTATCAAGGACATCATGTTGAACGATGTCGACTGGTACGAGAAAAACGGCATCACCCTGCATCTCAACAAGAAGATCGCGCGCATCGACCGCACGCGACGCATCGTGCACGCGCAAGACGGTACCAGTGCCGAGTACGATCGGCTGATTCTCGCCACCGGGTCCAATCCTTTCATCCTGCCCGTGCCGGGCAACGATCTCGATGGCGTGATCAGCTTCCGCGATATTCACGACGTGGATGCCATGATCGAGGCATCCGCAAAATACAAGCACGCCGTGGTGATCGGCGGCGGCCTGCTCGGCCTGGAAGCCGCCAACGGCCTCAAGCTGCGCGGCATGGATGTAACCGTGGTGCATGTGCTCGACTGTCTGATGGAACGTCAGCTCGACCCCACCGGTTCGAAAATGCTGCAACAGAGCCTGGAAGACAAGGGACTCAAGTTCCTCATGGGCAAGCAGACCGAGCAGCTCATCGGCAAGGGCGGACGCGTGTCCGCGGTGCGTTTCAAGCCTGCCCCCGGCTCCGCTCCGGGGGATGGCAGCGAAGTCCCCGCCGATCTGGTGGTGATGGCGGTCGGCATTCGCCCCAATACCACACTGGCCGAATCAGCCGGCATTCACTGCAACCGTGGCGTCGTGGTCAACGACACCATGCAGACTTTCGATCCGCGCATCTATGCCATAGGCGAATGCGTGTCGCATCGCGGCGTGGCCTACGGTTTGGTGGCGCCGCTGTTCGAAATGGCCAGGGTGTGCGCCAACCACCTCGCGCAATACGGCATCGGGCGTTACACCGGCTCGGTGACCTCGACCAAGCTCAAGGTGACCGGCATCGAGCTGTTCTCGGCAGGGGATTACCTGGGTGGCGAAGGCACCGACGCCCTGGTGCTATCCGACCCCAAGGGCGGTCTCTACAAGAAGCTGGTGCTGAAAAACAACAAGCTCGTCGGCGCGGTGCTCTATGGCGAGAGCGAGGACGACTCCTGGTATTTCAGACTGATGCGCGAGGGCACGGATATTTCCGCGTTGCGCAATCGCCTGCTGTTCGGTGAAAGCAATCTCGGCGACGCCGGTCACGGCGGCCAGAACCGCGCTGCCGCGATGAAGGATGCCGACCAGGTGTGCGACTGCAATGGCGTGTGCAAAGGCGCTATCGTCAAGGCCATCGTCACCAAGGGTCTTTTCACGCTCGACGACGTCAAGGCGCATACCAAGGCTTCCGCTTCGTGCGGTTCGTGCACCGGCCTGGTCGAGCAGATACTCGCCAACACGCTGGGCGGCGAATACGAGGCGCCCGAAGCCAAACCAATGTGCAAGTGCACCGATTACACACACGACCAGGTGCGCGCCACGATCCGCGACAAGCATCTGACTTCCATCGCGGATGTCATGGCCTATCTCGAATGGAAGCGCGCGGACGGCTGCCAGTCGTGCCGTCCCGCACTCAACTACTACCTCATTTCGACCTGGCCTGAAGAAGCGAAGGACGATTACCAGTCGCGCTACATCAACGAACGCGCACACGCCAACATCCAGAAGGACGGCAGCTACTCGGTGGTGCCGCGCCTGTGGGGCGGATCGGTGAGCGTGGACCAATTGCGCGCCATAGCCGATGTGGCCGAGAAATTCAAAGTGCCGGAAATGAAAATCACCGGTGGCCAGCGCATCGACCTGTTCGGCGTAAAAAAAGAGGAACTGCCCGCGGTGTGGGGCTTCCTCGCCGATCGCGGCCTCGTTTCCGGCCACGCCTACGGCAAGGCGCTGCGCACCGTGAAAACCTGCGTCGGCTCCGACTGGTGCCGCTTCGGCGTGCAGGACTCGACGCAGATGGGCATCGACCTCGAGGAAATGACCTGGGGTTCGTGGACGCCGCATAAATTCAAGATGGCCGTGTCCGGCTGCCCGCGCAACTGCGCCGAAGCCACCATCAAGGACTTCGGCGTGGTCGGCATCGACTCCGGCTGGGAACTGCACGTCGGCGGCAACGGCGGCGTGAAAGTGCGCGCCACCGACCTTCTGTGCCGCGTCACCACGCGCGAGGAAGTGCTGGAATATGCCGGCGCCTTCATGCAGATATACCGCGAGGAGGCGCGCTACCTGGAGCGCACCGCGCCCTGGGTCGAGCGCGTGGGATTGCCCTACATCAAGGGTCGCGTAGTGAACGATGCCGAGGGTCGCGCCGCGGCCTATAAACGCTTTCTCGAATCGCAGGAAATCTACCGCTTCGACCCCTGGGCCGAGCGCGCCAAGGGCGTGGACAAACACGAGTTCACACCGCTGAAAGTGGTGGCGGGTTAATACGCAATGAAAATCCTGAACCACGGAGAACACGGGGGACACGGAGTTTTCCAGATAAGGGTTTCCTCCGTGTACTCCGTGGTGAAAAAAGGATTTTTGAAATGACCGCAGTAGTTATGTAGGTTGGGTTAGCGGCTTTATCGCGTAACCCAACAAAACCCGATGAACGCAAGTTGAGTTTGTTGGGTTACGGCGCAGAAGCAGCGCCTAACCCAACCTACATACTGAAAGGAATCTGAAATTGAACTCTTTAGCCAGGAAAGTTGCAATGCAAGAACAATGGATTGAAGTGGGCAAAGTAAGCGACATCCCGCGGGACGGCGCGCGCATGGTGAAGACGCCGCTGGGCGACATCGCCGTGTTTCGCAATATGCAGGATGAAGTGTTCGCGCTGCGCGACAAGTGCCCCCACAAGGGCGGCCCCTTGTCGCAGGGCATCATCTACGGCAAGACCGTGGCCTGCCCGTTGCACAACTGGAGCATTGCGCTTGACACCGGCATGGCAGTGGCGCCGGACGAAGGCTGTGCTGCCTCGTTCCCGGTGCGGGTGGAAGGCGAAAAAGTATTTCTGTCGCTGACACCGAACACAGACTGCCAGGAAAAATAAAATGTTGTTCGGACGACACACCAAGAACCCCATCAGGATCGCCGACAAGGGCGTCGTCGAGTGGAAGTACGCCGCCTGTGGCTACTGTTCCACCGGTTGCTCCATCGAGGTCGGCATGAATGCGGAAGGCAAGGCGGTCGCCTCGCGTGGCGTGGCGGATGCCGACGTGAATCGGGGCAAGCTCTGCCTGAAGGGCATTTTCGAACATGAGCTGTTCGCCTCCGCCGGACGCGGCACCCAGCCCCTGATGCGGGAAAATTGGCACGATGGGCACGATGCGTGGCAGCCCGCCACCTGGGACGCCGCGCTGGACAAGCTGCATGATGAGATCGTGCGCATCCAGGCCAGGCACGGACGCGATTCCTTCGCCATCATCTCCACCGGTCAGTTGCTCACCGAGGAGTTCTACACCCTGGGCAAGCTGACACGCGGCCTGATCGGCACCAACAATTACGACGGCAACACCACCCTGTGCATGTCGTCGGCGGTGTCCGGTTACAAGCGTTCTTTTGGCTCCGACGGTCCGCCCGGCTGCTACGAGGACTTCGAGCACACCGGCTGCCTGATTGCCTGGGGCTCCAACCTGCCGGAGCAGCATCCCATCATTTACTGGCGCATGAAGGAGGCGCAGGCGGCGCGCGACTTCCCCCTGATCGTGGTGGATCCTCGCGTTACCATGCTGGCGCAGAACGCGCACATGCACCTGGCCATCACCCCCGGTACCGACGTGGTGCTGATGAACGCGCTGATGCATGTCATCTTCGCCGAAGGACTGGAGGACAAGCGCTACATCGAGGCGAACACCAACGGTATTGAAGAACTGAAAGCCGAAGTCGCCAAATACGATCCGGTGACAGCCTCCAAAATCTGCGGCATCGACGAAGACACCATCCGCGTGGTGGCGCGCACTTTCGCCAAGGCGCCTGCCGCCATGCAAATCTGGACCATGGGCATCAACCAGAGCACGCATGGCTCCGACGGCGTGGTGGGCATCAACAACCTGGCGCTGATCACCGGCAACATCGGCAAGCCGGGCGGCACCTCGCTGTCCATCACCGGCCAGTGCAACGCGATGGGAACGCGGGAGTGGTCGTCCTGCTCCGGCCTGCCCAACTACCGCGCTCTGGAAAACGCATCACACCGCGAGGAGGTGGCGAAATTCTGGAACGTCGATCCGGAGTTCTTCCCCAAACAGCGCGGCATGTACCAGACCGACATCTACCAGGCGATGGAAGCCGGGCAGATCAAGGGACTGTGGCTGATTGCAACCAACCCGCTGTCATCCCTGCCCAACACGGCGCGCATCCGCAAGGCCATGGAGCAACTCGAATTCTGCTGCGTGCAGGACTGCTACCAGGACGTCGAAAGCGCCCAGTACGCGCACGTCTATCTGCCTGCTGGCACCTGGGCGGAGAAGGACGGCGTGATGACCAACACCGAGCGGCGCATCAATCTGGTCAAAGCGTTGACCCCGCCACCGGGCGTGGCCAAACCTGACCTGTGGATATTCAATCGCGTGGCGGAACGCTTCAACCTGAACAACAAGGTGAAGTTTCCTGAAAAAGCCGCCGATATTTTTCTGGAGATGGGCGAGCTGTCGCGCGGTCGTCTGGCCGACATTTCCGGCATGAACCATGAGCTGCTGGAACAAAATCGCGGCATCCAATGGCCTTACACCGCCGGGCAGGCCGCGCGCGGCGAAGCGCCGCCGAAAGGCGGCAAGCGCCTCTATACCGAGGATGGCGTCTTCAGTTATCCGGGCGGTCGCGCGAAACTGATCCCGCTGCCGTTCATCGATAACAACGAAGTGCCGGACGAGAAGTTCCCGATCTGGCTCAACACCGGGCGGCTGGTCGAGCACTGGCACGGGCGTACCAAGACCGGCAAAATCGCCAACAACAACAAGTTCAGCCCGATCCCGTTTATCGAGATCAACCCCGACCTGACTGAGGAACTGGGCATCCAGCGCGGCGAATATGTGCGCATGGTGTCGCGTCGTGGCGATGCCGTGGCCATGGCCATGCCCACGCAGCGGGTGCCGAAGAACATGGTGTTCCTGCCCTTCCACTTCTTCGACTGCGCCAATCGCCTGACCCTGGGTCTGCTTGATCCGCATTCGCGCCAGCCCGCCTACAAGCAGTCCGCCATCCGCATCGAGAAGATTGCCGACCAGCAGTCGGCAGCAAAGCTGTCGATGGAAATGCGTAAGTTCTAACGAATTCACTATTCCACTATGTTCCCCATCCGCCCCAACGAACCCGGCTACGCGCTGCTGAAAGACCCCACCAGCCAAGCCTGCAACCGCTACGGCCAGTCCATTGAGACCGTGCCGGATGGCGACGCCCTGCGCGGCCAAAGCCTCAACATCAACGGCGACGGCGAGATCGGGAACAATCCCAATCGCTACAAGCAGCACGGCTTTTTCTTCAACGCCGACAACTGCATCGCCTGCCATGCCTGCGAGTCGGCCTGTTCGGAAAAGAATGATGTCCCGTCGCATCTGGCTTTCCGCTCGGTGGGTTTCGTCGAGGGCGGCACCTACCCGAACACCCAGCGCCTCAACATTTCGATGGCCTGTAACCATTGCGATGACCCGGTCTGCCTGAAAGGCTGCCCGACCCGCGCCTACACCAAGTTCGCGGAATACGGCGCGGTGTTGCAGGATCCGGATATCTGCTTCGGCTGCGGCTATTGCACCTGGGTCTGCCCCTACAATGCGCCCCAGCTCGACCCGATAAAAGGACAGGTATCCAAATGCAATATGTGCGTGGACCGGCTGGAGGTGGGACTCAAGCCCGCCTGCGTATCGGCTTGTCTCGGCAAGGCGCTGGATTTCGGCGTCATCGAAAATATTCCGGAAGGCAACACTCAGGCCAGGATCGAAATCCCCGGCTTTCCGCGCAGCGACATCACTCGCCCCAATATCCGCTTCCAGCAAACCCGCGTCACCCAGCGCGACATGGTGCGGCTGGACAGCACGCCGCTTAAATACCACCGCGATGAGAGCACGGGCCAGTTCACACCCGAGCTGGACCCCAAGCACGGTTTCAAGCGCGAGTGGAACCTCGACAAGCTGCTGGGTTCGCATGAGAACGCCCACATTGCTTTCACCCTGTCGGTGCAGTCGGCCATGGGCGCTTTCCTGATACTGGTGCTGGGCGGGTGGCTAAATATCACCCCCGTTTCAGAATATGCCGCGAGCGCTGCCTGGCTGCCCACCTTGGGCGCGATGCTGGCGCTGATGAGCTTCGGCTTGTTCAAGCTCAACATGCACCTGGGCAAGCCACACCGTTTCTATCGCGGCTTCAACAACTGGAGGCTGTCGCCGGTGAGCCGGGAGATCGCCGGGGTATCGCTGTTTTTCGGCGGCCTGGCAGGCTTCTTCTTCTTCAGCCTGTTCCCCGCATTTCCCTTTGCCGGCTTGCTGAAAACTCTCAGCGCGACGGCGGGCTTGCTGGGTTTGATTGCCGGCGGCTACTACATGATCAAGCTCTATCGAATCGCGGCCCGCCCTTTCTGGAACCACTGGCACACCGATGCCGCCTTCGCCGGAACCGCGTTCAACCTCGGCGGATTGTTGCTGGCGCTGCTGGCGCTGGCCTTCGGCGTGCTGACGCCAGCACTGGCCAAGCTGCTGGCGGCCCCGGTCGCAATCGGACTGGCGCTGGAAGCCCTTGGCCTGCTGGCGCACGCCCGCGCCCTCAAGGCGGCGCACAACGAAGGCGCAGCCTCGTTCTATGAGCAGACCACGACTTACGGCTACCCCTACCGGCTGCGTAACGGCCTGCTCGGGCTCTCCCTGCTGCTGGCCGTGGCCATCTCCGTCACGGGCCAGCCGCTGCTGCTCGCTCCGCTGGCGCCGGTTGCCGTCGCCGCCGCCATCCTCGGCCGCGCGTTGTTCTATGTGCTGGTCATCCCCACCACCATGCCCGGCGCATTCTTCTGGCGTAACCCGGGCTTCGTGGCACACGCGAAACAGACCGGGCTGGCGAAAATGCCGCAGGTGGGTGTCGCCCCGGATACGCGTTAGGCGCTCTCGAAACTCATTTCATTTTACGCAAGGAAAAGCAGCATGAATCGCAGTTTCTGGCAGTCAGGTCACTGGCCCACGTTGTTTGCGGCATTTTTTTATTTCGATCTCGCCTTCATGGTTTGGGTGATGCTCGGCCCTCTGGGTGTGCAGATTGCGCAGGATTTGCAGCTCACGCCCGCGCAGAAGGGGCTGATGGTGGCGACGCCTGTACTTTCCGGCGCACTGCTGCGCATTGTGATGGGCGTGCTCGTGGATCATCTCAAGCCGAAAAAAGCCGGCACTATCGGCCAGGTCATCGTACTGGCAGCGCTCGGTTGGGCGTGGTTGTACGGCATTCACAGTTACCAGCAGGTGCTGTTGCTCGGCGCATTTCTCGGTGTTGCGGGCGCGGCCTTCGCGGTGGCGCTGCCGCTGGCTTCGCGCTGGTATCCGCCCGAGCACCAGGGCAAGGCGCTTGGCATCGCCGGCGCGGGCAACTCGGGCACGGTGCTTGCCGCATTGTTCGCGCCCACGCTCGCGGTGTGGTTTGGCTGGAACAATGTATTCGGTCTGGCGATGCTGCCCCTGGCGCTGGCCTTCGTCGTGTATCTGCTCATGGCCAAGGATGCGCCGGATTGTCCGCCTTCGAAGTCGCTGCGCGAATACCTCGCGGTGCTCAGAGACAAAGACGCGTGGTGGTTCATGTTCTTCTACAGCGTGACCTTCGGCGGCTTTGTCGGACTGGCGTCATCGCTCACCATTTACTTCAACACCCAGTATGGCCTGAGCCCGGTGATCGCCGGTTACTTCACCGCGGCGTGCGTGTTCGCCGGATCGCTGGTGCGCCCCATCGGCGGCACGGTGGCGGACCGCATCGGCGGCATCCGCTCGCTTTCGGCGATGTACGCGCTGGCTGCCCTGTTCCTGTTCATCGTGAGTTTCGGTTTGCGCGAGGCCTGGATGGCGCTCGTCGTCTTCGTCGCCGCGATGCTGGCGCTCGGCATGGGCAATGGCGCGGTGTTTCAGTTGGTGCCGCAGCGTTTCCGCAGGGAAATCGGCGTAATGACCGGGCTGGTGGGGATGGCAGGCGGCGTGGGCGGTTTCTATCTCGCTTCCAGCCTGGGATATTCCAGGCAGGTCACCGGCAGTTACCAGATCGGCTTTCTCATTTTCGCGTGCCTTGCCGTGCTGGCGCTGGTCGGGCTCTCCAGCGTCAAGACGCGCTGGCGCACCACCTGGGGCGCTGCGCACCTGACCGCCGCAAAAATCTGAAAGGCCGTTCACTACTATTGATGTTTTCATAATTCATGACACCGTTTCCCCTCACCCGGCCTGTCGGCCACCCTCTCCCGCGAGCGGGAGAGGGGCGGGGGGAGAGGGCGTGCCGCCAAATGGCAGAGTAGTAACCAATTTGGTAATTCTCAATAAGGACACGAGGGACACAATCTCAAGTCTCTCTTCGTGTGCTTCGTGGTTAAGGATTTTGCATTGCCATTCGTGTTCATCCGTGTTCATCTGTGATTAGATACAACTCATGCCCCTGCAAATCTCCATCGGCCAGGCAACACACATCGGCGCGCGCGAACACAATGAGGATTTCGCCGGTTGCGTCACGCCCGATGCATCCGTTGCGCAGACTAAAGGCGTGCTGTTCGCCATCGCCGACGGCGTGGGCGGCGGTGCGGCGGGCCGCGAGGCGGCGGAATACACGGTGCGCGGCGTGCTCTCGGATTACTACGCCACCCCCGACACCTGGGAAGTGCCGTTCGCGCTCGACAAGATACTCGTGGCGATCAACCGCTGGCTGCTCGCGCAGGCGAGCTCGCGGCGCGAGCTCGCGGGCATGGCGACAACGCTTTCGGCGCTGACACTGCGCGGCAATCGTTTCTACACGGCGCATGCCGGCGATACGCGCATTTACCGGCTGCGCGGTGCGCACTTGCAGCAAGTCACCACAGACCATGTCTGGGATCGTCCCGACATGCGCCATGTGCTGAAACGCGCGGTCGGTCTGGACCAATTCCTTACCGTCGATTATGGCGATGGCGATCTCGCCGCGGGCGATGTTTTTCTGCTCGCCAGCGACGGCGTGTGGGAGCCGCTCGGCGAATCGCTAATACGCGAGCTGCTCGCGCAAAGCGGCGAGGCGCAGCCTGTCGCCGAAACGCTGGTCGAAACCGCGATCAAACGCGGCGGCCAGGACAATGCCACCGCGCTGGTGGTGCGCGTGCTGCATGCGGGCGAAGATTCGCTCAACGACACGCTCGCGGAAGGTAAAATTTTACCGCTGCCGCCGCGCCTCAAGCCAGGAGAGCGCATCGACAATTTCGAAGTCGCGGAACTGCTGCACGAATCGCGCGCCAGCGTGCTCTACAAGGTTCGCCGCATCGATACCGGTCAGATCGCCGTGCTCAAAACGCTGCAACCTTCGCTCGCGGGCGATGCGCAAAGCCACAGCGGCCTGCTGATGGAAGAGTGGCTCGCCAAGCGCGTCATGTCGCATTACTTTCCGCAAGCCATTCCGCTCGCGCCGGGCGAGCGCAGTTGCCTGTATTTCGTGATGAGCTTTCACGAGGGGGCGACGCTGCAGCAGCGCCTCGATCAGGGACAGCATTTTTCGGTGGCGGACGTGGCGCAGATCGCCATCCGCCTCGCCAAGGGCATGTCCGCCATGCACCGCCTGCATGTGATTCACCGCGACATCAAACCGGCAAATCTGCACGGCGGCGCCGATGGCAAACTGCGCATTCTCGATCTGGGCGTGGCGCTCAACCCGTGGAGCGCTGACGATGCGCGCGGCAATGCCGGGACGCCGAGCTTCATCGCGCCGGAACTGTTCTCCGGTGAAGCGGCAAACGAACAAAGCGACCTCTACGCCGCGGGGGTCACGCTTTATCACCTGCTCACGCGCAAGTATCCCTACGGCGAAATCGAACCCTTCCAGCACCCGCGCTTCGGCGACCCGATCCCGCCGACACGCTACCGGCCCGACATCCCGCAATGGCTGGAAACCATTCTCCTCAAGGCCGTGGCGCGCGACCGCGTCAATCGCTTCGAAACCGTAGAAGAAATGCTGCTCGCCCTCGAGCACGGCGAAATGAAACCCCTCACACCGCAACCGTCCTCACCCCTGCTGGAGCGCAACCCGCTGGCGGTATGGCAGGCTATCGCGGCGATTTCCATCGTGATCAACGTGGTGCTGATCTACCTGCTGGCAGCGGGTTGAGTTTCAGGAAATCTCCGTCGATTCGACCGGCAGCCCCGCGGCCATCCACTCGGGGAAGCCGCTCTCCAGGCGGTGCGCCTTGCGGCCGATTTTGCGCAGTTCCGCCACCGCATCGTACGCCAGCAAACAGTACGGCCCGCGGCAATAGGCGACGATTTCGCGATCGGCCGGCAGTTCGTGGAGGCGCTTTCTGATTTGCCCGACGGGAATATTGACGGCGCCGGCGATGTGCCCCGATTCGAATTCATCCGCGGGGCGCACATCGAGCACGGTGACGAGTCCCTTGCGCGCGCGCTGCAGGAGTTCTTTGGCGGGCACCGCCTCCAGGCTGTCCTTACTGCTCAGGTAGGTTTGTATCAGTTTGTGCACCTCGGCAAGATGAGTTTCCCCGAGCGCCGTCAGGGCGCCGAGCAGCGCCACTACCTGTTTCCCGGCCAGGCTGTAATAGACATATAGCCCCTCCTTGCGCGCCACCGCCAGTCCGGCGCGGCGCAGGTGCAGCAAATGCTGCGAGGTATTGGCGACCGACTGATCCGCGAGTTTCGACATTGCCTCGACGGTGCGTTCCTTTTGCGCCAGAAACTCCAGCATTTCCAGGCGCTTGCCGCTCGAAAGGGCTTTGCCTACGCGCGCGAACTGCTCGTAAAGTTCGCGTTTGACATTGTGTTGCGTCATGTTTTTAACCCGCCCCTCTTGACTATTCAATAAATCAATTGAATAATTGTACCTGTTCGGATCCTGCTTTGCCAACTTTGCCCTTCACGGAAATTGTACATGATCGATACCTGGCTGCTTGCTCATCAAACCGAAGTTCGCCTGGGCGCGTTCGGCGCCGTATTCGCGCTCATGGCGGCCTGGGAGATTGCCGCGCCACGCCGCGCCTTGAGCCAATCCAGATCGCTACGCTGGACCGGAAATCTGGGTATTACGCTCCTCAATAGTCTTCTGTTGCGTATTCTGCTTCCTCTTACCGCGGTCGGCGCAGCCGATTTTGTAGCCGGGCACGGCGCGGGGCTGCTCAATCTTTTCGCGGTTCCCCGCCCGGCGGCGTTTCTGCTCGCGCTGGCGGCGCTCGATCTGGCCATCTATCTGCAACATCTCATGTTTCATGCCGTGCCGGTGCTGTGGCGTCTGCATCGCATGCATCATGCCGACCTGGATTTCGACGTCACCACCGGTGCGCGCTTCCACCCGGTCGAGATAGCGCTCTCGATGCTGGTCAAGTTTGCCGTTATCGTGCTGCTGGGTCCGCCCGCCGCCGCGGTGCTGCTGTTCGAGGTGCTTCTCAATGCGACGGCGATGTTCAATCACTCGAATGTCCGCATGCCGCACGGCGTGGATCGCGTATTGCGCGTCTTGGTCGTCACTCCCGACATGCATCGCATCCATCATTCCGTCGAAGCCGCCGAATGCAACAGCAACTTTGGCTTCAACTTCCCGTGGTGGGATAGACTGTTCGGAACATACAGGAAAGCGCCCGCAGCCGGCCATGAACAAATGACCATCGGCATTCGACAATTTCGCACCGCGCGCGACCTCAGGCTCGACCAGATGCTGCTGCAGCCATTCCGCGACACGGATGTCACCTATCCGATCAACCGGCGTCAGGTGACCTGAGCAGGCGCATCGCCGCCTCGCACAGTCGACGCCAATACGGAAGGAGATTCAACATGGACATAGCAGACATCATGTTTCACGTTCCGGGCGATCTTACAACCAGGGACCGCGACAATATCGAGCACGACATGCAGGGGTGCGACGGTGTGATATCGGTGCACTTCAGCAATGTCGACGCTCACATACTGAATGTCGCTTACAACCCGCTGGCAATTGATTCCGAGACGCTGCGGCGGCACGTGAGCGAGCGCGGCCTTGCGGTGAGCAAGTTCGGTTTGTAGTTTTACAACCCGCGCGTCTTGCGTGCGGATTTGATTCTGTGTCGTCCGTCGGGTCGTATGACACGGCGGGTTGAGGGCTTACTATGGCCAATCGGCCGGAGGTCTCATCATGAAATATCTCTTTGTATTGAACGATGCGCCGTATGGCACGGAACGTTCCTACAATGGCCTGCGCCTGGCGCGCGAGTTGCTCAAGGATGCCGCCAGGGGTAACGCGGTGCGTGTGTTCCTGGTCGCCGATGCCGCAGCCTGCGCCCAAAGCGGCCAGAAGGTCCCGCAGGGTTACTATCACATCGAATCGTTCCTCAAGATGATCGCGCACGCCGGCGGCGAGATCGGTGTGTGCGGCACTTGCATGGATGCACGCGGCATCGGCGATACCGGCCTGGTGGAAGGTGCGCTGCGCGGCTCGCTCGCCGAATGGGCCGAATGGACACAGTGGGCCGACAAGGTTCTGGTTTTCTAAGGAGTCCCCATGAGCAAGACGGTACTGGTGCTGGGCGGCGGAATCGGTGGCGTGGTGGCGGCAAGCCGCCTGCGCCGGCTGCTCCCACGCGAACACCATGTGGTGCTGGTCGAACGCGAGGCCGGCCACCTGTTTCAACCATCGTTGCTGTGGTTGATGCTGGGTTGGCGCACGCCCTCCCAAATCGCACGTCCGCTGGCCAGACTCGCGCGCCGCGGTATCGAAATCGTGCGCGGCAACGTCGAGCGCATTGATCCGGCGCAGCGCACGGTGACGGTTGCCGGCAAGGAATGGAGAGGAGACTACCTCGTGATCGCGCTCGGCGCGGAGCTCGCGCCGGAGACGGTACCGGGCCTTGCTGCTGCCGGTCACAACCTCTACAGCCTGGCGGGCGCACAGGCCTTGAGTGTCGCACGCGCGAAATTCCAGCGTGGCCGCATCGCCTTGCTGGTAAGCGCCATGCCGTTCAAATGCCCGGCTGCGCCCTATGAGGCGACGATGCTGCTCGAAGCCGATTGCCGCCTGCGCGGGGTGCGGGCTGCCGTTTCGATCGATGTGTATACGCCCGAGCCGGGACCCATGCCTGTCGCCGGGCCTGAAGTATCGAAGCAGGTGCGCCAGATGGTCGAAAGCAAGGGCATCGGCGTACATACCGAGCATGCGCTCAAGAGCATCGACCCGCAGGCACGGCGGATCGAATTTGCCAATGGCGCGGCCGCGGACTTCGATCTGCTGGTGTATGTCCCGCCACACCGCGCCCCACAGTCGGTGAAAGACGCCGGCCTCACCGGCTCAAGCGGCTGGGTCACGGTTGACCGTGCAACCCTGGCAACCGGTTTTCCGGGTGTGTATGCCATCGGCGACATCACCGGCATCCCGCTCAGCATCGGCAAGCCCTTGCCCAAGGCCGGTGTGTTCGCGCACAGCCAGGCTGAAGTGGTGGCGCGCAACATCGCCTCCGCGATCAAGGGTGAAAGTGCAAACGCACTATTCGATGGTTTTGGCGCGTGCTTTGTCGAAGGTGGCGATGGCCGCGCCGGCTACGGCAGCGGCAATTTCTACGCCGAACCCGCGCCCCAGATAGCGCTCAGGCCACCCGGGCGATTACTACGTCTTGGCAAACTGTTGTACGAGAAATACTGGCTGTATCGCTGGTTCTAGCGGGGCTAGCACAAAACAGAACGCACAACAAAAAAGGGCCGAACCCACTATGGATTCAGCCCTCTATTTCATCCCTGGCGGAGTGGACGGGACTCGAACCCGCGACCCCCGGCGTGACAGGCCGGTATTCTAACCAACTGAACTACCACTCCAGACAAACTGCGATGCCACAAGTCACTGGTGGGTGCTGACGGGATCGAACCGCCGACATTCGCCTTGTAAGGGCGACGCTCTACCAGCTGAGCTAAGCACCCCGCAAGACAGCATCAATTACGGTCAAGCTCCATGCATAACAAGCGCGCTAGTTTACTGCATCTTTGAGCGCTTTGCCAGAGCGGAACTTGGGTACGCGAGCGGCCTTGATCTTGATGGTCGCGCCGGTGCGCGGGTTGCGCCCGCTACGCGCGGCGCGTTTGCCGACATAGAAAGTGCCGAAACCGACCAGCGTCACCATGCCCCCCTTCTTGAGAGACACTGTGATGGCCTTGACGGCGCCATCGAGTGCGCGGCCCGCAGCCGCTTTGGAGATGTCGGCGGTCTTGGCGACGGCATCGATCAATTCTGATTTGTTCACGTTTTCCCCTTTCAAAAAATACTGATGTTCGCGATGTATCCGGATGGAAGAACTTTATAGCAAGCGGCAAAAGCGCGTGTCAAGCAGATTTGCCGCATTTGCATGCAACGCAGCAAGAAAAATTCTCTGTCCCGCAACGAGCAATACCGTCACCTGTTGCGGTAGTTTCTCAGCATGTCTGCGCCGGCATTTGAATATGTTGAAAATCTTTTTCCGCGGGGGAATTCCAGCGACAAGAGGACGCACACCCTCTCTTGATAAACATCAACCTCCATCGGGTTACATGGATTGCACGTGCACTGCGGCTCGGGTGCTGCAAAAAACACACCCGGCCGTCAGTGCTTGGTCATCACCTGGGGTTCGTCTTTTTTGGCCGGAACCGCGACACCTTCAACCGCCTCGGGCAGCGGCACCGGTTTGCGTTCCAGCGCCATTTCCAGGACATGATCTATCCAGCGCACCGGATGGATGTCCAGATGGTTCTTGATGTCCTCGGGAATTTCGGCGAGGTCCTTGACGTTTTCCTCCGGGATAAGCACGGTCTTGATCCCGCCGCGATGCGCGGCAAGCAGTTTTTCCTTCAACCCGCCGATCGGCAGGACTTCGCCGCGCAGCGTGATTTCACCGGTCATGGCGACATCGGCGCGCACCGGAATACCGGTCAGCACCGATACGATGGCGGTGGTGATACCGATGCCCGCACTCGGTCCGTCCTTGGGCGTGGCGCCCTCGGGAAGGTGAATATGCAGATCGCAGGTCTCGTGGAAATTTTCCGCGATGCCGAGGCCGCGCGCGCGCGAACGCACAACGGACAACGCCGCCTTGATCGACTCCTGCATGACTTCGCCCAGCTTGCCGGTCGTCTCCGTCTTGCCCTTGCCTGGCAGCTTCGCGGCCTCGATGGTGAGCAGTTCGCCGCCCACTTCGGTCCACGCAAGCCCGGTCACCTGGCCTACCTGATTGTTTTTCTCGGCGATGCCGTAGGTGTAGCGGCGCACGCCCAGATACTTGTCGAGATTGCGCGTCGTGACCGAAACCTTGCCTTCCTTCTTTTTGGTCATGAGCGACTTCACCACCTTGCGGCAGATCTTGGATATTTCGCGATCCATGCCGCGCACCCCGGCCTCGCGCGTGTAGTAGCGTGTGATGTCGCGCAGCGCGCCATCGGCGATCGCGAGTTCGTTGGCTTTGACGCCGTTGGCCTTCATTTGCTTGGGCAGCAGATATTGACGGGAGATATGCACCTTTTCGTCCTCGGTGTATCCCGACAGGCGGATTACTTCCATGCGATCGAGCAGGGGGGCGGGAATATTGAGCGTGTTGGCGGTGGCGACGAACATCACGTCCGACAGGTCGTATTCGACTTCGACATAATGGTCGACGAAAGTATGGTTCTGCTCGGGGTCGAGCACTTCGAGCAGCGCCGAGGCCGGATCGCCGCGGAAGTCCATGCCCATTTTGTCGACTTCATCGAGGAGGAAAAGCGGATTGCGCACACCAACCTTGGACATGTTCTGCAGAATCTTGCCGGGCATGGATCCGATGTAGGTGCGGCGATGGCCGCGTATCTCGGCCTCGTCGCGCACGCCGCCCAGGGACATGCGCACGAACTTGCGGTTGGTCGCGCGCGCGATCGATTGGCCAAGCGAAGTCTTGCCCACACCGGGCGGCCCGACCAGGCACAGGATGGGCGCCTTGAGCTTGTCGACACGGCTTTGCACCGCGAGATACTCGACGATGCGTTCCTTGACCTTCTCCAGACCGTAGTGATCGGTGTCTAGAACCTTCTCGGCGTTCTTGAGATCCGCGGAAACCTTGGTCTTCTTTTTCCACGGCAGCCCGACCAGCGTGTCGATGTAGTTGCGCACCACGGTCGCCTCGGCCGACATCGGCGACATCAGGCGCAGTTTTTTCATCTCGGCTTCAGCCTTGGTCTTGGCTTCCTTGGACAGGTGCGCAGCCTTGATTTTTTTGTCGAGCTCGTCGATATCGGCGCCATCCTCGGATTCACCGAGTTCCTTCTGGATCGCCTTGACCTGCTCGTTCAGGTAATACTCGCGCTGGCTCTTTTCCATCTGGCGCTTGACGCGGCCGCGTATGCGCTTTTCGACCTGCAGAATATCGATTTCCGTTTCAAGCAATCCGAGCAACTGCTCGAGACGCGCCTGTACCAGAAAGTTTTCCAGGATCTGCTGTTTCTGTTCGAGCTTGAGCGGCAGATGCGCGGCAATGGTGTCGGAAAGACGTCCGGCGCTGTCGATTCCCGCGAGCGAAGTAAGCACCTCGGGCGGAATCTTCTTGTTCAGCTTGACGTACTGGTCGAACTGATTGAACAGGCTGCGGCGCATCGCCTCGATTTCGTTGTTGTCGGCCTCGTCCTGCGGAACGGGCGTCACTTCGGCCTCATAGTTTTCCTTCACGCTGAGAACCTGGGTGATGCGCGCGCGCTGCACGCCCTCGACCAGCACCTTGACCGTGCCGTCCGGCAGCTTGAGCATCTGCAGGATGGTCGCGATGCTGCCGACATCGTACAAATCCTCTGGGCTGGGGTCGTCCTTGGCGGCGGATTTTTGCGCCACGAGAACGACGTTCTTGCCCTCCTCCATGGCCGCCTCGAGCGCCTTGATCGACTTGGGGCGTCCCACGAACAGCGGGATCACCATGTGCGGAAACACCACCACATCGCGTAACGGCAACAGCGGCAGAATCGGTGTTTCGGGATTGGCAGGGGTTAGCGAGGTCATGTTGAGTCCTGGGGGTGGTAACAGCTATAAGATTAGGCGCGCGCGGGAAAATTCAACCCGGCGAAAAAGATCGGAAAAACTAGGCAGTTGCGCGTATCGAGGCAGTCTCAGACACCTGCAACCTTGGGCTGGTCGGAATAAATCAACAGTGGCTTGGTGCCGCTCGCGATAACGCTTTCGTCGACCACCACTTTCTGCACGTTCTGCATCGACGGCAGCTCGAACATGATATCGAGCAGGGCATGCTCGATGATCGAGCGCAGGCCGCGCGCGCCGGTCTTGCGTTCCAGCGCCTTTTTTGCAATGGAAGCGAGTGCGGGATCGCGGAATTCGAGTTCCACGCCCTCCATTCCAAGAAGTTTCTGGTACTGCTTGACCAGGGCATTTTTCGGCTCGGTGAGTATGCGTATCAGCGCCTTGGTGTCGAGCTCCTCCAGCGTCGCGACCACCGGCAGCCGGCCGACAAATTCCGGGATGAGGCCATACTTGATCAGATCCTCGGGTTCGACGTCGTGCAGCAGCGCATTGTTGGCCTTGCGGTCGTCCTTGCTGCGCACTTCGGCGCCGAAGCCGATGCCGGATTTCTCGGTGCGGCTGATGATGACTTTTTCCAGACCGCCGAACGCGCCGCCGCAGACAAACAGGATGTTGGTGGTATCGACCTGCACGAATTCCTGATTGGGATGCTTGCGGCCGCCCTGCGGCGGCACCGACGCAATGGTGCCCTCGATGAGCTTGAGGAGCGCCTGCTGAACGCCTTCGCCGCTCACGTCGCGGGTGATGGAAGGATTGTCCGATTTGCGCGAAATCTTGTCGATCTCGTCGATGTAAACAATGCCGCGTTGCGCCTTTTCGACATCGTAGTCGCACTTTTGCAGCAGCTTCTGGATGATATTCTCGACATCCTCGCCGACATAGCCCGCCTCGGTGAGGGTGGTCGCATCGGCGATCACGAAGGGCACATTCAGCATACGCGCCAGCGTCTGTGCCAGCAGCGTTTTACCCGAGCCGGTGGGACCGATGAGCAGGATATTCGACTTGGCGAGCTCGACTTCGCCGTCCTTGGAACCGTTCTTGAGGCGCTTGTAGTGGTTGTAGACCGCGACCGAGAGGATTTTCTTGGCCTGCACCTGATCGATGACATACTGGTCGAGGATGTCGCAGATTTCCTGCGGCGAGGGCAGATCGCTCTTGGCGGACTTGGCGTTGGGATCGGTCTGCGCTTCCTCGCGGATGATGTCATTGCACAGGTCGATGCATTCGTCGCAAATGAATACCGACGGACCCGCGATCAGCTTACGTACTTCATGCTGACTCTTGCCGCAGAACGAGCAATACAGGAGTTTCTCTCCGCCGACCTTGTCTGTCATGTGTACGTCCTCGCGGCCTCAGGCCTTCTCGTCGCGCTTCGACAATACCTTGTCGATAATACCGTATTTTTGCGCTTCTTCAGCGGAAAGGAAATTGTCGCGATCGGTGTCGCGTTCGATCACCTCGATGGGCTGCCCGGTGTGGGCGGACATGATCTCGTTGAGGCGTCGCTTGAGGTAGAGCGTTTCCTTGGCGTGAATCTCGATGTCGGATGCCTGACCGCGATATCCTCCCGACACCTGGTGGATCATGACACGCGAATTGGGCAGGGCTAAACGCTTGTTCTTGGCGCCTGCAGCCAGCAGGAAAGCGCCCATGCTCGCGGCAAAACCGGTACACATGGTGGACACGTCCGGTTTCACGAACTGCATGGTGTCGTAAACAGCCAGGCCGGCCGTCACCGACCCGCCCGGCGAGTTGATATACAGGTTGATATCCTTGTCGGGGTTTTCCGATTCAAGGAACAGCATTTGCGCGACGATCAGATTCGCGGTGGTGTCATTCACCTCTCCGACGAGAAACACCACGCGCTCCTTGAGCAGCCGCGAATAGATGTCATAGGCGCGTTCGCCGCGCCCGCTTTGTTCGATGACCATCGGCACATAACCCAGGCCCCGCGGCGCCATATCGCCAGGCGCCATGCCCGTCATTTCATAAGCCATCGATTGAAACCTGCTGAAGTCGTTCATGCGCGTTTGATACCCATCAGTTCATCAAAGGAGAGTTGTACGTTTGCCGCTTCCATCTGCGCCGCCGCCCATTCGACGACATTATCCTCCAAAACCAATGACTCGACGTCGGCCAGGCGCTCGGGTTGGGAGTAGAACCACTTTACCATGTGCTCCGGCTGCTCGTAGCTTTCGGCATTCTCTTCTATTACGGCACGAACCTGCTCAGACTTAGCCTTGAGGCCGTGGCTGCGCACCGCTTCGGAAATGATCAGCCCCAGACGCACGCGGCGTTCGGCGCGATCAAGAAACAATTCCGCCGGCAGCGACAGGTCCTTGGCGGACATGCCGCGCGCCTCCAGATCGCCGGCCGCTCCCTGCTGCAATCGCGCCACTTCGATTTCCACCAGCGAGCGCGGCACGTCGAGGCGGCTCGCCGCGATCAGCGCATCCATCACCTGCTCTTTGACGCGCGCCTGGATGCGTTTTTTCATTTCACGCTCGAGGTTAAGGCGAATTTCGTTGCGCATCTTCGCCACATCGCCGTCCTCCACACCCAGGCTTTTGGCGAATTCCGCATTCACGTCGGGAAGCACCGGTTCATTGACCGCTTTCACGCTGATCTTGAATTGCGCCGTCTTGCCCGCCAGGTCGGGATTGTAGTCGGCGGGGAAAGTGAGATCGATAGTCTTGCTGTCGTCCGCGGCCATGCCCGCCAGGGCCGTTTCAAACTGCGGCAGCATGCGCCCTTCTCCCAGCACGAGGTTGAAACTTTCCGCCGACCCGCCGGAAAAAGCTTCGCCGCCGATAGTGCCGGTAAAGTCGATGACCAGGAAATCGCCCTTTTGCGCGGGGCGCTCGACTTTTTTGAACGTGGCACGCTGCTTGCGAAGCGTTTCAATGGTATTGCCGACATCGCTATCATCGACGCGCGTGTCCGGCCGCGCCAGTTTCCTGCCGGCAAGGCTGTCGATAGCGACTTCGGGATAGACCTCGAAAGTGGCGATGAAATCGTACTTGTCGGCGTTCTCGCCGGTGTTGGCAGGCTGAATGCGCGGATAACCGGCAACGCGGAAATTCTGCTCGCGCACCGCATCCGAGAAGGAACGCTGCACCGAATCGCTCATCACTTCCTGCCGCACTTGAAAACCATATTGTTTGGCGACCATCGAGAGCGGCACCTTGCCGGGGCGGAAACCCTGCATTTTTGCAGTGCGCGCCAGCTTCTTGAGACGTGTCTGGATTTCAGACTCGATTTCCACGGCCGGGAGCGACAAGGCGATATGGCGCTCGAGCGGGCTGGGTTGGGGAGCCTGGATATTGGGTGATGTCTGCATTACTGATCCTTGAAAAAGCGTCTGCCGGAGTACTGCATCGGATGGTTGGATGGCTGCTGCGTGGTGCGAAAGGAGGGACTCGAACCCACACGCCTTGCGGCGCTGGAACCTAAATCCAGTGCGTCTACCAATTCCGCCACTTTCGCGTTTCGTCCCCGGTGATACAAGGGGCTGTTCGAACGCGGCATTTTACCCGATCACGGCTCTCCCTGCCAGTAAGATCGTAGTTTGGAAAATTCGTCGCGAGCGAGGATAAGGCAAGGCTGAGAGCGGCGGAAAGCCGGAATTTATGCAGGATACAGCGGAATTTGAGTCGCTTTCCAGCCCCGCATCTTCAAGCGCAGCAGAATTTCATCAACTGTCTGGCGCCCCTGTAAATCCAAATTTCGTCGCGCTGTTGCTCGCAATAAATGTCTCCAAACATATCGGTCATACGCCACATCATGCTACGGAGACGTTTTTTTTGCGATTTCGATCGTATGGAAGCAATATAAGCGTATAGGCGTTTATACGCTTTTTTGTCAATTGGAGGCATTATGGAAGACTCGATTCGTTGGACGATCAAGGTTTCCAAAGGGACGGATATTTCGCTGCGCTCTTACCTTGCCCAGCACGGCATGAAGAAGGGCGACTTGTCGAAATTCGTCGAGGAAGCGGTACGCTGGCGCGTGCTCGATAAAACCGTATCAGAAGTTCGAGAGCGAAATGTCAACATTCCGGCTCGAGAGATCGACGCGGCGATCGACGAGGCGCTTGCCGCCGTTAGGGCAGAACGGCAAGCAGAGATACCCGTAAAACAGCGAAGCAAAAAATAGCCCGACATGCGTGTTGTGCTTGATACAAATATCCTTATCAGCGCGCTGATAAGCCCGAAATCGCCAGCGCGCCAGATTTATGAAACAGCAAGATCAGGGCGCATCGCACTGGTGACGTGCGATGCCCAACTCGATGAGTTCAGACGATGACCCGCTATCCGAAGGTTCAGCGCTATATCAGGCCAACGGAAGCGGGGACTATGCACAATGAACTGCGTGAACTGGCTGTTTACATTGAAGTGAATGAGACGGCAGATGTATCGCCCGATCCGGCAGACAACTTTTTATTTGCGATGGCGAAAGCGAGCCAGGCGGACTACCTGGTGACGGGTGACAAAGAAGGCGTACTCGCACTAAGCCGGCATGGAAAAACGCAGATTGTCACCGTACGAAAATTGATTGAAATTTTGAAACTATAACAACCAAAAAACAATGCCAGGGACAGGGGAGATCAATCAACTCCAATTGAGGGCGCCTCCAAAAATCCCTTATCTGTCATTCCCGTGAAAACGGGAATCCATTCTAACCATGAACTTGGATTCCCGCTTTCGCGGGAATGACGAATTATTAGAGGTGCCCTTGACTTGCTTCTGGTGTTTCGGCGATAACCGCTTGCAAGCATCCAAAGCCAATATTTGAGCACATAGGCATTCACCGCGCAGCCGAAGCGCAAGGCCAGTTCCTGCAGGTGACGCAGATAAAAGCGGTAGCCCTGCTCGGAATAGAAGCATACCGAGCGGCTGTTGCCGCGCTGGAGTGAGGCGGGGGTTTGTCACGCACAACTGCTGGTGCGTGACCCCTGCCGAACGGGTGCGGCCATGCAGGGCCGCACCGTGCCAGGGAATGCCGGGAAGGCTCAGGCGCGCGCGGCGTGGCATGGGATGAAGGAGAGAACAATAGGACGCATGCGGCTAGTCTAGCAGGAATAAACGTGGTCTGTCCCCTATTATCTTCGTCCGCGCTCATCGTCTTCGGTTTTGGCGGTCGCGGCCATTGCACGATGTGGTCGTTCTTGCCGAGCCGCTGGCCGCGCCTGAAGTCGGTAATGCGTTTGCCATGCTGCGCCATCACCACATCGGCGCGTCGGCGAACCGCGCCCTCGATGATCCACCAAGTCGCCAACAGCGCATCAGCCAATATGACATCACCGGCATTGAGATGGTCGAGCAAGTTTCCCAACAGGGTTTGTTCTCCCGTTCCCTTGCCTTCGCATGCCACGACTTGATAGCCCAGCATCGCGCCACTGGCCAAGCCGATGAGTGCGCCAATACGGGCGATGGGAAACCCTAACCCCGGCTTCTGTTCGTGGCTTTGCGGGTAGGCCTTCTGATTGCTCACCGTGTCGGGCATCGACACGATGGTGCCGTCGAATAATTTGACAGATCGTCCCTGCCAGCGCCAATGCGCCGGCGCCAGCAACTCCAGTTGCGCGCCGAGTGCGCTGCCAAGCGCGACCGGCATGGCGAGCGACACTCGCTGCCGGGCATCGCAGTATGAGCCGGTGGTGAGGGCATTTTCCGATTGGCCTTGCGCAATACGCTCCGATAGTCGCCGACCCACCACATCCTGGCAGGCGCGATCCGCGGACAGAACCTGTCCCACGAACAGGCGTAGCGTATCCAGCGGGGTGTAGATGCGCTCGCGCCAGCCCGAGGCCTGCGCGCTCATCGCCGCCGCCATGGCATCGGCACCCAGCGCTTGATCGAAAACGCCGGTATCGCCTTGAAGAAACTGCCTTCCGAACATCATTGCCTGCTGTCTGGCTCGTTCAACTTTGTTATTCTTCATTTGGGCTGACCTCCTGAGGTTGGTGACTTTGGTTTCGCAACAAAAGCCTACCATCTGAAGAAGTGTTCAGCCCGCCTATTTCAGGGGCGTCAGGGGCTTAACCGAGTGCCATGAGTGTCTGACCCATTATCCTTTAAAAATGGCAAATTTCGTGCTGAAACATCAAAAAATGCGGCATCAACTTATTTCGGCGCGTGATGGCTCAAGAAAAGCGTTTTGAATTGAAGATCGAGG
>Ga0315281_10000637_pt1 | contig 49271 bp, 63 predicted proteins | sample YL17G07_0_MG_FD_204540 | JGI IMG/M metagenome (GOLD analysis project Ga0315281, IMG submission 204540) | Sediment microbial communities from Yellowstone Lake, YNP, Wyoming, USA - YL17G07_0 | ecosystem: Environmental > Aquatic > Freshwater > Lake > Sediment | place: USA: Wyoming | collected...
GCGCTTGCAGAGCCCGGCGGACCGTTCGTTGACTGTGACCCGTCTCTTTGGCAATCGTGCTCTGGCTCGGCCAGCACTCGCCGTCTCCGTCGACATGGTAGGCCAGGCAGGCGATCACAGCCTGGCCAGGCCCCTTGAGTCTTAACCCGTAGGCCCACCTGAGGAGCTGGAGACTTCTGTTGGGTCTACCGTGGCGATGCGATGAGCGAGTGACAGGCCGTTCGTCCATGCCAGCCCTTTCGTTTTCCCCGCTCCCAGGAAGGGGCCGCTTCCTCCTCACGGCCCACGGAAACACGTTCGCCTGGCAGGCAGTGCTTGTGCCGCAGACTTAGGGAGTTGCTACCTGGAAGGCGGTCACCATCCCCCAGATCGCTATCGCGGCGACAAAGGTGACCGCCAAGCCGACGGCGATGCCACGCCAAAGATGCGGCCTCTCTTCTTGCTCGGTCACGCTGAACTGCCTTCCTCAAGGCTATCGACTACCTCCCGTGCCTCTGCCAAGACACAGGCCTCCGGCGCAGGCAGCCGGTCCATCCAGCCGACGTGTTTACACTCCGGGCAGCGCGCCCAGACACGGTCGACGGGCGGGCCCAGCCGCTCTTCCAACTTTTCAGATTCTGAAAAGTGAGGGCGGGCCCGCCGGCGCGTCGGCTTGAGCTGGTTGACGATGGTCGATGCCTTCTCGCTGGCATCCCGCATCTCGCTGGCCATCTCCAGGGCTCGCACCGGGTCCTCGTTCTTGCCCACCTCGGCCAGCACCGACCTGCCCAGCGTGCCCAGCAACTCCATGCGCCAGCCGGACGCCTCTAGGGCCAGGGCCGTGTTGGCGCGGTCATACACGGTTCCGACTGCCATCGGCCGGCCGGTCACTTCGCGGATGATCTGGGCGGCCCTGTCGAACCACCCGTCGCCGAAACTGGAGTACCGCTCGTGGAACGCCTTGGCGGCTAGCGCCTCGAAGATGACGCCCTGCTCCTCCCAGCGCACGCCACAGTCCCACAACCAGGCCAGGCTCTCGTCCTCCAGTTTGGGCAGGAGGCTGGCCAGGACCTCGACGTCGACGTCGGCGGGCCCGTAGTCACCCTCCAGGACGCGGGGCGAGAGGGCCCGGACTGACAGGACTTCGCCCGTCTTGGGATCGACGCAGTAGGCGATGGGGCCGTCGACCTTTACGGCGAAGCGCTTGGCATGGAGATCGTCATGGTGCTGGCGGCAGAATGGAAGCCGCTCGTGCTCGTGGTCGAGGCTGGAGCCGCCCATGCCGATAGAGGAGCGGTCAGGCGGCTGGTGGTGTTCGCCATGTGGTCTCGCAGGGCGGCCGCAACGAAGGCATGGAATGGTCAGATCGCTGTCACCGGACATAATCCTTGCCTCCACCCAAGGCCCTGCGCCTCTGCTTCTTTGCCTCGTGTCGAGCGACCTGGTTAGCGCGGTGCTTGCTCGCCGCCCTCCTCCTTCGCCCAGCATGGCTCAGACGACTCAGCTCCGTGTCTCGACCTCTTTCCCCACACACTGCGAACACAGGCCAGGCTCGGCCCACGAGCATCCACCAGGGCAGGCCCGATCATCTGTGCAGCCGCAGACGCGGCAGCGCTGCACGGGCATGGCCTCGGGCAGCTCCACAGCCACCAGCGTGACGCCGCCATCGGGCAGCTCCAGCACCGATAGCGACCAGGGCCTTGTCAGGTCCGTACCAGATAGCGTCACGCTGCCGCCTGCCCGCGCCACAAGCGGCGCGATAATCTGCGTCATGCCGGCCTCGATCTCACTTCTCAGATTCGCTACCTGATTGGAGATCAGCCTGTTGAGGCGCTCAGAGAGCTCACCGGCCTTCAGAAGCTCCTCGCGAAATGCAGCTATGATCCCTCGGCTCCCTCCCAAGGTATGCCCCATGGTCTCCGGAATCTGACTCAAGGCTATCTTCCTCCAGCCGCCACTGGCGGCTTGTTGCCCACGGCGTTTTGCCTGAGAAGCTCCCAGGCACGAGCTAGATCGACCAGGGGTGCCGTCGGCTGCAGCTGCTGGCCCAGCACCTTCCAGACCTCACCCGATAGGTAGCCGAACTCTCGGTTGGCCCTCGTCAGCAGCTCGCCCAGCGTCTTAGGCGGCTTCTTGTCGGGCATCAGCATGGCCTGCCGGGGCTCCGGGTCAGCCGCCTCAGATCTTCGGGCGCTCGAAGATTCCGCCCCGACCGACTCAGCCGGCACCTCAACGGCCTCGCCCTCGATGGGCGCGTGCTTCTCGCAATAGGGCTTGCCGTCGGCGTCATAGATGGCCACGGGGTCGCCGCAGACGATGCAGGCATCGTCAGGAGCGGAGGCCAGCCCTAGCGAGACGGACGGGTCGGCCGGGCCGGCCTCCACGCTTCCCTGCGGCTCTGGGCCGCCTCCCTGCCCATCTTCGCCTTCTCCCTCGCCGTAGGCCTCCGCAAGCTCGTCCTCGTCGATCCTCGGCGGGGCGAGGAGAGCCTTCTCTGGGAGGGACTGCGCCGCACGGAGCAGGTCCTCCAGCGTGAAGCCCGGCAGGCTGAGCTCCACGACGTAGACCGTCTTCTTCTTGACATTGGGCGGTGCCACTTCTCGAGGCACGAGACGGAGCGTGAGCGGCAGCCCGCGGATGCGCCCACCAGTCACGGAACGGATCAGCGCCACGCTATCGAGGAGCGCCCGCACCCCATGGATCGACCGAGTATCCAGTTGCCAGGCACCGATGCCTCTCACCTTCGGGAGCAGGAAGAAGAAGTTGAGCGACAACCGGCACTGCGGCCTGTCGCCCTCCTGCATGGGGCATCGCTCGGCTAGGCATGGGATAGCCCGGGGCACCCATGCCTGGGTGTGCTTATTCGCCCATGTCCCGCTGTCAACGCCCTCTGGCCGGGGCCCGTCCTGGTTCGGGTCCCATTTGGCTTCGGCCACTTCTCCGTCGCCCCGACACACGGCCTTCCACGACTGGCTGAACATCCGGTAGTAGGGATCACACCAGTCCTCGACGTCGTCCGTCGGAAGCATGATGTCAAGCTCGCGCGGCTCGGTCTTGTAGACCTCCAGGAACGCCTCGGCCGCCGAGCGGGAGGTGCTGTTGTCCTCGCGCACGCAGAAGTGATCGAGGGCGTGCGGCACGCCCTTCTCGTCGCGATAGCCCAGGCGTATCTTGCCGATGCGCGGGAGCCTTCTTCGGTCCGTGAGACCCTTCACTGGCATGGCTTCACTCCTTTGATGGCTAGCCGGCGACAGCCGCGGGTTCTGCCATATAAATCAGCCGGTTCTGTGTCAGGTCCGCCCCCATCTCGAGGGCGTCGGTTTCCGCACGCTTCACTGAGTCCAAGGCGAACGCCAAGCAGCCCTCACAGACGGCGAGCCGGGGCGCGACCAGCCCCAGAAGGGCGACCGGAACGTCCTCCTGGCCGCAGACATCGCAGACGTGATTGATGACCTTCACGGTAGGTTGCATGGCGTGCTCCTCTGGCTGGGAAACGCCGCTCGCGTTACCAGTCGCTCGACTGACGAGTGAGGGTTGGCAGATGGGGCTAGTTCATCCGCGGACACAGTGACCCTCGGTTCCGAAGCTCGGTCGCATGGCGGTCATGCAACTCGGTCTTCGGAATAGCGCGCCGGTGGAATCGGGTTAGGTGGCATGAGGAGATCGAGGCCCCGTGGCGCAATTGGACAGCGCGCCCGTCTTCGGAACGGGAGGTTCCCAGTTCGAGCCTGGGCGGGGCCGCTTCTCTCATCCGGTGCAGTCCTTTCGGCACTCCGGCCTCCCCCTTACTCTGCGTCCCTGCTGCCGGAGCGTCTGGCCATCCCTGGCCAGGGCAATATAGCAGCCCTGTTGAAAATATGCAAGCCCTTTTGGGGCCAATGTTGGAGGAATTTTCAATGTTGTTGACAAACAAGCGCGGATGTGGTAGACCTAGAGTCAAGCCAATGACTGTTACGCAACTAGGTCAAGAGGTTCGAAGAGCGCGGGCAGCGAAGAGGCTGTCCCTCGATGCTCTCTCTAGGCGCACGAAGGCTCTCGACCCGACCGAGAAGGGCGTCGGGCTCAGGACGATTCACGCCATTGAGCAGGGTGAGAGCGAGCACCCCACAAATGAGACGCTACGCCTGTTGGGGTTGGCTCTTGAACCCGAGACGGACTACCGGCACTTGGCCCTCGCCGCCTATGATGCCAACGGCGACGCGCCACCTGTCCCATTAGAGAATCCCACATCTGCCCCGCCGGAAGCAGTCTCCGGTGCTCCACCTTCATGACAGACGACCTCCGCTAGACGCTGACGGCTACCATCTCTACCTGGTCTCGCAGTCCTATACTCAGGACACGATTCGCGGCTACTTGGGCGTCTATGCCCTCTGGGAGCGCTGGTGCCATGACAACGCCGTCGAGCCAGGTCGCGCGTCCCATAAGGATGTCTCCCGGTGGCTCCTCGAACGCCGGCGGCTCTCCGCGAACACGGTCCGCAACGGCCTGATCGGACTCCGCTCCTACTACCGCTACACGGCATCGTGTGGGCTCCGGAGCGGCGATCCCACCGCGGGCTTCCGCTTGCCCAAGGTGTCCCTGCCTCCAGTGGAGCCCTATCCTCACGAGGACATCATGGCGTTCGTGGCCGCCGCCCGCACGCGACGGGACAGGGCCATCCTTCTGTTGTTCTTGGACACCGGGCTCCGCTGTTCCGAACTGCTGCGGCTGCGGGACCAGGACATCAACCGGCGTGAGCGGATCATCAGAATCCACGGCAAGGGCGGAAAGTACCGACTGGTGGCACCAGGGCAGACGGCCTGGGCCGCGCTCACGACCTATCTGGACAGTCGCGCGGACAACGTCTGGCAGGAGGGCATCGCCACGACCTCGGGGCTGCGGAGCTGGTTGCGGCGGCTGGCGGTGAGGGCGGGATTGGAGAGGGCGAATCTACATCGGTTCAGACATGGCTTCGCGTGCGCCTTCTTGGAGAACGGGGGAGACAGCGGCTCGCTCCAAGAGTTGCTCGGCCACGAGACGCCCCAGATGACCGAGCACTACGCCGCCGCTGTGCGGCGCAAGGTGGCCCTTGACCAGCAGCGCAGATTCAGTCTGGCCGATCGGCTCTAGGCTGGGGCGCCGTGCCGCTCTCTGATATCGAACATCGCCAGAACGTCCTCAAGGGAGCGCTCGTCCTCGGAAGGGGCAGCGACGATTACGGCGACGGCTGCCGTAAACCGGGCGCAGTCGATGGAGAAAAGGTTGGCCATCCGCCGGACCGTAGAGAGGGCGATGTCCGACCGCTCGCCGCGCTCGATGGCGGAGATCTCACTGTAGCTCAGGCCGGAACGCTCCTCGGCCTCGCGGAGCGTCAGGCCCATCTCCTTGCGGCGCTTGCGGCAGAAGGCCCCTAACTTGTTCACGGGTTCCAGCATAGGGCGACCGCGGGGTCTTGTCAATTCTGATGCAAAAGTCACTGCCAGTCTTCGCCAATCAAGTCTCCTGGCAGTGTAGCATTTCCCTGCACGGAGTCAAGTCACCACCCACTCGCCCGGGCCGAGTTGCGTAGCGCCTGCTCCACCTTCGTGGCGTCACCGCCCGTCTGGCTCGCCACCTCGACGAAGCGCTCGATGCTCGGCCACGTCAGGTCGCACTTCGGGCAGCGCACGGCCTTGGAGGGCAGGAGCTGGAGCTTGACGAGCTGACGGCAAGCCGGACAGGTCCCCTGGACGCTGTTGTATGTCTGCGGCTCCATAAACGGTCTACTCCTTATTGCAGTGCAGCGCAAAATAGCTATGATGGAGACGGCGGGGATGGAGGTCAGGCATGGTCGTGAGCGAGATCCCCCAGCGCGTGCGCACCGACGCCCTCCCCGAATTCACGGAGTACACCGACACCGGCTGCAGCGTCTTCACCTCATGCCTCCACTGCCCCCAGGAGCACTGTCTCTACGACGAGCGCGGCACGCTGCGCCGCTGGTGCATCCGGCGCCGGGCCGTGATCGCGGTCCTGCTGATCAAGCTCGGGGTGCCCATGCAGCAGACCCAGACCGTGCTCAGCGCGAGCCGGCGCAGCATATACCGCTGGCTCCACGACCTGCGGCCAGCTTAGGCTCCACCAGCTCCGAGCGGAACACCCGAACCTCTACCGGGGCGTCGATAGCCATGCTGACGCGGCGAGCGCCGCGCCGCTGAAGTCTTATCTGGATACCAGCTTCGAGCATAAGCAAGCGGTTCATAGGGCTGCTTACCACAGTGGCCGCGCCGGGCCAGGTGAGCCGCAGGCGCACTCGGTCGCCTCTCAGCGCCAGCACTCTTAGCCGCAGGCCGGTGCTGAATACGAGTTCCTCGCCGATCCTGCGCTCCAGAACCAGCATCGTTCCTAGCCGGGCGAATCCGCGGGCGGCGAAGCCGGTGCCGTCAGCTTCTTGAGCTGGTTCAGGCCGACGGCTCCGATGACGCGGAGGGCACCGACTGTCAGAGCGAGCGCCCATGTCTTCCAGTCGTCGACCTTCGAGAGGTTGGCCAGCGTCTCGAACAGGAGGGCCGACAGCGCCAGCAGGCAGAACCAGGCCGTCTCCTCCAGCCACTTGATCACGTAGGCGGGGTCAGGCATCATGAACCTCCTCATCAACTTGTCCCACTCCCTGGGATCGAACTTGCTCCGCGGCGGCCTCCGCCGAACGAACGCCAGCAGATCCAGCGGGTTAGGGCCACCAGCGCAAGGAGACAACGCTCTTGACGAGGACCGGGTACGAGTAGCGGACCCGGCATGTCCCCCGCGCGTCGAGCTGGACCGTGACCGTGCCATGCCCACCCTCCGCCAGCGTCACCTTGCCGGCGTACCCTTCGTTGCTTCCATCCGGCGTGCCCCCGTCGAAGAAGGCGACGAACGCCTGCGTATTGCGGCCGGCGAGGCCGAGGCAGATCTCGAGCTCAACGGAGCGCGCCTCCCCCGGCAGGTCAAAATCGCTCCGTAGTTGCCAGGTAGCGTCCTTGTCGGGACCGTAGGGGCCCGGCTCGAGGACTCGGTTCGTGAACCAGGCTGCCACGCGGTTGTGTCTCGTCCACATCTCGTCAGCCTCCAGGAAGCGGGCCGCCTGTACGGCCTGCCACATCTCCTCCGTCATGTACTCCCAGACCCACCACAGGGCACCCCGCGCCCCGAGTTCCTTCCAGGTCCGCGACCACACCAGGATCTCCTCGGCCGTGACGGCATGGGCGGCGTTCATGCTGGCGGGTATCGCGTCGCCGGAGGGAACGAGCGGCACCTGCGGGAAAGTCGACCGGCGGAAGTCTTCGGCGCAGACGCGGGCGGCGTGCTCCGCTCGGTCCGGCCGGTAGTACGGCGTCCCGACGGGATACATCGAGCCGTGGTAGTCCTGGGGGAACGCGGCAATAACGTGGCGGTGGAAGGCCTGGTACACATCGGCGCGGTGGTACGAGGGCTGGGCCAGCGGGCACCAGTAGTGCGGCCTGTCCGGTGCCCCCTCCCGAATACGCCGGCAGTAGGCATCGGCCACACCTGCCGCCTGGTCTCCCAGCGACTCGAACTCGCCCTCGACATCACTCATGTAGCCAGTGGCGCCGAACACGTTCAGGGCCCTGATCCCCTGGTCGGCCTCGGCCTCCCAGCCCAGCTTCTGGTCGCCGTAGAAGACGCGCACCTGGCCGTAGACGAACTGCCAGAGCCAGACGTCGATGCCGCGCCCCAGCAGATCGGCAACGATCCGCTTGCCGCGATCCTCATCCCAGAAGGGCCCGAACGGGTGGCCGCCATCGGCGGATTTGATGACCACGCCGCGCACGCCATGCTCGCGGCACTTCGCAGCGATGCGCAGCGCATCACCGCCCTCAGAGAGAGGCCAGTTCCAGATGAAGACGCGCTTGCCCTCGTAGGTCATCGCTGCACTATGGCCCGAGCAGCTTCTTGAAATCGCTGCAGAGCATCCACTGCTGCTTCCCTCTTATCTGCACGTATACCCGACAAGACGGGGTCGCCGTCGGCTTGACGGTCGGCGTCGCCGTCGGTGGCTTGGAAGTCGCACTCGGCTTCGGCGTCGCCGTCGGAAGAGCGGTTGGAATAGCAGTTGGGACGGGAGTGGCAGTTGCTGAGGGCGGTGCGGTAGCCGTAGCCGCCGCCGTGCCCCCGACGTGCGCGTTGAAGTAGCCGCAGTCGTACACATCATCGGTGGGCAGGTTCCAAGACTGCGCCTGCGAGCCTGTCTCTATCCCGGGACCCCAGAGCATCAGGTCGACGCCAGCGAGCTGCTTGCCCAGCCAGGACTCAGCGAAGTTCGAGCGGTGGCCGTTGTGACAGGTCGAGTTGCCCATCGGTATCTGCCAGACGGTGACGGGGCGGCCCAGGGCGGAACTCAGGGCGGCGAACCAGTCTTCCATCTCCCGGAGGTGGGCCGCCGTCCAGGGATAGGTGCCGTAGAACTCCTGGTCACGGTCGCTCACGTCCACGTAGACGTCGGGCACGCGGCCTGCGCCCATTGCCTGCCAGCATGAGAGCCACTCAGCAGCGTCATCCTGGGGTCCGATGTAGGGCACGTTCCAGGGGTTGATGTGTATCCCCAGGCGTGCGTTGGCTGGCGCCGTCGAGAGGAAGCGGTCGAGGAAGGTCTTAGCTGCGGTCCCGCACTTGCCCTCGATCTTCAGGTAGGCCCACAGGTCGGGCTCGATGTCGATACGGGTCTCGCGGCCGTCCGCCTTGACGACGGCCATGATCTGATCCCAGGCCGTCATGTCGGCTGAGGTCGAGTCGAAGTTCGTATAGAAGATGAGCACCGGGGCGAGGCCGTGATTCCAGGCTTCGTTGAGGTAGCCCTGGACGTAGGGACCCCAGTCCTGACCCACGACGTACTTGTAGACGTAGCCCAGGTTGGCGGGCTGGTCCTTGATCATCTCCGTGTAGGCATCCACACCTACCGGAGGCCGGGCGGCAGCGCCGTTGGGTCCTCTTGTCCCCCCTAGGGTAACCAAGATCAGAGCGGTGGCTAAAAGGGCAAAGCAGGTCGACACGCGCCTCATCAGGAGCCTCCTTTCGCAGCGACTGGATCGTAGGCCCGCCGACTGCTATCTCCTACCCTCTTATGGCCGACGGCTGGATCACCATGTAGCCGACCGTGGGCGTAAAGGGCTTGCCGGCACTGTCCCTGCCCTCGAGCTCGTGGTAGTACGTCCGGCTTCGCAGGGCAGCCGTGTCGGCCTCTTCGAGCGTGACCCTCACCTTGCCTTCGATCGGCGGGGTCAGCACTTCTGCCCCGTGACCGGTCGACTTCGACACCAGCGCCGGCAGGTTTGCGTCCGGTCTGGTCTTGGCCACCCAGCTGACGCTGGCGCCGGTAAGGTCCTCCGCCGTCCCATCCGGCTTCAGGATCGTCAGCGTAATCTCCTTGTACTCGCCGGCCCACATCTCAAAGTCCTGGCTCTGCTCGGTCATGTCCTTCCTCCAAGCACGACGTCGGGTTCCCTCTCCCCCAGCAGCTGGATGTCGGTCTGCCTCTCGCCAGAGAGCTCCACTCTGGAAATGATCAGGTTGCTCACTATCCTGACGGCTCCGAGCTGCTCGGCGCTGATGATGCCCATGGGCACGACGGAGATGCCCCCAACGATGATCGCCGGGGCCCCGAGAGCCTCCGCAGACTCGATGCCAGGGGGCTGGAGGACGACCAGCAGCGTCGGCTGGCCAAGGGCCTCGGCCGACGGTATGCCCGTCAGCGCCACCGTCATTTCGCCGGGTATAGCGGCCGGCACTCCAAGCGCCTCCCCGCTCGCCACGCCCGGCGGGAGCAGCGTGAGGCCGCCTAGCACGATGGCAGGTACACCCAGGGCCTCCGCGGAGGCGATGCCAGGGGGCAGCAGCGCCTGGTCGACGAAGACTGTCGGCGTGCCCACGGCCTCGGCGGACGCGATGCCGGGCGGTTGCACCGTGACGCCGCCGAGGGCCATGCCCGGCGTCCCGAGGGATTCCGCAGACGCCACGCCCGCCGGCTGCATGGTCTGTGGCCCGCCACCAAGGCTGACCGTAGGCTGTCCGAGACTTTCACCCGTGGCTATACCCGAGGGCTGGACAGCGACGCCTCCGGGGACCGCGGCAGGCGCACCGAGCTCTTCCGCGCTGGCGATCCCAGGCGGCTGCAGTGCTTGAGGAGCGCCACCGAGGCTGACTGACGGCTCGCCAAGCGCCTCGGCGGAGGCTATGCCAGATGGCGAGACGGTGATGTCGCCCGGAACCGCAGTCGGTACGCCAACAGCTTCCTCCGAGTCAATACCTGACGGAAGCAGGGTCAAGCCAACATACAGCGCTGGCTGGCCGAGGGCCTCCTGGCTGGTCACTCCAGCGGGGGAGACTATCACGCCGCCAGGAACCACGGTCGCGGCGCCAACCGCCTCACCAGAGGCGATCCCAGGTGGCTGCACGGCCTGAGGAGCCCCGCCGACGCTGACAGCTGGTTGCCCCAAAGCTTCCAGGGAACCTAAGCCAGGCGGCTGAATGGACACGCCACCGGGGGCGACAAGAGGTGTTCCGACTGCCTCCTCGCTGGAAATGCCCACCGGCTGTACGGTCTGCGGCGCACCGCCGGCATTCACTGTCGGCTGGCCCAGGGCCTCTTCGGTAGCAATCCCGGCTGGCGAGACGGCTACCCCGCCGGGTGCTGTCGTCACGGCTCCAAGCTGCTCCGCAGAGGCGATACCAGGCGCCTGGACAGCGACGCCTCCGGGGGCCATCGACGGCGTGCCCAGAGCTTCACCAGACGCGATGCCAGCAGGGAGCAGCGCCACGCCGCCGAGCGCGATGCTCGGCGCCCCGAGAGCTTCTACGGAAGCTATGCCAAGCGGCTGCAGAGAGACACCACCGAGGCCGAGGGCGGGTGTGCCCAGCCCCTCCTCGGACGGGATGCCGGGCGGCCCCACGGAGATCCCGCCAAAGGCGATGCTCGGCTCGCCCAGCGCTTCCGCGGACGCGATGCCCGCTGGCTCAACGGCTATCCCACCGAGCGCGATCGTCGGCTGGCCCAGGGCCTCCTCAGAGGGGATACCGGGCGGCAGGGCAACGCTCTGCACCACGAGGACCGGCTGCCCGAGCGCTTCCCCGGAGGGCACCCCGGCGGGCGCCAGGGCGACCTCGCCCGGCAGGATGGCAGGCGACCCCACCGCCTCAGCGGACGAGATGCCCGGCGCGTCGAGCGTCTGGGGAGCGCCACCGAGACTAACGGTTGGGCCGCCAAGTGCTTCGCCGGAGACTATGCCGGTCAGGGCCACCGTGAGGTCGCCGAGCGCTAGGCTCGGCGTACCAAGCGCCTGCTGGCTGGGGATACCCGTAGGACTAAGCGTGACCCCGCCGACTCCGATAGAAGGCGTGCCGAGCGCCTGGGCAGACCCGATGCCGCCAGGCTGAATCGCGATGGCGCCGGGGGCCGCAGTCGGGGTGCCAAGCGCCTCGGCAGAGGCTATGCCGGGCGGCAGGCTGGTCTGGTGCGCGCTGGGACTTCCGAGCGCCTGCGCAGTGGCGATGCCCGGCGGCTGAAGGGTGACCACGCCGAGCAGAACGGCCGGAGTGCCGACGGCCTGGGCACTCGGAATCCCCGGAGGCGACACGCCCTGCCAGGGAAACACTCCCGGAGAGCCCAGAGCTTCTGCGCTGGCGATCCCAGGAGCCGATATTGCTATGGCACCCGGAACCGCGGTCGGCGACCCAAGCGCCTGAGAGCTTCCGATCCCCGGCGGGCTGAGGCTCACACCGCCGAGGACGATCGAAGGCGTGCCGAGCGCCTCTCCGCTCGCGATCCCCCTGGCTATCACACCGCCGTAGCTGTACTCCACCACCAGCTGGAAGGCGTTTGACGGGTCGCCTTCATGCGAGTACCCAGCGCGGCACCCGAGATATGCAATCGAGTCACCGAGCCAGAAGAGAGCGAGCGCATGGCCCGACGCCCATCCCGCTCTGTCGACTATCTCCTGGATGACGGCGGCGAAGTCGGGCGTATCCTTGACCTGGTCGCCATACCACTCCTCGCTAATGGCCCAATCAACGTACGCGCTACCCTTGGCCCGGGCATCAAAGTCGTCGCGAGTGGTGAACGTCCCAGGATTGTCGTGCGCCTGGCCTCTAATCCTGATGGTCGTGGCGTCGCTGCAATAGAAGTAGGTCTTGAACGTCACCTTGGCGCTGAGGACCTTGGCACCTTGCGGGATTGTGACGTTCTGGAACCGCGTCCCCGCCTCGACGTATGTGAAGCTCCCAGCCTGGTCGTCGAGTGCGACGAAGGGATTATCCGTCAGCCACTCGTGGATGTCTCCGTACTCTTCGCTCCACCAATTCCAGGCTTGAACATCGTCGGAGTCTGCCGCCACTCGGACAGACACCTGGCCGCCCCAGACCGTGGGGCTGCCAAGCGCCTGCGCGGAAGCGATACCGGGCGCCGCCAGCGTCACGCCGCCGGGGACGGCGGCGGGCGTGCCAAGAGCCTCGGCAGAGGCTATGCCAGGGGGATAAAGAGTCTGGGCACCAGTGGCCGGAGCGCGCAGGTGGTCCTGCGCCTGGAGGGCGGAGCCGCCGGTCGGCTTGCGGAGAGCGAAGACAGCCATATCATGGTGCCGCTAGGCCAACACAGCAGGCCTACCCAGCCGCTCCCTCAACAACTTAGCGTATGCCACCAGCATCGTCGGCATGTCGGTGTCGAAGTCGCTGAAGGACGGGGCCGGTAGCGGCGTTTCAGCAGTGAGGATCTGTGCGACCTCAGCCAATAGCTCCTCCCGCTCTGGCCAGTCGACCATGCACGCCCGCCACGGGTCGAGCACCTTCTTGGGCGTGGCGGCTCCCATGTACTGCTCGAGAGCGGCGCCCAGGCCTGCGAAGCACAGACTAAACCCGATTCCAGCGTCAAAGAGCACCTTGGCAGCGCGCCGCAGGCACGTCCCGCGCCCATGCGGATCGAACTCGCCACCCTTGTGCGAGAGAATCTTGCGGACCGCCTGCTCGCTGCGAGTGCCGTACTCAGCATCGAGAGCGGAGAGGGACTCCACGTGCCTCAATCCTCCAGCTCCTCCCAGGTGAATTCGACCATCAAGAGATGCGCTATCCCCGCGTACGTGTCATTGGCGTGTGCCCCATAGCGTGCGATCGCAAACTTGACAAGCTGACCCGCAGTGACAGTCAAAGCCGTCGCGAGGGTTGTACGGGTGCGAGCGCTCGCGACAGCTGGAGCGGCGACGTCCAGAGGCACTTCCGTGCTCGTCGCACCTACGTCGCCACCGATGGCGATTGACTTGTAGTCCAACGCCCAGCGGACGTTGCCGGTGCCAGCGTCTACCGGAGCCCACTCGATGTAGCAGTTCAGGTTCTGAACGTAGGTGCTCGGCAGCAGAAACTCGAGGTTGGCTTCCTCGAGTGCGCTGGCACCGTAGGCGCGTGTCGCGATGGCAGAGACACCAGACCCGATGGCGCTCGAAGCCGCCCCGGCCATCGCCTTCAGATCCTCAGCCCTCACCTGGATGCGGCGGGTGACAAGCTCACTGCCGCGGTTCCGGTGCTTCGTAGAGTTGGCGCCTAGCAGCGTGACCGCCGAGTACCCAGCCTGCAGACCATAGATATCGTTGTGCTCGATGCGATTGTAGTCAGCACCCGTGGTCTCTTTTACCCCATCGCTGTAACCTTGAACTCCGCCGCGGATGGTGTTGTTATGAACGAGGGTCCTGAGTGCGCCGGATCCTTGAAGACGAATGAGCCCCAGCCTGTAGCTCTCATTATCGATCCCGCAGCCATCGATGCGGTTCCCGCCAATGTTCCAGTCGGCAGACTGGTTGCGAATCAGCCCCGGCCAGCAACTGACGGCCGTATTCCCCTCCACAAGGCCACCGGGGGAAACGGCATCAGCCACGTCAATGGGCCAACCGGCAGTAGCGATGAACTCATTCCCCACAATGACAGGTCGTGACGCATACTCGACCAAGATTCCACTCTCGCCACCTTGGAAGATGCAGGCTTCGACGAGAGCATCGGTCACGCCGCTACCACCGGAACCTTTGAGGTGCACATGGCGACCAACAAGAGCGGGTAAGAAACTTCTACAGGCGACGGCTCCGCAGCGGGCCGCTTGGTAGGCAATCTCAAAGATGGAGAAGTTCGCGCCAGCCGATGGCTCGCCCCAGCCAATGCAGTCTACGTAGTAGGAAAGGCCCTCATTGCTCAGGATAAAGGAAAACTCCCGGTTGTCGTAGGAGCAGCACCCCCGCATTGAGTTGTAGGAACCGGCCTCGAACACTAGCCCACGCACCCATGTGTCGTGAGCGTGTACGTTGATGTACTTGCACTGCTTCGTCTTCCGCAAGGCGACCGCTGCGCCGTACTCATCGGAGTGCGTGACGCCAGCCTTGTTGCCATCAACCGACAGGTCCTGGACGATGATGTCCCTGTCGACATCGCTGTCGTTGTTCCAGTTCATGATCATCTCGAAGCCGGAGGCCAAGCCGCCCTTCAGCTTGATGATCGTATTCCCAGGACCTGCGCCTAGAACCTTCGTCTTGGTGCCGATAGAGACACCTGGCCGGGGGATCGAGACGTACTGCTGGTTGCCCTGCTGCGAGCCTATGAGGTAGGTCCCTGGAGGGTAGTACACCGTGCCGCCGCCAGCCAGGCGGCAGGCGGTGAGGCAGGCCTGCATCGCAGTCGCGTCGTCGGTCGTGCCATCGCCGGTCGCCCCATAGTCCCTCACGTTGTACCAACCGGAGGTGAACGGGTTCAGGAGGACGCGCTTGTCGATGATCTGGTTGGAGTTGATCGCCGTGTCGCCAGCCGGCAAGTAGACTGCGGCCAGGACAACTCTGGCTGCGGGGATCGCGGGGAACACGGGGTTCGAGGCCGCACTACCAGCGACGGCCGCCTTGCTACCGTTGACGTCGACGGTTATCAGGTCGAAGCGGGCGTTCGTGGGGTCGGCAGTCGTGATCGTGACGTTGCCGGCCGTCACCGCGATCGGGCGGCCGCCGACATAGACCGTCCCGACGGCGACCGCCACCGTCATGTCGGGTGTGCCCTGTGCGGAGACAGCGCAGCCGGTCTTGACGCCGTAAACGGCGAAGCCGGCTGTCAGCGCATCGAAATCTACGCTGTCCGGTTCCGCCTGGTCGGGGAAGGCGGCGTCGGAGTAGTTGGGGATCTTGAACACATCGCGCTCCTACGCCGGGGCGTCGCCTCCGATTGCGCCTACCTTCTCCTCCGACTCGATCCCAGGAGCTCCGACGACGATCCCGGGCTCGCCGGGTTCAGCCATCGCGGCCACTTCAAGCGCCTGCTGCCGTGCGCCGGCAACCCGCAGAGCAGACCGGACGTCCTCGATCTCGGCCACGATAGGGACCCGGGCCTCGGCGATCTCGGCATCGGCCAGGGCCAGGTTTGCCGTCGCCTTGGCCAGGATGCTCGTCGCCTTCTCGACGGTCTCAGCGAAGGGGCCGCGCCGACTGTTCACCTCGGCCAGCGAGTCCCTCAGAACCTCACGACGGCCGATCAGTTCGGAGATCTCCGCCGTCACCTCTTCCATTTCAGACATGCCCATCACCTCCAGCCGGCTCGGTACGCACCGTGGGTACGCCGAGCTGCTCCTGCGACCTGATACCCCCCGGCATGGAGCGCCGGAGGACCGGGTTGGAGGCCGCCTCGATGGCCGCCTCCTTCTGGATGTCGGGGTTATCCGTCAGGCCGAACGGCGCTCCTGAGCGCAGCAGAATCGCCTGGTCGAAAGCGATCTCGTGCGCCTTCTCGAACTCCTCGGCCTTGCCAGCCATGATCCGCAGGGCCCGTGACAGTTGCTTGGCCGCCTGCCAGGGAAGCTCTGTCACGTGGCCATCTATCTCCAGGAGGACGTGGTGGGCCTCCTGGCGGACCCGTGCCTCGGACCTGCGCACGAGCACCTCGGGCATGACCGCCTCCTAGAGCTTGAAGATCTTGACGCTGGCGGTGTTGTCCCACTGTATGGTGATATTTCCTCCGTTCGGCGTCACCGGGTTGCCGGTGAACGTGTCCCAGAGGGCGATCAGGATCGACGTGCCCTCGGTGCCGGTGTGCATGTAGAGCACGATGAGCTCGCACGGGTCGCCCGTGACGGCGGTCAGCAGCGAGTCGTCGGCATCGGCCACGCCGAGCACGTTGGTCTTCGTCGTGAGCGTCGCCCAGTTGGCGAGCGCAGCCGGCACGCGCGCCGCCGCCGGCACGTCGGAGATGAACTCATTCACGTCGATAGACGGCGAGTAGTCAGCGGCGTCAGCCAGCCCGCCCTTGATCGTGTTGGCGTCCCAGTCCAGGTCACCGGCCAGGAAGTGGCCCCGGCCCTTTCCGTAAAGTGCGTTGGCCATGTCTAACCTCCGAACGAAATGAGCGCCCTTCCTTGGGCGCTCACGGTCGCTCGGGGCAGCCTCGTCACTGCCGTGGTTATGCTAGACGACCCTGCAGCAGATACCCACCTGCCAGTTGGCACCGCCTGCCCATCGTTGCACCTAATCGCCGGATTCTTCGCCAGCCTGTTCGAGCTGATGGCGCTTCCCAAGGACCTCGGTCGCCGCCGCCAGCGCCTTCACCACCTGGTGGACGTCGCAATCGAGCCAGTTGATCGCCAGGCCACCAGCGTACAGGCGGATAACGATCATGGCAGACGGCCTCTCGGGCAGGACGGGCTTCTCACCGTTTCCCGTCATGTCCCCTACTCCTGAAGCAGCGTGGGCGTCGCTAGACGATCTTCCCTAGGATGATGCCGCCTTGCACCATCAGTACAGCCCTCCGGTGAGCACGCCGAGCAGGCCGGGAGCCTTCACGCCCGCCGTCAGCATCCCGGTTGGGATGGCGATCGGGTCCGGCAGGCCGAAGGTGGTGTCAACGTACTTCACCACCTGGGGATAGGCGGGCAGGGCTGCGATCGTGCCCGCCGCAGCGTTCGCCTGGAAGGCCATGTAGTATTGATCGGCGGCGCTGCCGGAGTAGGCGGCCACAAAGTCAGTATTCCGCCAGCCCGTCGAGTCGATGGCTATAGAGGCAGAGACGGCCAGGAGATTGCCCGCCGTGTCATAGAGACCCACGTAGTAGTTGGCGGCGCCCGTGCCAGCCACATATAGCCGGAGCCCGGTGATCTCTTCATCGGAATGAATCCATGCGGGGGCCAGATAGATACGGTTAGCGACCGGCGTGAAGGTTGAGGATAGATCAGGCAGCACAGGACAGGGCAGGTATGGCGGTGTCGGTACGGCTCCTGGCCCACCCGCCACATCGCTTAACTTGCGTGTCAACGAAATGGGGTCGTGGAGGATAAGTTCGTTACCCGCATCCCGGCTCACCCATGCATCCGCATCCTCCAAGTATGCGGTATCTGTCTGGTCGAAAGCCTGAGCCGAGTCCACGCGGGCAAGGGCGGCGGCGAGGGCACGCACGAACTGATTGAACTTGTCGGCGTCCGAGAGGATGAACTTGGGAATCGCGTATAGTTCGGCCATCACTCGAACTCCATACCGCCGTCAATGATGAGTTGAAAGGCGGGCGCACAGAAGTTGTAGTAGGCCCCGACCACATAGAGCCAATTGGGGTGGGTGTCGGCCCAGTCAATCGTCTGAGGCAGACCAGTGAAGTAACTCAGCCCATAAGGGGTATAGGCCCGCGAGAAGAACGCACCCTCGCAGAGGACCGAGAACATCTGCCAGGCATCAACGCCGATTGGGCAGTAACCTACCCAGTAGAGACGGTCGGGGAGCAATGCGTAGGGGGTCGGGAGTAGTACCGACATCTCTGTCGCTACCACTGGCGTTGTGACAGGCGTTGGGGCCAGAAGGGCCAAAGGTCTATCATCGCTATACAATGCCATCTGAAAGGTTCCGTGCCCACCACCAAGATGCGCGCAGTAAACGCGGAAGCCTTCCACAACGCAGGTTCGCATGACACGGAGCGGTGTCAACGCGAAATGGTGCGCACCGTACTGAATCCCAGATGAGCCGTAGGTTAGCGGCGTCGCGTAGCCACCGGCCAGTTCACTCAGTGTCTTGGTTCCGGTGACAGCATCAGTCAGCTGTAGATCGGCACCACTGCGTTCAAAGAATGTGTTGGCATCCTTCAGGCGCAACTCCTCGAAGATAGCGTGGGTCTGCGCATCATCGGTGATTCCGATGGCTGCCAGGGCAGCCACGAGAAGGTTGTACTGGGCCGTCGCGTCAGCCGTGTCGCCGTTGGCGATGGTCGGAAGGACAGTCATAGTTGCTCACATACTTTCGTCAATCGGAACGCCACCAGCTATCCGGCCCAAGATGGCTGGCACCCAAATGGTGGCAAAGGTCCCCGGGATTGCTATCGGGTCGGGTATGCTGAAGCTCCCCACATCCACGTACTTCGCATTGTGACCGCCTACGGCATGACCAGAGACCGGCGTTGTCATAGCGGCATTGAAGATAACCCCCATCCAGACACCGATTCCTGCGTCTATGTCTATGGGGACATCAAGGGGAAAGACTGTGTTTCCGATATAGTTCGGAGTCACGGCTTGGCTGTTAGTGAGTACGTTCCCTGACGTGTCATAGAGGACGGCATAGGCACTGCCCACCAGACTTCCACTCTGGGAGCGGGCCCCTATCGCTATCTGGCTCACCTGTTCGGCCTTGGGAGAGGCGGCATACCGGAGGTACATCCGATTGGCGACTGGTGCCTGTGAGCTAACGGCATTCACCACATCGCCCAGGACGGGCATCGAGACATAGTTGAGTGCTCCCAGGTTCGTCAGTCTTACTTCGCCTGCCACCGAATCGAAGATCACGAGTTGACCCGTGTCGGGATCGCGCTTCAGCCCCGCCGTCGTGTCGCCGATGTAGATCGTGTCCGGCCGGATGCTGGCCTGAGTGTCGGTCAGAATACGCAGCACGTATTTCATCGCCATGAAGATGCGGTTCAGATCCTCAGCCGAGAAGACATCGCCTTCCGGCTTCATGGGATCGCCAACGTCCTTCAGGGGCAAGATTGCTGTCATGCTACCACCATGTGCTGCTTCAGCTTGTCGCTAAGGTCCTGGACGGTCTGCACCTGGCTCGGCTGCCGGTTCGAGAGCTCGAGCACGGCAATGTCGAACTGGTAGTTCACCTTGGCGATGCGTAGTACCTGGCTCGCCATCTCGGACGGGCTGCCGTCGTAGTAGTCCTCGCCCCAAGCGGCAGAACCCCACTTCGGTATCTGGCCCACGGCGTCGGGGTTCACCACCACCACCGCGTCGCCTGGCTTCAGGTCCTCGATGTCGTACCCCTTGTTGTCGGTGCCAGGGCCGTTGTTGTCGATGACGGTCACGGTGCCCCGGAAGTCAATGGTGTTCAGGCTGTCCAGAAGGCTCTCGGCGATGCGATCGGCTACTTCCTGGTCGGTGATCCTGTCGTCAACCTCCACCTTGACGAGCGGGTTGGTGGGGTCGTACTCGGCCGCCGTTGCCGTGGCCGTGACGCCGGCGCCGTAGAGGACAACCTGCGTGCGCCGCTGCGTCGCTGTCTTGGTGAACTCCACCTGGCTGACATGGCGGCCGATGGTAAGGGTGTGATCCGCCACCGTCGGCGTCGCCCTGAATAGCACCTGGCCGTCTGGCCCGACGTAGTAGCCCCAGGCGGCGCCGGCCAGCGTGGTGATGAAGTCAAAGACCTCCTTGAGGGTCTGCTTCTCAAAAGTGTGGGTGAAGGTGTCACCTACCAGCGCTGAGGTGGGGTGCCAGGCCAGACCGGGCACGTAGCCCTTGTCCAGGAACCAGCGCATCATCTCCGACGGGTCGGCGTCGGTGAAGGTCTGGGGCCCGACGAAGTAGGAGTCGGCGAGCTTGGCGGATAGGGGCACCAGGCCGACCTTGACGACTTCGCCCTGGGGCTGGACCGTCACGGCGTACTCATCGATCCAGCCGCGCCAGATAACCAACTCGTCGGCCCCGGTGTCCACGTCCACGATGCTCACCGTGACCATCTGGCCGATCCCGATGTCCTGGGTAAGCGTCGGCTCGCCGAGTTCGCCGATCTCGCCCAGGCGCCGCGGCAGCGAGAGGTCGATCATCTCTGGCCCGCCGTTCAGAGACATGCCGAACTCGGGCGCAGGGGCATCCTCCCACTCGGCCGCCAGCTCGTAGGCGTCGTAGCGGTCACGGCCCCAGATGGCGCCGCCCCAATGCGGCAGGGGTCGTGTCTTGTAGGAGCGCCATATCGCCGTCTTCAACTCAGATACCTCGCGGTGAAGGCGGTCGTGACAGAGAGCGTCGGCGGGCTGGTCGCCAGGACGTGAAGTTCAAGGGCGTTGTTCGTCGTCCGCGGGTCAAGGCTGGGGTAAGCACCCTCCGTGTTGGCGGCTGCCACGGCATTGATGGTGGCCTCGAAGAGGGAGGAGTCGATCACGATCACGTCGGCCGCCGCGAACGTCTTGATGACGGCCAGCTTGAGGGCCGGCGACAGGCTGGTGTTGATGACCCAGAGCTTGGTCATGGCATAGGGGGGCTCATTGTAGACCTCAAAGGCGAAGTCATAGGTGGCGTGGGCAACCCAGACCCCAGTGATGTAGCTTGAGGCCGTTCCATCAGCGTAGCTGGCCGACGTCATATCGAGGCCCCAGGCGTAGTAGTTGGTATCGTCGAGCGCGCCGCTCCGCTTCAAGACAATGTGGTACTGCGTCGCGCCGGTGAGCTGTGGCGCCGTCGGGAAGTCGAAGGCGATCCAACCGTAGGACGTGGCGATGGCTGAGGCCGCTACCGTTGCGCTGGTGCCATTGGTAACGACGGTCGCGCTCGGCTTGCCGGTTCCGTCATCGGTCCTGATCTCCGCGTAGAGACCATCGGTAGGAGCCAGCAGCTTCTTGACCCAGAGGCGAACGCGCCCAACAAGGCCAGTGGTGGTGATCTTGAAGCCCTGCCCACGGTAGGGGTAGGCGGTCTCACCGAAGTTGCCGTCTATGGTGACATTCGTTTCTGCGTAGGAGGTCAGCAGGGTTCGGTTCGGGATGGTGATCGTGAACTTGGGCTGGCTCGGCGCCGTCCCTCCGGGCGCTATCGTCCAGGCGTACTTGTACTCGTTGCCCGCCACGAGGGTCAGCAGCTTGTTGGCCTGCGGGTCCGTCGACGGCACATCGGCGACAGCGAAAGGCTGCGCCAAGAAGAAGTCCGCCTCGTACTCCGCCAGCACGGGCCGGGCGCCAGCGTTGAGAGGCCCCCTGAGAGTGGCCGGGCCGGCAACATAGTGCCTCGCCGCGCCGGACAGGAATGTCTTGAGCTGCTGGTTCTCGCGGGAGAAGGCGAGGGCGAGCGCCTGCCACTTCGTCTCGAAGTCGCTCGGCGTGTCACCGACGACCGCGCCTCGCACCGTCACGAGGCGCGAGGTGTACCGGCTGGCGAGCGCCTTCGCGCCGGGCGCCCTGGCGAACTCGGCAGAGAGGTGCTCAACCGGCATGCTACGGTCGTCGTCCACTCCCATGACGAGGTAGTTCACGCCATCATCGAAACAGAAGTCGCCGAACGTCCGGTACACGTGGGTCATCAGACGCCTCTCGATGCCCTCTCTTGCAGCTTCCCGGCCTGCCGCACTATCTCCCGAACGAACGTGGCCGGATCCTGGACGTTCGGGAGGTGCAGATGCTCGATGTGGAGTTGGACCGCTGGCGCGGCCAGGGGCCCGGTGGGCGTGCCTAGACCTGCCATCAGCCGCTCAGTCTCATCATGGGCGAACACCCGGGTCCGGGGCGGTGCCCAGATGAGCTCCCGGCCCCGCTCGCCCACCATCGTCAGCCCGCTCGCGAGTCCGCCGGACTGCATCCCAGCCGGGGGCGTGATGCTGTTCAGCACTCCGGCAGCGTAGGCCGCAGCATCCCCGAGCCCCCACGTCTTGGGCCCGGCATATCCGCCCGCATCGCCAAGGCCCCACATAAGCCCCTTCGCGTAGTCGGCGGCCCCGGCCAGCGCGTAGTTGCTATCCGTTACAGTGCCGGCAGAGTCCCCGAGGCTCCGCGTGAAAAAGGACAGGTAGTCAGTCGCTCCCGCGGTCGTCAAACCCAGCCGGTCCGTCTGCGCAACAGCGTTGGCCGTCGCCAGCGTCTGAATGTCTGTCGCCCAGCTAAGGTCATCGACCTTCCCGGAGTAGATCCCGATGTTCTCTGTGATCGTCGCCACCATGTCCTTCAGCTCGCGCTCCGTGGGCAGAGTCTGGTCGGCGAGGACAGCGCGGTCCTGCATGACACGGTGGTCGGCGGTATACACGCCGAGCTGCGCTTCAAGCGCGGCGATCTGGTCGCGGATGGCCTGGGTCTGCTCCTCAGTCGCGCCGGCGGCCTCCTGCACCGCTAGCTGATACCGGAGCGTGTCGATGTCGAGCTGGAGCTGCGCCGTCTCCTGAGTCGGACCGCCGAGCAGCTGGCCGAGGGCGCTCTGAAGCTGGCCCACCAGCTCAACGCCGATGCCGTAGGCGAAGTCGGCGGCCGCCGAGCGCGCGTCGCCAAAGCTGGTGTTCACCGCCTGCAGCGCCAGCTCGAAGTCGAGAACCTGCTGCCCCAGCCCCTCTACGCCCAGGCGCCGGCCCAGGTTGTCCAGCTCGCGGACGGAGTCGGCTATGGGCGTCGGCAGGCCCAGGAGCTGGGCGCTGAAGGTGCCCATCTCGATCATCAGGTTGAAGATCGCGGCCTGCAGCTCCTCGTGTTTCTTCACGACGTCAGCCAGCGACTGGATCGTTGCCGCCTGCGCTGGCGTCATCCCGAGATTCAGAGCGTCCGTCAGCGTGAGCGTACCCTCATTGGCGATCTTCGCGGCCGCCCAGAACGCCATCATCTGGAGCGTCGAGGGCCCGAGCGCCTGCTCGGTGCCGGCGGCGATCACCTCCGTACCGCTGGCGAGGCCCTGGGCAACGGCGTTCACGATCGACATGCCCATGTCGTAGCTGGCCTGGTCTATCTCCCCCGTCTCCCAGGCCTCCACCAGGCCGGCCGTCAGGGCAGCGACCCGCTCCCTCAGCGCACCGCCGCCTTCCGCGAGGGCGTCCGACAGCGAGGTCGTGATCGTGACGCCGAAGTCGTAGACCTTCTGGCTGATCGTGCCGGTGTCCCAGAGCCCCATCAGCGAGCGGCTCAGGAAGCGCACGAGCTCGCCGAGATCGACGGCTACGCCTTGAGTCGCCATGCGTACCGCCGTGGCGCCATCGCCCAGCACCAGGGCAAGCCCCTGCAACGCCTTCTGGTCGTCGTAGGCCTTTGCGGCGGCTTCTTGCTCGGCTACCGCGCGTGCCCGGGTCAGCTCCAAGGCCGCCGCCTGGGCCGGGTTCAGCTTGCCCTCAATGGCCTCGGCGTACGAGATGACGTCGTCCTGCATGAACTTCTCGAGAGCCAGGCCCGTGTCCGTGAGCTCGCCGCGGGCGATACCGACGGCGACGGCGAAGCCGAAAGCAGCCCCCGTTACCCCACCTTCGCCTAGTGCAATAGTCAGCTTCGCCAGCTCCACCTGGGCTCGCCAGACCTCGTCCGCCTCCTTCTGGCGGGCGACGGTCAGCTCCTCGGTAGCAGCCTGGGACGCCGAGAGGCCAAGCTTCTCTGCCTCGGTGCGGTCGGCAACGCCATCCGAGACAGCGTCAGCCAGCGTCAGCTCCTTCTCCGCCGCGCTTCCGGCGGCTCCGCCAGCGGCGGCAACAGCACCCCTGAAGAAGTCGATGCTCTTGGCAGCGGGCACGGTCGACATGGCCAGCCTGCCAAGCTGCTCCATCATCGCGCTCACGCCGGGGAGTGCGCCGAACGCCGCAGGCACCCCAAACTTGCCGACCAAGAAGGCGACTGGCACTGTCACACCAGCCTCTAGGGCCTGCATGAAGCGAACGACCTGCGACGCGGAAAGAGCATCGAGCAGCGGCAGGATCTGCATCACGATGTCCCTGGGCAGGTCGATGATGGCCTGAGCGAAGTTGTTGATCAGCGACGGATCGAAGGTCTCACCCGCTTGCTCAGCCGCTATCCTCAGGCGCTCACCCAGAATCTTGATGCCCAGGGTTACTTCCTCGTTGTAGCGGTTCATCGCCTGCAACTGGGTGTTCACCGCCTCCAACTCACCCTCCGGAGCCGCGTCGCCGAAGGCCTCCAGTTCGTTCGCGCGCTTCTCCAGCTCCAGGTGCTCCAGGCTGTTGCCTAGCTTGGTCAGCACGACGGTGGCCAGGTTGTCGACCGCCTCGCCGGTCACTTCCAGGGACTTGAGGTAGGAATCCAAGCCAGCAGCGGCCGCGTCGCCAGTGTCGGTGGTGGCTCCCATCAGCCCGCTGAGGGCAACGATCACATCGGCCACCTGCTGCTTCGCCCGGTCCCACTGCACCGCTTCCCACTGGACCCTCAGTTCTTCTAGATCGCCGCCCAGTTCCTTCAGCAGGCCGGGGTACTTCTCAAGCAGCGCCTTTAGATCTTCGTAGGTCGGAACCAGGGCCAGAACCTGCTCCTTGTGCCCCTTGATCGCCTCGCTCACCTTTATCCACTGGTCGAAATCGTCCACGCCCTCCTGGCGCATCCTCTCTGCCTGGCGAATAGCCCCCTGCAGAAGGCCGGCGTAGTGCTCCAGCGCGGCCGCGTTGGCCTCGACCGAGGTTGCGCCCCCCTCCATGGCTACCTTCACGTACTCCGCGGCCGACCCGAAATCGCGCACATACCTCTCCGCGGCCTTGGCGGCAGTGCCGGCGCCGGTGAACATGTCGATGAGGCCCTTCCCAAGGGCTACCTTCGCGATGGCGTCAAGCGCGATGAAGCCGATGGCGATCGCGGCGAGCGCCCCAGGCAGCGTGAACAGCACTGCTCTCAACGCCGTGAAGGCGGTCGAAAGTGCGAACGTCGCAGAGGCGGCGACACCCTCAGTGGCCGCCAGACTGATGAACACCCCGATCGTGGCCGTCACGCCGCTAATGAGACCGGTAAACACGCTGACCACGGCGGCGGAGCGGAACAGCAGGAAGGCGGCCGTCGCCAGCCCAACCACCACTGCCAGCTCCTTCATGTCGGTCCCCAGGATCATGGCCAGCGCCATCACGGCGGCAGCCGGGGCGGCTATGGACAGCAGGCCGGTGCTGAAGCCCACCATCGCGGCAGCGGCCCCAGGTGCCGCCATCTGCAGCATGCCGAAGGCGGTCACGGCCAGCCCTACGGTCACCAGGAGCGGCCCTATACCTACGGCGAGCGCGGCCGCCACGACGATCACTTTCTGGATGGGCTCCGGCAGCTTGTCGAAGGCGGCTACCAGCCCTCCGACCGCCTCAGAGGCTTTGCCCAAACCGGGCACGATGATGTCGGCCACCAGGGGCAGAAGGATGTCACCGAGCTGCACCAGTTCCACGCGCAGCTCGTTCATGCTCTGCTTCATCTTGAAGCCGGGCCCTTCGGCGATGGCGCCGAAGGCGGCCCCCAGGTCAGCCTCAGTCGTGTTCGCCAGGGAAGCGAAAACCTGCTCGGCCATGCCCGCGTTCTCGCCCAGGATAGCCATGATCCCCGACAGGCCGTCGACACGGGGGAATATCCTGGCCATGGCCTCCGTGTTGCCGCCCAGCCGCTCGTCGAGCATCTGGAGAGTGGCCAGTAGCCCCTTCTCGCGCAGCGTGGCTGTAAGCTCACCGAAGCTCAGGCCCATCTTGGCCAGCTCCTCCGATTCCATCCGAGTCGGCCTCACCATGGACTGCAGGATCTGGCGGAGAGCCGTAGCCGCCTCAGCGGCAGGGAGCCCAAAGCGGGTGAAGTAGGCCATGGCCCCGCCTACCTGCTCGAAGGTGACGCCGAGCTGAGCGGCGATGGGGATCACGTGGCCGAGGACGGGCGCGAACTCGGCGGCCTCGCCCTTGCCTTCGCGCACCATGGCGACTAGGACCGACGTCGCCTGAGCCGCAGAGAGGTTCTCGGCACCGTAGGCGTTCATGGCCGAGGTCACGGCATCGGCCACGCTTGCGGTGTCACCGAGGCCGGCAGCGGAGGCCTGGGCGGCCGCTCTCAGGACGTCCATGGCCTGGGATGCCTCGACGCCGGAGCTGGTCACGAAATAGAGGGCCTCGGCTAGTTCCTGGGGCGACTTGGCTGTCTCCTTGCCCAGCTCGTAGAGGTCGTCCTTCCAGGCGTTGACCTGCTCGCGGGAGATGCCCACCAAGCCCACGATGAGGTCTAGGCTGTGGTTGAAGTCGGCCCCCATCTTCAGAGCAGCCGTGCCGATCCCGGCGATGGGCGCCGTGAGGCCCGTGATGGCGGCGCCCGTCCCCGTCAGACGCGAGCCGATATTCTTCAGCTCGGAGTCGAGCTTGGAGGAGTCCGTGGCGAGTTCCAGAACCGCCTGGCCCAGTACCTCAGTCATCACTCAACCCTTGACAGCGCAGCGTTAGGCGTGTTATGTTGCGCTGGCCCCGCACGAGAGTGATCAGGAGTTGTCCCATGCGCGTACTTCTAACCTTCGCGGCCCTCATGCTCGTCCTCTCCGCGTGTAGCACTCCCTCGCCCTCGGGAGGGGCCGGCGGCAAGGCGACTGCACCCGGTAAGACGGAACTCACGAGCTTCACGTCCGGCACCATGAAGTGCGAGGCCTGGAAAGAGGATGGCAAGTACCAGGCCCTCTGTGTCTCCACGAAGCCGGAGATGTTCCTCCGAGCCGCCGAACGGAGCACAGCCGCTGGCGGGGTTGGTGCCTTCTGTGACCAGGGGGAGGTCAAGGACCAGCCTGGTTTCTACTTCGTCCGCTGTTCCGCCGATGAATCGCTGGCGGACTTCATCAAATAGCCTCACCGGGCCGCTCCCTCCTGAAGGCGATCCCCTTGCTTGCCAGGAACTCCGGCGATGGCGGCTCGCGGCGTCCGCGCTGTCCGCCCTGGGTCGCCTCGCGCCAGCGCTCCTGAATGCGCCTGGCATCGCTCTTCTCAAGCGTCCCGGACCCCATAGCCACCGCCTCGGAGATCCCCGCCTCCTCCATGGCCCGCAGCGCCGGCATCGCCTTCGCATAGGCACCCAGCAGCGGGAGCGGCACGTGCAGCCAGTCCAGTGGGCTGCCGCCGTAGAACCGCTGGAGGCCAGCTAGAACCCGAGCCCACCCCTCATCAGCATCATCAGCGCACTCGCCCTGCCCCCCCTCAGACGGGAGGCTAAAAAAGCGTTCCAGATGTCCAAGAGGTAGCCGAGCTGGAGTTTGCCAAGCACGTCGTCGGGCAAGGTGGGAAGGGCGACCTGGACCAGTTCGCGCATGCGAGCGAAATAGTCGGCCTCTTCCACCGCGTTGGGTGCCTGCAACTGCTCTAACTTAGCAACGTGCTCCATGAGTCTCTTGACTCTGAGCCGTTCCGCCAGGCCCCACGCGTCACGGTTAGCCAGGTCGTAGGCCACGCCGTCGATCCGCACGAAGTCACTCTTCAGCGGATCGAGCTGTTCGAGCGTCAGGAGGGCTTCGGTCGCAGCCTTTCCCTCCGTGACGCCCAGTACGGGCATGCGTTCCGTGGGAGCCTCTTCCTCAGTGGGGTCGACTACGGGCGTGGGGACCTTATCAGGTGATTCGGGGGGAGTGGCCTTGTCCCTTTTGGGCTTCGCCATCGATGACCTCCTCAAAGGCTATGCCGTGAGCACGGCAGAATCGCTCTAGCTCCTCCATGCGCCGGCGGGCCTCCCGCCGGTGGAACTGCTGGGCCTTCTTGTGCCGCCGCGCCTCGTCCAGGAGCCGCACGGCCTGAACGGGGATCATGCCCCGACCGCCAGGCGCTGGAAGTTGCTCAGGACGCGTCGGCCGAGCGTCGGGTAGACCACGTCCGCCGCGCCGCCCAGCGTCCCGTAGCGCCGTTCGAGATAGATGAAGTACGGACAATCGAACGATCCCCAGCTCCCGCCAGCCTTGCTGCCGAAGGGACTGGCGCGGCGGAGCACCTTGATGCTTCCCTCCGCCCGGCCCGTGCGGTTGCGCCAGCCGCGGTGGTTCATCTTCGCCTCGGAAACGCAGGCATCCATCGTCTCGTTGAGGCCCGCGATCGAGGCCGTCTGGGCCCGCTGCGTCAGGCGCGGCCCGTTGTAGCTCACGAGCCGCAGCCTGAGGATGCTGGCCACTAGCCCGTGGGAGCGGCGTCCATAGCCACGAGGTGGCCGAAGCGCTCGGCGGGCGTAGCGGCGTTCGGGTCGCTGATGACCTTCCACTCCGTGTCCAGCACCGCCATGTCGTCCGCCAGGAACTTCACCGCTGGGTTGCCGCTCTGCGAGACGCGGGTCAGCTTGTAGTCCAGCCCAAGGCTCTCGCCGCCGATCTGCACGTCCAGGTAGGGCGACGGCGCCCGGATCAGCATGGCGATCTGGGCCACCGACGTGCCCTGGTACATCGTGATGGTGCGGTAGCCAGCCGTAGTGGCGCCGGGCGGCGTGTCAGTGACCGCCACGTTGTTCAGGACCTTGGCGAAGTTCTCCAGGGTCAGGTCGGCCAGCGCGAAGCTGATGACCATCGACTCCTCTGTCCTGGAGATCTTGGCCGGTGCCGTGTCCTGGTCGGCGCGTAGTTCCTTCTGTGTCTGGTTGTGCTGGGCGTTGACGCCGCCCTTGGTCCGCCCCAGGCGCACCCAGTTGCCTGCCGGCACGGCGTTGATGAGGGGGAAGGTCTCGCCGACCGGGGCGACGTAGACCACCGCGGGGCCAGCCAGTATTTCAAACGGGGACTCAGCCATGGCTTCACCTCACGAAATAAACGAGCCGCGACCTCCGGGCAGTCGCGGCTGCTACTTTTGGACTCTAAGACGGGCGACTAGCTAGGTCTCACCGTCGTCTGGCACGGCCTCAGGCACCATGCTCTCCACGGCGCTCTCAACGGCGGTTCCTTCGCTCGCCAAGTCCCCCGAGGCGTCCGTCCCGGGTGCTGGCATTGACGCCGGCGCATCGGTCCCCGGCACCGGCATCTGAACGTAGGGCCAGCCTCTCGGCGGCTCAGGCACCGGCTCGGGCAGCGGCGCATCCGTCTCCCACTCGGCGCTGGGGTCCAGGAGCAGGCGCTGCGCCACGTCCATGTCCACCTCAATCGTCTCGCCCCTGGCCCACCGGAGGCCGGACACGGGATCGTCGAGGATGTCACACGGCCCCACGTAGGTCATGTGAGCTTTCTTCCTCATGCTGGTACCACCTCCTGCGTGCCCACTAGGGCCTCGACCACGAGCTTGTTCTCCTTGATGCCCGGCACGAGGCCCTCCGCATCCTCGGCCAGCCCCGTCGGCCCGCCCCGGACCTCGCTCCAATGCACCAGGTAGGACTTGTGCGTCGTGGGCTGCTCCACGACGCGGCGCCCTTTCTGGTGAAGACAGGCGAAGACGGCCCTTCCGATGGCCGCTGCCGCGAAGTCGCTCGTTGCCAGACAGCGACAGGCCATGCGGTGGCGGATCAGGGGGGCGCCGGGCTCTACCCGCTCGCCCAGGCCCTCCTCGTTGAGCGATATGCACCCTGCCTGCTGCTCCTCAAGAGAGGCGGCGCCCACGACGACCCCGCCGGGGGCCGTCTCCTGAACTGCGGGGTAGGCAAGCAACAGGGCTCTGACGAGCTCGGGAACACTCGGGATCTCGTCGCTCATCGCGGCCAACTTTCAAGCGCTCGATCTCTCACCGGACCTCCTGGCAGTCCACCTCCAGGTGATGGACGCTGCCGTCGCCGCCGCACACCTTCCGTACCAGGAGCACATTCAGCCCCGTCGCAATGACCTGGCCCGATGCCGTCTTCACGTCAACTGTGTCCGCCTCGCTCACCTCGGCGTCAGAGCCAAAGTACAGCCGGTGTGATGCCAAGACCGCCTCCCGCGTGAGCCCCGTCATTACCTCGCCCTGCCGACGCAGGTTCAGGGCCGTCAGTCGGCAGGGCTCCGCCGTGAGCTTGGGCGAAAGCGCCCCCGTAGGCTGGCCGTAGCCGTCCCGGGCTTCACCCTTGGCGAACGTGTCGGCGCGGTGCCTGAGCAGCGACGCGAGGGACACGGGCTAACCTCACAGCCTGTGGGCCTGGAACTTTACCTCGACCCCGCCACCGACGACGTCGACATAGACGTAGCCGAGGTCGGTGCCACTCTGCTGATTGAAGGTCGCCGGCGGGAACGGGCCCACCAGCACGCAGGCGGCGGCAGCGAGAGATCCGACTGACAGCTCGGCGACGGCCAGACCTTCCACGGTCTGCGGGGTCTGGACAGTGACTGTGTGTGCGCCCGCTCCAGTGTTGCGGATCAGCAGGAACACCGCCCCGTCATTCGAGAACTTGGCACCGTCCGTCGTGTGCGGCACGGTGTCTGCGGCCGTAAGGATCGAAACGCCCACGCGGTCGATCGCCACCACGGGGATGTTAGTGCGGGCCATCTGCTATACCTCCTCGGGCCGGTTCACTGGCGTCGTGCCGGCCTCGGTCTATTCGGGCTCCGCCTCGTCAGAGGTCGCCACGTCGCCAACCTCGGCGGCGGGCTCGATACTGCCTTCGGCGGAAGTAGGCTCGCCTCCCGGCTCCGCTTCCGCTTCGGTGGCGGGCGAGGCAGCCGACTCAGCCACAACTTCCCCAGCGCCCTCGTCGGGTAAGTCGCCCTGGCTTTCTCCGGTGGTCTCGGAGGCTTCCTCCACCAGAGTCTCCACTTGGGCCTTGACCTCTTCGGCAACAGCCTCAACCGCAGCCACGGCGAGGTCAACATCGACCTCGACCTCTGCCTGGCCCGGCTCCGGGTGAACCTGTGGAGCACAGGAGCCGCACACGCCCTGACCGGCGAGCGCCGCCTCCTCGTCTGCGGCGTACACGTCGGCCGCCTTCTCCCCGCAGTTCGCGCACTGGACCAGCACGCCGGGGCGCAAGAAGGGCAGACTCAGGATGCTCTCGTCCATGATGACCTCCGTTCAGAAGATGACCTGGCCCCGGCCCACCTTGCCGGCGCCCATGTAGCGCTCGAGCCGGGCCATAGCCTCGGGCGGTATCGAGCTGGCGGCTTTCCCGTCGCTCTCGCTCCGCGTGTAGGAATAGTCGCCTATCTTCTCGCTCTTGATGCCTGCCACGGCCTGGCCACGTTGCTTGTACATGGCCGCCGCCGTCAGGGCCACGGCCTCCCGAACCGGCGCCGGCACCTCGTTCGAGGCCGTGTATGTCACGACCACGCGGTCGTAACTCACGGGCTTGACGTCCACCGACAGGAGGGCGTCTCCCAGCCCTCCCCGCCGGCGGGGGAAGGCCGGAGCCCGCTCGGCGAAGGCCTCCACATCGCGCCGCAGCTTCAGGCGACCCAGGGGATGCAGCGAGTACTCGGCGGCCTGCAACTCGCGGCCGCTGTCTGCCGGCGTCAGGTAAGCCCTGACCGTCAGCCCGGTTGGCGCCTCGTCCTTCAGAGTCAACAGGTCGCCTTGCTGCACGCTGGGGAACGTCTCGGTGATGGGTCCACTGGCGTCCCAGTCCCGACCAGTGACGCGTTTGACTTCCTCGGAGGCGTCGTCCAGGAAGGGCTGGAGGACGGTGCCGGGGGCGCTGTCCTCGTCCTCGTCCAGCCAGCGCCGCACGTCAGCGGTGATAGCGAGAGTCATCCGGCAGCCCCATGTAGGTAGGCACCCAGCACCACGAGTCCAATGGACCAGGCAGCGCCGAGGAGTGCCCAGAAGACACGCCCTGTAAGACCGACGGCGGTTGCGGCGGCCTTGGCAGTCGCCAGCACCTCAATCCGCCAAGCCTTCAGGACGCCCATATCGCCGTTGACTCGTTTGACTTCCGTCTCCAGGCTCGACACCAAGCCTTTGATTTCCTCGTGAGCGCCGTCGTTGCGGTCGAATGCCTTGTCAACTGCTTTCATCGCCTCTGGGAACTCATGGTCCCGGAAGTGCTCTACGGTGCCTCGCAACCCGTTGAACGCCTCTTCCAGGCTCTCCAGTGTCGCCATTTGATCGCTCCTAATCCGAAGGCACGAACGTCACGTCACAAGCCCCGCTGAAGATGGCGCGGATGCCCGCCGAGAACGCCACCCCGATCTCAATGACCGGCGGCGGCGTAGTCGATATGAGCACTGTCATCTTGATTGGGTCGGTATCGAGCAGGCCATCGCGCAGGGTGATCGTCCGGTTCGCCCCAGGGGGAGTGCCGACGATGATGCGGTGCAGCACGGCCTCCTTGGAGCGCACCTGCACCGTGGCGCCGCCAGCACCGCCAGCCACCGGGTTGCTCGCAGCCAGCGAGCTGTACAAGACATCGTTCAGGGGCGGCATCGCGGCCCTCCCTCTACGTCGTCGGCAGCGCGATCACCACCGTCGCGAACTTGCCGGCGGCCCCGCCGCCAGTCCCGTCGGCGATAGTGCAGATCAGCGGCGCTGTCGCGGGCAGCACACCGGCGCCGATGAAGACCTGGCCGATCGTCGCCGTGGCCACGACCAACTTGTCGAGCAGCCCATCGTCGTCGGCGGCCCAGCCCCAGTCGAACGTCGGCTTCAACGTCACGGCGGCCAGCGTCTCGGTGCAGATCGCCACGACGATACAGGCCCGGTCCTTCGTCGCGTGGGCGGCCATCAGCGTCACAGGCGACGCGTCGGCGTGGTCGACGTTACCGCTGGCCCCAAGGCCAGCGGCGATCGCAGCCGCCAGAGCAGCACCCTGGGCAAACTTGGCCGCCGTGAGCGTACCGTCAGTCACCTTGACGGCTGTCACAGCGCCATCGGCCAACTCGGCAGTCCCGACCGACAGCGGTGCCAGCTCGCCGGCCTGGATCGAGATGACGATCAGGTCGACCAGCTCACCGATCCACGGGATCAATGGCGTCCCGCCGCCGCCGTACCCGAATGTGGCAACAAGCTGCGCCCTTACTTGCTCAAGCGCGGTAGTCATGGACACCTCCTTGGCGAGAGCGGGCCTGCACCGCCAGCAGCAGCACAGGCCCGCGCATCAGCTAGTCGCCCCGGCTAGGCGATCTTCACTCTCCGGGCGTGGGCGTGCAGCCTCTCCCACGGCACCTGGACGGCCATCAGGCTCTCCAGGAGGAAGTCGTAGGAGGCGCGCGTCCGGCCCAGCTCGATGAAGGTCACCAGGTTGTCCACGGCCTGCCCGATCGGGTCGATCAGGCTCACCACGGAGGCGCCCCGGTCCTCAGGGTTCAGGTTGACGAAGAAGATGTTCTCCTCTCCGGTTGCCTGGTACCTCTTGCTGGCAGCGCCACCAGGCCGGGTCAGGTTGGCCGTGTCCGACCAGGCGGCCACGTTCCCCGTGATCTTGCCGTCGCCGTCGCGGGTCTTGCCCGCGATGGTCGTGTACAGGTAGGCCGTGCCGGCCCCACCGTCCACGTCCGAGCGGTAGATCTTGTAGAGCAGCGCGAGCGGGTCCGCCACCCAGGTCAGGTTGGCGATGTGCTCCGTCGCCCCCGAGGTGCAGTTGCACTCGGCTGCGGCCCGCTGCTCGCCGTTCTCGTAGACGGCGGCCACCTGGTAGCGGTACACGCCGTTGGGCAGGGCACCGCCAGTGGCGATGGCCGCAGCCAGGGTCCCCGGAGCCTGGGCGGACGGCTTGACGTAGTCCGTCTCCAGGATCGGGTAGCCCCGGTACAGCGTCATGCGGAAGCCGCCCTCGTACTCGACCGTCTGCACCTCGCGCCGTGCCAGGGTCTGGAGGCCGGAGATCTTCGACACCATGCCCTTGCTGGCGACGAAGAGGGCCGGGTCCTTGTCCGCGCCCCGGAAGCCCGTGGCCCCGTCGATCAGGTCATCGAGCAGCTTCAGGGTAACGACGGCGTTGTGGTCGACGATGTTGGTCACGATGATCTGATCCAGCCCGTCGGGGATGTACGGATCAGCCGTGGCACCCCAGAGGATGGCGAACTCGGCCTGGTTAGACATGGCCTCCACGCCAGCCTTCTGTTCCGCCACCAGCGAATCGATGAACCGCTGGGAGGCGGCTCGCTGGAAGCCGGTCACGGCGCCCCAGTAGTGCAGGGGCTTCAGCGTGACCGTGGGCCGGTCGTAGGTCGACTGGACGGCACCCGCCCTGTTGTCGACGAGCTCGCCCTCGAAGGCGGCCGCGCCGTGAGCCGTCCGGCGGACGATCTCGTGCACCCGCCCCTTGGCCTGCTTGATGGGCATCACCTGGAGCAGCGGCTGCAGCCGCAACAGCTCCTCGACGAGGGCCGGCTCCAGGTCCTCCGGCTGGAGCGCCGTCCCCGACGCCCCGGCGGCCGTGAGGGCCTTGGCCAGCTCGCTCGTAGCCTTGATTAGCCGTTCCATGGGAATCTACCTCCGCTGCATCCCGGCGAGGCCGGGGGATATTCGCTCGTTCGAAGCGCTACCTGCGATGCATCCCGGCGAGGCCGGGGGAATACGTGTCGCCGGGCCGGTCGGAGCGGGACTTCCTCTTGGGCTTCTCCCGCGTGTCCTCCTCGTCCACGGCGATGCTCTTGTAGATGGGCCTGCGCGCTTGGGCGATGGCGTCGCTGATCATCTTGGCCACCTCGACGGCAGTGACCGGAGCGCCCTGCGGCTGGACGGCCTCTTCCTCGTCGTCCCTCTTCTCCGTGGGCTGCTCCTGTCCCTCCTTCAGGGCGGCCAGTTGCTCCGCGAGCGCTCCCATGCCCCTGAGCACCTCGGCCTGGAACTCGTCGGCGACCTCGACCTCGATCTCGCCGAGCTTCACCTTCACGGGCTCCGTCGACTTCACGCCGACGCCGCCCAGGATTTCGGACAGCTTGCTCCCGAAGGCCTTCACGGCCGCGTCGATGAGCGCCAGCTTGTTCTCCTCTTCGCTGTCCAGGACGACCCAGACCACGTCCATGAGAGCGTCGAAGCAGGCCCACACGTCGCCCGAGGCGGCCATGCCGCGGTAGGCGGTGTCGAAGTCGGTCGTCGCCTCGATCTGCTTCTGGCGCTCCAAGATGCCCAGGGCGGCCTGGCCTGGACGCGACAGCTCCGACTTGTGCTCCGCCAGGAAGCTGACGGCCCCCGCGACTGTCAACGGCTCCACGGGTGTGGGCGGTTCAACTGCGGCGGGAGCTGCCTCAGGAGCTGCAGCGGCAGGCTCGGCCTCCGGCTCCTCGGCCTTGCTCACTGGCTTCGTGCCCTCCGGTTCCGTGGCCTCGGGCTCCTCGGGATGCTCCTCAGCCGTGGCTTCCGGCTCCGGGACCTCGGGGTCGTGCTTGTCTTTGACCACTGTGTCCTCCTCTTGGCGCTTCATGAGCAGGAACTCGCGCCCAATAGCAGGCGAATCCACCATGCTGACGATGGTCACCGTCAGCTCTTCCAGGCGGTAAGCCGCGGGGTCTTCGGTATTCGCTCTGCCCTTCATGGCACCAAAAAAACGACTGCCCGTTGGGGCAGTCGCGGCTGCTGCTCTAAGGTGACGCTAGACGCTACGCGGCGTCACGTCCTACGGCGGCGTGGCACTGGCCAGTACCTCAACTCCGGCGGGCAACTCCTTGACGGGGATGCGCAGCCCGCGCCCCATGATCGAGAAGCCGCGCAGCTCGCCGCTCTCCACCTGCCGCCAGACCTCCTCATCCATCACCTTGACCGACATGATCCAGTCGCCGGCGCCCACGGGCTGCTCGCCCAGCTCGAAGTCCACCGGCGCCTGGTAGCACTCCACAACACGCAGGAGGGGATTGATCACCTCGTTGTGCATCACGTCGAGCTGCTGGAAGGCGATCATGTACTTCTCCATGGCCTTCCAGATCTCGTCCGGCTCCACGTAGTCATCCTGATAATCGACGGTGTTGGCGGCCAGGACGTGGCCCGTCACGACGCGCCTCTCGCTGTTGACCTTGAGGATGGGGGCGAAGACCGACCAGGCCCCGTCCTCCTCGACCTTCAGGACGGGACGCATCTCGGGGTTGCGCTTCTGCTGGCTGGCCTCGCCGAGCTGGTCGAGCACGGAGCGGATCCGAGCGATGGCTTCCTCGGCCGCGTCGACAGCGCTGCGGAGCGCCTGCTCGTTCTTCGCTGAGAGGACCCGACCGACCTTGCCCAGTTCCACCAGCACGCCGAGGTTAGCCAGGGCCTCCTCGATGGGGATATCCCCACCCCGGAGTTGCCGGATGTATTCCACGGCCTCTGGGCTGGCGCTCTTCTCCTGCTCCCAGGGAGGCACCTTGTCGAACTGACCATAGTGCCCCGCCAGGTGGGCCTTGACGCCGTCCATGTCATCATCGGGGACATCTACGCCGCCCCTCGAACCCTGGCAGGCGGCGCCGGCCGCCGAGACGCCGTTCCACACGACCACGAATGAGCCGTCCACGATGTCGTGGTGAGGCAGCTTGTAGCTACTCGTCAGTTCCGGCTCATCCTCATCGTACCAGGCGAAGCCGGTTCGGTACTTGGCCCAGTCGATCTTGTCGTTGTCACCGGAGCCGTCAGAGGATGCCCACTCCGCGAGCCTCTTCCGGGCTCCATCGCCGTCCCAGGCCATGTCTTCAGGGGCCTTGGCCGGTGTGTGGCTGGCCACGGCGCCCTTCTCCTGGACGCTCCCCAGCAGGTCAAGGAGCGGCTGGCAGGCGTCGCGGAAGGCCTGCAACAAGGCTGGGTTAGTCATGGCTCAACATCTCCCGCAACTGGCCGCGCAGCGACGGCGACAGGCCCGACCGTAGGGCGCTCTCCACGATCTCGGCGATGCAGATCCGGTTCTCGTGGTGCTCGCCGTGGTGCCTCGCCTTCACGACCAGACTGTCTCCGTCCACCATCAGCACCGGCGTCCGGCAGCGCGGCTGGCTACACAGGAGCGTCGTGCGCCGGCCGGCCATCAGGACCAAAGGTCTGCTCCACCTGTTCTGGGAAGGCGCCGCGCGACGCCTCGCGCGCCTCCTCCCGGCTGATATCCGGATAGAGGCCGCTCATGACACCGGGGTCGCGCCGGATAGCGGCCCGCAACACCTTCAGGCGGTTGCGGGTCATGCCCGGTATGGCCAGCAGCTCAGCGTCAGTCCGCTCGTCCAGCATCTGGGCGCTGACTGTGCGGATGCCCCCGCCTAGCTCGATCTGGTACCATGGCCATCCCTTGCGGATGACCTCCCGCACGCTCTCCGACACGTCGAGCTCTTCGAGGTACATACTCGGATCGAAACCAGGCTTCTGAACCGTGCGGCGCACGACGGTCAGGGGAAGGTTCATCGGTTCCCTCCATGCAAGCCTTTGAGCGCCAGCCGGAATCCTTCGCGGAGGGCTCTCTCCTCATCTGAGATTGACGGCGAGCCACGGCCCTCTCGGCGATTTCCCCGAATAACCTGTCGCTGGGCGAGGAATTCAAGAGCCAGCCAAGCTTGATCGGCCTTACCGACCATGTAACGACGGCAGCGCTCCAGCATGTTAGCTGCCGCTGCTTGCCCTGCCGACCAGGCCCACAGCTTGCCCTGTCGGCAGACAGAGCCACCGAACAGCGCGAGAAGCCGTTCCACCATGTTGCGGCTTGAGTTGACAACGACCACAGCGACTTGGTGCGTCCCGTAGACCTTCCCGCCACGGAATTGAATCCCGATATAACCTTCGCCATCGAGAATGCCTGCGGCCCACGCCAAATCAGTGGCCCTGAGTCTCATGGCCGGAAACGGCATGGCTCACCTCCAAGGCTAGCCTAGAAAGGCGGGGCGCTCAGCACAAAGCCTCGCGTGGCAACTACTTCTCGGCTGGCCAGCACCAGCGGCACTTGTGCCAGCGCGGGTCCAGTCCGTCGGCCTCGCCCCGGCGCTTGATGTCGTCCGTGTTGCAGCGTTCACTCAAGCCCGCCCGCCGGTGCACGACCACGCGCAGCCCGAACCAGGTCTTGTTCAGGATGTACGGCTTCATCTTGGCCTCCTGGGAGCGCCCTCATGCGCTTCTCGACCGATCCGCCGCCAGAATCGCTACACGACGCCACGGCCGACCGGGACGGAGGATCTCCCAGACCTCGGCGCCATAGCAGGCCGCGACCTTACGAAGTATCTGGCGGTCCAGTCGCCGCCAAAGATGTCCTGGGCAGCGGCCACAACCCTCGCCCAGGGGAACGGCTGACAGGAGAAGCAGTCGACGAACGCCCTCGCGCCCTGAATGTGGGCCGATATATGGCTCTCGGCGATGACGACGAAGCCGATCCCGTGCGCCTCGTCGACCACCGGGCCGGCGATCACGGTCAGACCCGTAACCTCTACGGCCCTGTTCAGCCAGCGCAGGATGTCGCCTGGGTGAGACAAAACGCCTGAGCCGTCGGCCAACAGGTGATAGCCCTGGATCATCGGGTTCTCCAGACATCGCTCTCACCCCTCTCGCGGGACGCCGACCGGTCATTCGGCTGTCGCCTCCAGGTCACCGCCGAGCCACGGCGACTCAGGCCGCTCGCCCTCGTACTCGACCTCGAGGCTGTGGCAGCAGTTGACGTGCAGCGGGACGGCCCAGGTATAGCCCTCTTCCAGGGAGACCCACCCCTCGGCGACCAGGTCCTCGCAGGCCGGGCAGACCGCGCTCTGTGGGTCAACCCGCGCCCTCCCCGTGAGGTGGTTCCGGTAGATGAAGTCCACCTGGGCGTAGTTGCGTGCCGTGCTGAGTTCGGTGGCGCTGATGCCGGGCAGGTGCTTCTGCCAGCGTGCGGCGTCCCAATCCGCTAGCCTTTTTAGGTAGGTCGCCCGGTTCGCTGTAGGAACCTCCTCGGCTATGCGGGCGATCTGCCGGTGCATCTCGGCGTTGTAGGTGTCGCTGATGCTGCGGGCTGCGAACTGGGCCCGGCCCCGTAGGTCCGAGAGGACGGTCGGGTCGGTGAGCTTCAGGCTGCCAGCGAGGTCATAGCCCGCGGCCCGTGCCTCTTGGAGGATGGCTGCTCCGAAGTCGGTGCTCGCCTGCTCGAACAGCTCCTGCGCCAGGAGGTCCTCGTAGCCCGGGCCGACACTGAAGGCGTTGTAGACCAGCTCTTGGACGGCGGTGAGTGCCTGCTTGGACAAGGGTGCCGGGTAGGCGAGAGAGAGGATGCGGCTCTTTGTCTTGCAGTGCTCCTCGGTTGCGGCCATTAGCGCCGCGCAGTAGGCCGACGGGTCGTCCACCTTTCCCTGGTAGAACGCCTCACAATCCGCGAAACTAGCGAACTGGCACCGATCACCGAAGGGCACGAAGCACCTGCTCCTGTCGCCGTGGCGACAGCATTCCGTACAGTGACATCATCAGCCCGCGAGCGCGGGCCCCGGTAACTCGCCAATCGTAATAACTCGTGTTCCGATGCCGCTTGACTGACCCGCCGAAAGCCGCCCTCAGCCGATCCAGTGGCCACCGCTGCTTCTGCCCAGCGGCCACAACCTCAGTCGTCGAGCGGCCGAACGTTCCCTCACCCTCCAGAAACCCGGCTGCCCACACGAAGTCGTCATGCGTGGCTGGTCGGAGCGGTGCAAGCTTCGGCCAGAGCCGCCCACTCGCCTTCTGAGCACAGCGTCGGCACCGCCGTCCCTCTCCGCGGGCTATCTCAGAGGGGTACTTCAGCAGCTCCTTGCCGCACTCGCTGCAGTGCGTCAGGACCTGATATATGTAGCGGGCGTACGTTCCGTCCGCTCGGCGAGGCCCCGTACCCCTCTTGGTACGTTGCTCGAAGGGCAAGCTACTCCCCCTCGCCCAGCGGCGGCGTCAGGAGCAGGCTCTCGCGGACCTGCACCATCTCCCAGGCAGCCCAGACAGAGAACACGAGCAGCGACCGCTCTCTCTCCAGCATCTCAGAGGCAACGACCAGTGCCGTCTCCGCCGCAAGCAACGACGCCAGCGCCTGCTTCAGCTTCACTCGCACTTCGCAGTTGCTTCCAAAGGGCACGTCGCACGCTCGCTACAGGCCCTGGGCCTTCACGACCAACGCTCGAACACCACCTTGCCCGCAGGGTCGGTCACCCGGACATCCAGCGTCTCGAAGTGCCCGCCCTCGTCCATGCGTGGCGGCTCCGGCGCCGGCGTCACGCCAGCGGCGGCCCAGGCCCAAGCCCAGCCGTCGCCGAAGCCGACGACGTGCGGCACCCGCACCTGCTGGAACTTCAGGGCCAGCACCTGCTGCACGGCTTGGTACGCCATGTGGATGCGCTTCTTCATGTCGGCGTCGTACTGCACGACCATCGTCAGACCTCCTTACAACTGCCTGCCGCAGTACCGGCAGCTCGTCGGGCCGTTCTGATAGAGCATCTGCCAGCGCCCGCAGTGGCTGCACTTCACCGAGCGGCTGTAGCTACCGCCCAGCGGCGACGGCGCTCCGGGCCCATAAGGTGCCACCGGCGGCCTGACTCGCAGCGCCATGCGGGCGGCTCTTCCCTTGACCCAGCGCTTGCCCAACGTTACTTCGCCTCCGCTGCTGACAGTGCCCGCAGCTTCGGCTTGGGGCCGGGCTTTCGCGATCCCTCTCGTCTCTCGCCAAGGAGCCGCTCTCCCTTGAGCACCTTCAGGGCTCTGGCGATGCGCCGCACCTGCTGCCTTCTCAACTTCGCCTCCCTGCGGTAGGCGGCCACATGGCTGTCGGCGCGGCTGGCGATGTTCTGCACAAGCTCCAGGGCCTTGGAGACCAGGTCAATCAACTGCTCATAGGGGTCGCGGGCCGGTTCACTGGGCGAGGGCTGCAGGGCGGGTGACGGGCGGTGCCGCTGCCGGTAGCCACACTGGAGGCAATAGTCCTCATTCTCCATGGTATCTAGCGCCAACTGGCCGTTGTGGCAGTGGGGGCACGGTACGTTCATCATCGGCTACAGGCCCGGTATTTCGGCCTCCTCCAGGCTCTGCAGGCGCTCCTTGCGCGACTGGTCGTTGAGGGCCGTCAGCCGCTTCAGCCTGTCCTTGTAGCGCTCCGCAGCCCAGGCGGGCAGCTTCGCGGCGAAATCCGCCTTCTCGACGTTCAGCAGGTCGTCGAAGAAGGAGCGCACCGCCTCTGAGTCGGGGCCCAACTCCGCGAGCCTAACCGCTATTGTCTCCATGACATCGGCGGGCAGGACCTCGGAGCGGAACGAGCGGGGTGGTGCCTCGCCCTTTGCCACGCGCGTCGCGAAGCGTTTCCAGCGACGCAGCTCGTCGACTTCGGCCTGCGAATTTTCGGGCGCCCGAAAATCGCGCTTCTCAGCCTCCTCACCGACGACCTGAGCGTTCGCTGGCATGTAGAAGCGCTCGCCGCCAGGATAGCCAGGTTTGCCCCGCTTGGCCCGCTCCTCGTTCGGATTGCTCAAGCCCCACTGGACACGGCGGACACCATTCGTCGTCTCCGTCGTGTCATCCCCAAACGTGGGCCGGCGGAAGCGGAACAGCCAGTTGCGGACGCCAATGCCCTTGAACCAGAGGTTCAGCGTCTCTTCGACCGGCTCCTGGAGAGGGCGGGACTCCTGGCGATATACGATCTCGATGAGCTGTTCGAGGGTACTCCTGTTGATATCTTCCACGGCGCCAAGGACCCCGGCGGGCGTCCCCACCACGCTGAGCATCTCATCGCGGTTGAACTTGCGACCCCTGAGGTACTCCTGGTCGCGCCCAAAGGCCTGCCCGAACGCCTTGTACTCCGCCAGGCCCTGGATCGCTGCGAACGCCTTGTTGGCGTTCTCGACGCCGCCGTAGAGGTTGTCCAGGACTTCGCGGTTCTCGCGCATGATGTCCTCGCTGAGATCGGGGGCGAAGACAAAGGCGCCAGGGGGAGTTCGGTTGTTCTTAAAAGTATTGCGATTCCAGACCTGCGAGTACAAATCAGTCGTAGCAGCCATTTCCAGCGACTCCAGGTCAGAGACGCCCAGGCGCCCGTCCACGTCGGGGATCTCAAAGCGGATCACTTCGTCCTGGGCAAACGTCTGGCGCCCGCCCGGCATGACCTGGACGTAGGCCTCGTCGCGGCTCAGGAACTGGCCGAAGCGGTCCACCTTCGGGAGCACCATCCCGAACATGACCTGGAAGTCGATGACATCGCCGAAGCCGTTGGGCACGATCTCCCAGTAGACCTCCGACAAGAGCTTGAGGCGGGCAAAGGTGACATAGAACTTCTGCCTGGGTAGGCTCCACTGCCTGATGTTGACGACGTCGCCGATCTCCGGCTCGAAGAGGCGGGTGAGGAAGGCGAGTTCATCCTCCGCGGTGGCATCCTGCTCCTGGTCCGAGGGCACGAACTCCCAGCCTTCCGAGACGGCGATGTGGGCGATGCGGCGGATGCCAGCCCGGACCCAGGACTCACGGCGCCAGAGGCCCAGCAACTCCTGGCGGCTCACGTAGGGGCTGCCAATGCCGGCCATGCCGACCAGGCCGCTCAGTCCTCCGACACCCGGCAGCATGCCGGAACGGATGCGCGGCTGATCCTTCTCGCTCTTTTCGACGGTTTGCTGGCGGTAGGAGTCGGGGACCCAGATCGAGACCTCGGCCATGCCTAGACCTCTGGCTGCTTGGAGCGGGGATAGGCGACGCAGTAAGCGACGGACACGAGCCGGAACCTCTAGCCGACAGCCTAGCGCGTGGTTTCGCCTGCCCCTACTCTCTGTTGGCGCAGTCGCCTGATGATCTTGCTGACGGTGTCGGGCCTGAGACCGAGACGGCGGGCGATCTCCCTCCGGGCTAAGCCGGAATCATGGAGGCGCAGAACCTCAGCCCCACGTTCGGCCACACGCAAGCCGTAGGTGCCCTGGGGCAGGTCGTAGCGACAAGCCGCCAAGGGACAGGTCAGGCAGGAGCCGTGCTCCTCACAGCCGTCATCCCGGCGGTCCAGCTTCTCAGGGCGCGCTGTATACTGCCGCTTGCCCATCTCGCCCCACCTCAGCAAGCCCAATCCGCTCATCGCTCCATACGCAGTTCGGAAAGCCATGCACTGGCCCGCCATACGGAAAGTTGCGACAGGTTGCCGGCCGCTTGGAGTAGATCGTGCACGTCGCAGGCTGGCCCGGCTCCCGAGACAGCCAAGGGCAGGCGAAAAGGCTCGGCTGGCGCCCCACTTCGTCCGGCTCACCATAGGGGCCAAGCTCGACCAGCTCGGCCACCCACCACCTCTCAGGGCCGGCCCAGTCCTTATCGAGCCACGCGAGCATTTGCTCCTTCGTGCCTGGCAAATGGAACCGCTCACAGCACTCACCACAACGGTTGCACTGAATGGCCTCGAACTCCTGCCGGTTAACCGTCCGTAGCGACGCAAGATGCTTGCCCATCTACACCGCCTTTATCCGCTGCCCGCGGCTCTCCAGCCGACAGGCGGCAAATACCCGGAGGCAGTCGGCGCCATCATCTGGGTTACTCCGGCCCGTATTATCCGCTGGCTCCTCGGCATAGATGCCCGAGCTGATCTGCTTGCGGTGATACTGGCCCATATCTCGCCGGAGCCAGCGGCAGCGCGGATGCACCAGGAGGCCCCGGTGGCCCTGTGCGTCCCGAATCATGCGCCGGACCTCCTTCACCCCGTCCACCACGCCGGTCTTCGTGGGAACCTTGACGGGCACGCCGAGCTGGCGGATGTAGGACTGAAGCTGCTTATCGGTCGAGCCGCAAAATGCGCTCGAAGGCTTGCGGTAGGCGCGGGCCTGGCCCGTGAGCTCGGCCTTGCGCCCCTCCTCCCAGGTGGTCTCCTGCCAGTACCAGATGCCCGTCTCGCGGCCAGCCGCGTCCAGCTCGCGCTTCTCCGAGAGCCACTTCACGACCTCCTCGTAGAGGGTCATGTTCGTGTACATCTCGTCGAAGACGTGGACCTGGCCGTTTGGCATCTCCTGGGCCGCCAGTAGGACCATCGGGTCGGGCGAGAAACCGTCGTCGCCAAGCCAGACTACAGGCACGCCGTCGGTATACTCTGCCTCCTCCGTCACGTTGGAGTCGGGGTCGCCGGGGGCGTCCACCCAGTTCTCGTAGACCAGGCCCTTGCGGGAAACGGTCCGACATAGGGACTGGCAATTCCACGTGTCGTCATCTGACTGCAGCCGCCGGTTGATCGCATCCGCCTTCTTGATGTGGCCCGTTGCCTCGCGGACCCGCCCCTGGCAGTCCTCCCAGAGCAGGCAGTCGTGGGGCTTCATCTCGACGCCGCGCTTCACCCGCTCGGCGTCCTCGCAGGTGGCGCAGGGCTCCATGCAGTCCAATAAGCAGCTCGCGTAGACCGCGATCCCGCGGGCCGGTGCCTCGGTCAGCAGCCGGTTCATCGGGCCGAACGATGTCACCATGGCGGAGGCATAGAGCGTCTGGGCCGGGTAGCGGTCGCTGGACATGGGCATCCCGACGAACTGCTGGTAGACGTCCCAGGCCATGAGGTCGAACTCATCGGCGACGCAGAAATTGGGGTGGGGGCCAGAGGTTGCGCCGATGGTGTTCCCCACAAGCAGACCCGAGCACAGAGCGTAGTTGTGCGTCCCCTCGACCGTGATGTCGTAGCGCCAGTAGCGCCTCGCTGTCCTCTCCAGGCGGCCTATCCTTACGGGCACGGCACCGAAGCCGCTGTGCTGAGTGATCGGGCCGCCGCGCCACCGTTTGTACCCCTGTCCCTTGGGTCCCTTCGTTGACACATCGATCCACGGCGCGACCAGTTCCGTTAGCCTTGCACTCCCAGGACTGCTACAGCAATACTCGTACCTCTCACCCGTCTTGCTCGCAGCCGGCCGCCATCGGCCTGTGACGCCCAATCGCCGGAGATAATCGCCTGCGGCCTCACGCTCGCCTCGGTCAAATGACATGGCGCAGATTTTCCAAAAGCCAGTCGGGCGGCCACGACCGTGCCATGGGCCACTCACCGAATAGCCGCCATCATCCATGACCCAGACAGCCAGACCGAGCCGACTGAGTCGGGCGAAGGTCCCCAGCGGTATTCTCTTGACGCCCGTTCCATACCAGTCGCGGCGGGCTAGGCTAAACGGCAGCGCCGCCCCGCTCTCCCACGCAAAGGTTGCTTTGGCCGGGCGATCAGCCACCGTACCGCCAAACTCACTGAAAACCTCAACTATCCAGTCGAGGTAACTTCGCTGCCAGTAGGCATGGCTAACCCGAAGAACGCCCGCATTATCCTTAACCGAGCCGTCTCCAAGCATCAGCCCAAGCAGAACCTGCGCTTGCTCGTCCGAGAGTATTTGCCCATGCACGAGCACCTCGTCACCCTCTGAGAGACAGCCGAGTGGAACCTTGCGGCCACCAGGTACGACGACCTCGTGGCCGGGGGTCAGCTTGAAGTCGCTCGGCCCGCGTTTTCCTGGGTCGAGGCGTCCTCGGATCCACTCAGTCGTGGGGCCGTTGCTGAACCAGTCAACAATCCGCCGCCATTGCCATTCACCGAGGCCAAAGTCATATGAGAGAACTGGCCCTGGCAGTCTCTTTGCTACGATCTCTTCGATGCGAACCGGCCCATCAGGGGTGATGACTCTCTGGTAGCCCGGCAGGCACCCAGGGAGCACTTCCAGCCGGCTCCCGTTCTTCCAGCGCGTCTCCGACATCAGCGGGTCCTGGGCCAGGGCCCGGCGGAAGTGTGGGTCGCGGAAGTACTCCTTCAGGTAGCTGTAGTTGAGGTTAGCCTGGCGCTGGATGGCACCAACGTGGGAGGTCTGGAAGCCGTCACGGTAGTGGTGGTCAAGGAGATGCAGGATGGACAAGTCGCGGGTCTTTCCAGAGCCTCGGGCCCCGTGGACAGCGGCCGAGGATACGCGACCGAAGTACATGTCGGCGAGAAACCGGAACGGCGCTACGTGTTCCGGGCAGACGGCCCGCCAGGCGATGTGGAAGCCCAGGATGTACCAGATCCAGTACCAGAGCTGCTCGTCGGTCTGGGGCCCGATCTCCTTGAGCCGCCGGAGGGATGCGACCGCCCGTTCGCGCTGGTACTGCTCAAGAGCAGTGCTCACTCGTCGACCTCGGATGCCTCCAGCCCCGACAGAAACGCCAAGCCCTCCTCGGGACTCAGGATTCTGAGCAGCCGGCCGTCCTGCAGCTCTATGTCGCCTTCGGCCCGGCCATGCCCGCAGCAGGAGCCGCGCATGTCCACGCCACCTCTCTGCAGAGCGTCTACCAGAGGAGCGATGCAGCGGTCTATCTGAGCCAGCTTCCAGTGCGCCTGGCCATTGCAGGCGAGGTCCGCCGAGATTGTCACCAGGACGGGGACGGTGTCACCCCACTTGCACATCGGGTGCCTCCTGGGACCATCGCTTTCACGTTTTACGGAAAGTGTGCAATCGCCTACTCCCGGCGTACCGGGGCGCGCCTGGGCATCGGCCGTCGCCTGGGGCCTCGACCTAAGGGCGCCTTCTGGATCGGGACCGAACCCGCCGAGGCCAGCGGCACCGCCGCCCAGCCGTTGTCAAGGAGCTGCAGGCGGCCGCCGCGCTCCATCAACCGGAGCAAGAGCGGCACCTCGGCCTTCTCCGTCCTAGCCGCGACCGCCAGCGCCTCGCTTTCGGTCTTCGCTTCCACCAGTTGGTCGATCACCACGCGATGGCGTACTCGCCACTTCATCCTTGACCTCCCTCACGCCCACTCTCGGGCGCACTCCATGAGCCAGCGCCTCATGCGCCGTCTCCAGCGCCGGTGTCGCAACCGCCTCCAGAACCGGGCCATCCGCGGGTGCCGGTTGTGCGGACCTCCCCAGCCCAGGACCATCCACTGCCGGGCGTTCATTCAAGAACCTTGACCTCATCTGGCATTCTTTGTTACGCTCCGTTACATGAAGCCTGTCTGCCCTGACTGCGGCTGTGGGAATGGGAAGCACAACCGATTCTGCCCACGGGGATACACGGGCAGCCCGCCCAAGGCCGTCGGAGCCCCGCCGAAACGCAGCGTTACTCCGCCTGTAACGGAGCGTAACGATGTTCCCTGCGCTTGTGGCTGCGGGCAGACGGTGAAGGCGCGGCCCGTGTACTTCAACGCAGCCTGTCGGGTGCGGGCTGCGAGGAAGCGGAAGGCGTCAACAGCCCTCCCCGGTTGAACCTTCACTCCACCACCTTCGCCTCGCCCTCGAACACCGGGCCCAGTTGCGGCGGCTCGCGACCCGTGCGCTTCTGGAAGACAGCCGCCACCACGGCGGTGATCTCGTCGTCCGTGGGCTCACCGAGCGGCGGCGTGCCGAGAGGCAGGAAGACGCCGAACTGGGCCGAGCCGCCGGGCCGGGGGTTCAGGCCGATGTCCTGGCCGATGCGCCACAACATGTCGCCCACGCGCAGCAGAGTCTCGACGGCCTTGTCCACGCCGGGCATTGGGGCAGGCAGTCCTTCCTCCGTCTCAGTCGCCCGCGCCAGCCGTTCCTCCGCCAGCCGGTAGACCTGTTGTAGCGAGCGGAACAGGTCGACCTTGACATCGAGATCCTTGAGCTTCCGTTCGACCAAGCCGGCGGGCAGTATGTCCCCCGGTGGCATGTGCCGGTCCCGCCAGCGGGTGATGGTCCGGGCAGAGGGGAGCGGTGCCTTCTCCAAGAGGTCTCCGTACTGCCAGCGGAGCATACCCACGATGGTCTCGGAGCTGAAGCGGTGACACAGGAAGTCGCGGATTTCGTCGAAGAGGGGATGGGCCTCGACCGACTCGCCGAACCGATCCTCGGCTCCAGCCGGGAGTCCTATCTTCTCAGCGTCGGGGGTCTTCTTCCGGCGGGGCAAGCAGCACCCTTTCATGTCCTCAGGTGGACACGTCCATCTTGCCCGACGGGGTAGAGAGCCTCTAAGACTGTGGTGGCAACGTGCCTACATAGGCGAGGAGGGAGTCAACGATCTTGGGCGGCAGGCCGAGAGCAAGAAGCTGCTGCTTCAGAACGACGTTGACGTTCACGTTGAAAGCCGGCTGCTCCACCCGGAGCCCGAAGCCGGAGGCCAGTCTCATCATCTGGTCCATCGCCTTGTTGGCGATCTGGAGGTAGGGGGATTCAACGAGGTTCTGGGACTTCGTTTTGATGACCGGGCCGTACTCGGCCACCTTCTGTAGCGCGTGGCGCCAGGTCGACCAGGCTTCGCAATAGAGGATGAGAGCGTTGGTGTCGATCTCGGTTACGCCCGCGTCATGGAGTCGCTTGCCGGTCCGTTCCCATTCACTCTTCGCCTCTGGTGTCAGCCAGTCGGGGACGGGCGGAAGCGTCAGATCGCCCTCAGCGGCAGCGGGTGGGACTATCTCTTCGACACCAGCGGCCTTCTTGGGGACGGGAAGCGTCGGTTTGGGCTTGCGGCCTTTCAAGGGATAGTCCCCTTTGTTTGGAGCGCCGGGGTCGGAGTTGCACCGCCCTCTTCCGCCTGGATAGCGGACGTGTCGCTGGTTTCACTTCCGACGCTCATGGACTCCTCGACCATGTCCAACAAGAGCATCATCGCCGTTGCGCCGTGGGGACGTCGCGCTCTGCCATCTTCTCGGCTAGGGCGTTCAGGAGCCGGTCATGCTCGGCCCACCGCGCCAGGATAGTCGGAGTCTTGATGTCGGCCTGGACCTTGTCGAGCATGGAGAGCAGCCGCTCCACCTCCTCCGGCAGAAACGCAAACGAGATCACATGGTAGTCCAGGGGAATGTCAGTTAGGGCCTGGGGCTCGATAGAAGCCAGTTGCAAAAGGATCCCGTCGTCGAGACCCGAGTATTCCTTGAGGACCACATCGTCGATCTCGTTGAACAGCTCCCGCAGGATAACCGAGTCGTCTTCTCCCACGATGGCGTTGTGCGACAACTGCTTCGCCACCTCTTCGCCCCTGGTCATGTCATCGGTGATGACCAGCACGGCGAGGCGCTGGATGCCAGCCTGCTTAGCTGCCATGACGCGGTGATTCCCTGAGATCACCCGGAGCTTGCCATCGGGGAGTAGCCGGCAGAGTGGGACGCTTTCGACCCGGCCATCGTGCTTGAGGTTGTCCACCAGGGCACCGAAGGTGGCGGCGGACATCATGCGGGCGTTCTTCTCAAGAAGTTGCAGCTCGTCTATGCTGGCGTATCTGAGGGTCAGGCCATCAGGGAGACGCAGACTCAGTTCGTCGATGTCCCGTGGTTTTGCAGCCACCACTCTAGTCCCTCCTGGAGCGTCCAGCGCCCAAGCTCGCCGACATAGTTTAGATGCCCCTCCTTGCGAGAGTGGAGTTTGTAGATACCCCGATACTTCATACTAACAGGCTTGTCCGTGAAAGCCGTAGTCCCGATGGTCTTCGCCCTGGCAACCATCCCACCATCCGATAGCGAGAGCCTAAGCTCCCGGGACAGACTCGCGGCCAGCACGAGCTTGCCCAGGCGTCGATAGCGATGGTGGGGCACGGACACGTCGCACATCATGTAGAGATCCCCAAGCTTCATTATTGAACGGGAAAAGGACAGGAGCCCGACGAGGTAGTCGTCCAGCATGACGGCGAACATGAATTGTGGCTGGCCGGGTATGATGTTCTTGCCGAGAAGGCAGTCGCGAAGCCAGCGGAAGGCGGGCGCGTCCAGCTTCATCAGGCGGAGTTTGCAGGAGGGAGAGATCTCGGCCTGCGGGGGCAGCCTCTTCAGGTGGGGGTCGCGGGTGATCTCCCTTCTTTTGGCCAG
>Ga0315281_10000638_pt1 | contig 49265 bp, 36 predicted proteins | sample YL17G07_0_MG_FD_204540 | JGI IMG/M metagenome (GOLD analysis project Ga0315281, IMG submission 204540) | Sediment microbial communities from Yellowstone Lake, YNP, Wyoming, USA - YL17G07_0 | ecosystem: Environmental > Aquatic > Freshwater > Lake > Sediment | place: USA: Wyoming | collected...
CATTTAGTTCGTTGCCTCTCTAAATGTGAGTCGGATGTTGAGCTGGTGGTTAACCTTTGCTCAAGTTGGACTTTCACCAACAAGACTTAATACACTTTACTCGGCGCACTCATAGTATTTACCTCCAACATAATTATAGTCATTTAATATGGTCATGTCAAGATTTTAATTCTGCTGGGGGGAATCCCCGGATTTGTCGTGGTTTCGTACTTGCGAGAGCCGGTACGATGTCCACTGTTATCTGGTTTGCAAGTGCGGAGAAACGAAGGAGAGACTGTTCAGTAACCTATCGTAGTGTCTCAGTAACGGTTTTACAAGGACTGTCTGTCATTGCGATGAGCAAAGCGACGCGGCAATCTGGTTGTTTTATCAAGCAAAATCGAGATTGCTTCGCTAACGCTCGCAAAGACGGCATTTTAACAAGATTTTACTGAGACACTACGCTAGTGTAGTGTCTCATAAATAGCTTTACATTTGAACATACGTTTGATTGTCATTGCGAGCGACCGAAGGGAGCGCGGCAATCTCGGTGTTTACGACGGAGATTGCTTCGTCGCTAACGCTCCTCGCAATGACAACCAATAAGTAAAGATCTGTTAGAGACACTACGCTATATAATGGGGAGTGAGGTTTTTCCCATGAGATAGGTATCGATGAAGTGGGCGGCGCGGCGGCCTTCGGAGATGGCCCAGACGATGAGCGACTGGCCGCGGTGCATGTCGCCGGCGGCAAAGACCTTGGTGACCGAGGTTTGGTAATCGTCAGCGGTTTTGACGTTGCCGCGGGGATCGAGTTCAACGCCGAGCTGCTCGATCAGTCCGGTCTTTTCCGGATGGACGAAACCGAGCGCCAGAACGGCCAGGTCCGCTTCTATTTCGAATTCAGAGCCGGGCACTTCCTTCATGACGGAACACCCTTTGGCGTCTTTTTCGAACTCGACACGCACGCAGGAAAGTTTTTTCAACAGGCCGTTCTCGCCTCTGAATTTTTTTGTGGCTATGGCCCACCGGCGTTCGCAGCCTTCCTCGTGGCTGGAAGAGGTCTTGAGCAGGAGCGGGTACTTCGGCCACGGCATATCCTGTGGGCGGCATTCACAGGGTTTGGGCAGAAGTTCTATCTGGATGACGGATTTCGCCCCCTGTCGGTTGGCGGTGCCCACGCAGTCTGAACCCGTGTCGCCGCCGCCGATGACTACCACCCGCTTATTCTTCGCATTGATGATCTGCTCTTTGGGAACTCTTTCCCCGGCCAGGCGACGGTTCGACTGGACAAGATAATCCGTTGCAAAATAAACGCCTTTTAAATCTCTCCCCTCTATCTTCAGGTCGCGTGGAACCCTGCTTCCGCCGGTCAGGCATACGGCATCGAATTGTTGCAGCAGTTCCGCGGCAGGCATATCAATTCCAACGTTGATGCCGGTGGAAAACTTGATGCCTTCCTTTTTCATAAGCGCCACGCGGCGGTCTATCACTGCTTTGTCCAGCTTGAAATCGGGGATACCGTATCTGAGCCAGCCGCCGACTTTCCTGTCGCGCTCAAAAACCGTTACCCTGTGGCCAGCCTTGTTCAACTGGTCGGCGCAGGCAAGGCCGGCAGGCCCCGAACCGATAATTGCGACTTTTTTTCCCGTGCGCTTTTTGGGAGGCCGGGGTTTTACAAATCCCGCGCTATAGGCGTGCTCAATAACGGCAAGCTCGTTTTCACGGATGGTGACCGGGTCGTCGTTGACGCCCAGGACGCAGGCATACTCGCACAATGCCGGGCACAGGCGGCCGGTGATCTCCGGCAGGTTGTTAGTCGCCTGGAGCAGTTCAAAGGCGCGGTCCCACTTGCCGCCGAACACCAGGTCGTTCCATTCCGGTATATAGTTCCCGACCGGGCAAGCCCAGTGACAGAAAGGCGTGCCGCAATCCATGCACCGCGTCGCCTGTTCCTTTGAAACGTCTTCAGTCCGGACTGGCGATACTTCCCGGTAATCTTTCAGACGTTCATCCACCGGCCTGTAATGAGAAGATTGCCTCTTGATCTTGAGGAATCCTTTAGTGTCTCCCATTGACGTTCTCCATTCGATCTCCTGCCTTTTACTTTTCCTCTCCCCTTGCGGGAGAGGATTAAGGTGAGGGGGATGACAGTTATCGTCGAAAACCGCCCCTCATCCTCACCTTCTCCCGCGAGGGGAGAAGGGACGTGGCGGTAATTGAGCAATCACCCGTCGCCGACTTCGGTAAGCTTCAGTTCCTTCTCGACTTTTTTTTGCTCGAGGATGCGCTTGTACTCCAGCGGCATGACTTTCACAAATTTTTCGGAAAGATTTTTGAAATCGTCGAGTATCGTTTTGGCGGTGGCGCTGCCGGTGTACTTATGATGGTTGTTGAGGAGGTTGTGTATATGCGTCAGGTCCTCACCGGCGGGGGCCTCCAGCTCAACCATGCTCATGTTGCATCTATCCTTGAAAGTGCCGTCTTCATCGTACACGTAGGCCGTCCCGCCGGACATGCCGGCCGCGAAGTTCCTGCCCGTTTTGCCGAGCACAACGACAATGCCGCCGGTCATGTACTCGCACCCGTGATCGCCTACACCCTCAACAACGGTATAAAGCCCTGAGTTACGAATGCAGAAGCGTTCCCCGGCCATACCCCGTATGTATGCCTCGCCCGATATGGCGCCGTAGAACGTGGTGTTACCTATTATAATGTTATCTTTGGGTATGTAATCGGAGTTCTTGAATGGATAAACTATGATTTTCCCGCCGGAAATGCCTTTCCCGATATAGTCGTTGGCCATGCCTTCGAGTTCAAAGGTCACGCCTTTAGCCAGGAACGCGCCAAAGCTTTGTCCGGCAAATCCGTTGAATTTACAATGAATAGTATCTTCGGTCAGGCCGCCTTCACCGTACGTCTTGCATACCTCGCCGCTGAGCATAGCGCCTGCGGTCCGGTTATCGTTCCGAATGGGCAGCTCGATTGTGACGTTCTTGCGTTCTTTGAGCGCCGGCTGGGAGCGCGCGATAAGTTCGCGGTCGAGCACATCTTTTATAGGATGATCCTGTTCGATCATCTTGTGCGTGCCGACGTCCGCGCCCATTTCCGGTTTATATAATATCTTTGAATAATCAATGTTTTTTGCTTTCCAGGGGATAATGTCGACGTTGACTTCAAGCAAATCCGTGCGGCCGATCATATCTTCGATCTTTCTGATGCCGAGCGAAGCCATGATCTCGCGCAGTTCCCGGGTGAGGAATGTGAAATAGTTGATGACGTATTCGGGCTTGCCGGCAAAACGGTTCTCAAGGATGTCGTCCTGCGTCGCCACGCCTAAAGAACAGGTATTGAGATGGCAATGCCGGAGCATGACACAGCCGAGGGTCACAAGGATTGCCGTGCAGAAACCGAACTCCTCGGCGCCGAGCAGAGCGGCGATGGCGACGTCGCGGCCTGTCCGCATCTGGCCGTCGGCCTGAAGCCGAACGCGGCTCCGCAGGTCGTTCAAGACGAGCGTCTGGTGGGTCTCGGAAATACCCAGTTCCCAGGGAAGGCCCGCATGACGAACCGAACTGATCGGCGAGGCGCCGGTACCGCCGTCGCCGCCGGAAATGAGTATCATGTCGGCGTGGCCTTTGGCCACACCGGCCGCAACGGTGCCAACACCTATCTCCGAGACGAGTTTAACGCTTATGCGGGCCTGGGGGTTGGCGTTCTTCAGGTCGAATATAAGCTGGGCCAGGTCTTCGATGGAATAGATGTCGTGGTGCGGCGGCGGCGAAATAAGCGTTACACCCTGCGTCGTGTAACGGGTGCGGGCGATGATGGCGGAAACCTTGTGGCCGGGGAGTTGTCCGCCCTCTCCCGGCTTGGCGCCCTGGGCTATTTTAATCTGTATCTCGTCGGCGTTGACCAGGTAGTTGGTGGTCACCCCGAAACGGCCGGAAGCGACCTGTTTAATCGCGCTGCGTTTGGAATCGCCGTTGGGCAGCGGGGTAAACCGTGCCGGATCTTCGCCCCCTTCGCCGGTATTGGAACGGCCTTTGAGCCGGTTCATGGCGATGGCGATCGTCTCGTGCGTGCCGCGCGAAATGGAGCCGAAACTCATGGCGCCCGTGGCAAAACGCTTGACGATCTCCGCTGCCGGTTCGACGTCTTCAAGGGATATGGGTGCGGTTTTCTTGAATTTAAGCAGGCTTCTCAATGTCACGGGCTGGGCCGACTGGTCGTTGATCTGCCGCGCGAAATCGCGGTAGCATTTCTCGTTATTCTGCCGTACCGCGTCCTGCAGGGCGGCAATGCTGTCCGGATTCCATAGATGGAACTCGCCGTCCCGTTTCCACTGGTATACGCCGCCGGCAGCAAGAAACGGCATGCCGGTACCGACATCAGGGAAGGCATCCCGGTGGCGAAGGACGGCTTCTTTCGCCAGCACGCCGAAATCCGCGCCGCCTATGCGCGAAGCGGTTCCGGTAAAACATTTTTCTATTACTTCGTCATGCAGGCCGAGCGCCTCGAATATCTGGGCGCCGCGATAGCTCTGCAACGTCGATATACCCATCCTGGAAAGTATCTTCTGGATACCCTTCTCCACCGCCTTGACGTAGTGCTTGACGGCAGTTTTTTCGTCCAGCGTTATCTGGCCCTCGCCGATTATATACTTTATCGCGTCATAGGCAAGGTAGGGGTTGATGCAATCGGCGCCGTAACCGAACAACAGGGCAAAATGGTGCACTTCGCGCGGCTCGCCGCTTTCAAGGATAATGCTGATCTGCGACCGCGAGGCGTTGCGCACCAGGTGCTGGTGCACCGCCCCAACCGCCAGCAGCGCGGGGAGCGCGGCGTGTTTCTTGTCCACACCGCGATCAGAAAGGACAACGAACGTATAACCGCCCCTGATCGCCTTTACAGCCTCTTTGCATATCTTATCGAGCGTCTTACGAAAACTGTTTTCGTCGCCTGCTTTGAACAAAAGGGAGACGGTCTTTGCCTTGAAACCGTTAGCCGTGACGGCGCGGAGTTTTTCAAGCTCATCGTTGGTAAGCACCGGTTTTTTTACTTCTATCTTGCGGCAGTGCTCGGGGGTCTCGTCCAGCAGGTTTTTCTCCGGGCCTATATAGCTCTGCAGGCTCATGACCAGCTCTTCCCGGATGGGATCTATAGGGGGGTTGGTGACCTGGGCAAAAAGTTGTTTGAAGTAGTTGTACACCAGTTGCGGCCGATTGGACAGCACGGCAAGCGGCGTATCGTTGCCCATGGAGCCGATCGGTTCCTGCTCGGTGTCAACCATCGGCTTGATGATGACCTTGAGGTCCTCCCGGGTGTAGCCAAACGCCTTGAGATCGGTCAGGATGTCAGCGCTCTTTTTCGTTTCGGAGGCTGCCGCCGGAACATTCTCCAAGCCGGTCATATTCGCTTTCAGCCAGTCGCCGTAGGGGCGCGATGATGCGACGGTCTTCTTGACTTCGGCGTCGTCCACGATGCGTCCGGCCATGGTATCAATAAAAAAGATCCTGCCCGGTTCAAGCCGCCCGGATTTAAGGATATTTTCCGGCGCCACGTTGAGCACGCCTACCTCTGATGCCATGACCACGATATCGTCTTTCGTAACGATGTACCGGGCGGGACGCAGGCCGTTGCGGTCTAAAACCGCGCCTACGCAGGTGCCGTCGGTAAACGCCACGGCGGCCGGGCCGTCCCATGGTTCCATGAGGCAGGCGTGATACTTATAGAAATCGCGGAGTTGCGCGTCCAAAGCGTTGTTATGTTCCCAGGCGGAGGGAATGAGCATCATCATGGCGTGGGCCAGCGGCCTGCCGGAGAGGACCAGCAGTTCAAACACGTTATCCAGCATGGCCGAGTCGCTGCCGCCGGACATGATAATGGGTTTCAGTGTTTCGATATCTTTGCCGAAAAGGCCGCTGGACAGGAGCCCTTCCTTGGAATGCATCCAGTTGATGTTGCCGCGCAGGGTGTTGATCTCGCCGTTATGGGCGAGGAAGCGGAACGGCTGGGCCAGGTCCCAGGTCGGGAAAGTGTTCGTGCTGTAGCGCGAATGGACCAGAGAGATGGCGCTCTTAATTCCCGGATCTTTGAGGTCGGTAAAGAAGTTCCCCACCTGATGGGGCATCAGCAGCCCTTTATAAACGAAGGTGCGGCAGGAGAGGCTGCCGACATAAAAACATTTCTTTTCTTGTATAGCAGAGGCGCGTACCGCGTGCTCGACCTGTTTACGGATAACATAGAGTTTCCGCTCAAAGGCAAGCTGATCTGAAATGCCCGCATCCTTCAGGACGAACAACTGCTCAATGACCGGTTCGGTCTCCCGGGCCGTCTTCCCGATATGGGCGTTGTCCACCGGAACCGCCCGCCAGCCAAGCAATTTCTGGCCGTTCTTCCGGACGGCCCTGGCGAACAAATCCTTGCAGAAGCGGCGTTCTTTTTCGTCGTTCGGCAGAAATACAAGCCCCGTCCCGTAACTGCCAGGCTCCGGCAGCGTTATCCCGCTTCCCGCGGCAGCCTTCCGGAAAAAATCGTGCGGGATCTGAATGAGGATACCCGCACCATCGCCCGTGTCCGGGTCGGCCCCGACAGCACCGCGATGCGCCAAACGATTAAGAATGTCCAGCCCCCGGACAACAATATCATTGGACTGCACCCCTTTGATATTGCACAGAAAACCGACGCCGCAGGCGTCGTGTTCATAACGCGGATCGTAAAGGCCCTGTTGTTCGGGAAAATGCGAAAATTTCATGTGGTTGACCTTATCTCGTATCTAACTGTAGTGTAACAGTTAAATCTTGTTAAAATGTCGTCTTTGCGAGCGTTAGCGAAGCAATCTCGATTTTGCTTGATAAAACAACCAGATTGCCGCGTCGCTTTGCTCCTCGCAATGACAGACAGGCCTGTAAAGCTGTCACTGTTACACTACACTAACGTATACCTATTAATGTTGCATTCCTCAAATTCTCCGCCTGACAAACATATCTCCGACGATCTTGTTGTTTTCAAAATCCCCCTGCACCCCCTTTTCTAAAGGGGGGAACAGCTTTTATCGTCGATCCTCCCCTTTAGAAAAGGGGGGTTAGAGGGGATTTGATTTCTGACAATAACAAGTTCCCTATTGTGTTATACAGGGATGCCGGGAACGCTCAACAATAATTGCGTCTCCGGCATCCCTGATTATAAACTTACTGCCTTTGTTACATGACAAACAGCATTTCGGTGTAGGTCGGCAGCGGCCATATCTCACGCGGGAGAATTTCTTCCAGCGCGTCTACTTCGGCACGCAGGCCGCTCATACCGGCCAGCATCTTCTCTTCCGAATGGCTGTCAAATGCCTTTTCCAGGTTGTCGATGGCCGTCAGCAACGATTCGGCGAGGCCACCGACTCTCTTGAAAAGCGCTTCCGCGTTGGCGCCGGCTTTGCCGTTGCTCTTCAGGCTCGTGATCATCGCCGAAAGTTCGCTCTGGTATTCCAGCGCCGCGGGAACGATCTGCGTCTTGGCCATATCGAGCGCAACACCGACTTCTATTTTAACCGTTTTTTCATATTGTTCCTTGTATATTTCGTAGCGGGACATCAACTCCGTTTTGGTCAGCACTTTATGTTTTTCAAACACCGCGACGGCCGCATCGGTGATGGTTTCTTTGAGGGCTTCCGGGGTTGTCTTCAGGTTCGGCAGGCCGCGGCGTTCCGCTTCCTTATGCCACTCTTCCGAGTAGTTGTCGCCGTTGAAGAGGACGCGTTTATGCTTCTTCACGATATCCCGCAGAACGGCCTGCAAGGATTCGTTGAAATCCTTGCCTGCCTTGACGTCGGCTTCAAGCTTCGTGCAAAGGTTATCCAACGCCTCGGCGACGATGGTATTCAATATGATGTTCGGCCCCGAGCAGCTCTGGTTTGAGCCGACGGCGCGGAACTCGAATTTGTTGCCGGTGAAGGCAAACGGCGAGGTCCGGTTACGGTCGGTCACGTCGCGTGGGAGCGTCGGCAGTGAACTCACGCCCACTTCCAGGAAACCGCCGTCTTTCGAGCTTGTGGCGCCGCCTTTTTCGATCTGAGCAATGATATCGGTCAACTGCTCTCCAAGGAAAATGGAGAGTATGGCCGGCGGGGCTTCGTTGGCGCCGAGCCGGTGGTCGTTACCGGCGGTGGCGACGGCGCCGCGCAGGAGGCCGGCGTAGGTGTCGATGGCTTTCATCAGAGATCCGATAATAAGGAGGAACTTGGCATTTTCGTGCGGGTTGTCGCCGGGAGTAAGCCAGTTCTTTCCGTCAGGCCCAACGAGCGCCCAGTTGTTATGTTTCCCGGAACCATTGACGCCGGCAAACGGCTTTTCGTGCAGGAGACACACGAGGCCGTGGCGGTCTGCTACCTGCCGTAGCACTTCCATGGTCATCATGTTGTGGTCGACGGCGTGGTTAAGCTCCTCAAATATGGGCGCTATCTCAAACTGGGCCGGGCACACCTCATTATGGCGGGTCTTCGACGGTATGCCGAGCTTCCAGAGTTCCCGGTCAAGGTCTTCCATGAAAGACATGATGCGCGGTTTGATGGCGCCGAAGTAATGGTCTTCCATCTGCTGGTGCTTCGCCGGCTTTCTGCCGAACAGCGTGCGGCCGGTCTGCAGGAGGTCAAGCCGTTGCAGAAAAAATTCCTTGTCCATCAGGAAATATTCCTGTTCGGCGCCGAGCGTCGCGTACGGGCGCACGTCGCCCTTGATGCGGAAGAGTTTCGCCACCCGCCGCAACTGCACCGCCAGCGCGTGGATCGAGCGAAGCAGGGGTATTTTCTTGTCGAGCGCTTCGCCGTTATAGGAATAGAAAACCGTCGGGATGCACAGGGTAGCGCCGCTCTCGCTTTGCTTGATGAACGCCGGGCTTGTGGGATCCCACGCCGTGTAGCCGCGCGCTTCGAAGGTCGCGCGCAGTCCGCCCGACGGGAAGCTGGAGGCATCCGGCTCACCCTGTGTCAATTCCTTTCCGGAGAATTTCATGACGACACCGCCTTCGCCGTCCGGCGCGATGAAGGAATCGTGCTTCTCGGCCGTGCCGCCGGTCAGCGGCTGGAACCAGTGCGTAAAATGGGTAGCGCCTTTTTCCACGGCCCAATCCCGCATGGCGCGGGCCACTTCGTCCGCGATCTTCGGATCGAGCGAACGCGCTTCTTTTATGGTCGCTGCCAGCGACGCATAGGTCTTGGGAGAAAGATACCGGCGCATGGTCTTGAGACTGAAGACGTTATCACCGTAAATGTTTTCAATGGTTGCAACCTGTTTTTGTCCGTTTTTCTTTTTCATGGCTTTTTTCCTTGTTATAGGGATTGTTGCACAAACCCTTAGTATAAAAAAATTCTTTCAGCCATCAGGGAGCGACAGCACAAAAGAACTCTTTTATCCCGCGTATGTTTCAGGATACGAGGCCAGCGCTCACCGGTGAACGCTGAAGTATTCCTGAGGGAAGCACACCCATTGTGCTTCAGATATAATTTATCGTTTCGAGAACTGAAAGCGCTTACGGGCTTTCGGCTGTCCCGATTTTTTGCGTTCAACCATGCGGGAATCACGCGTGAGGAGGCCTTCTTTTTTCAAACCGGGCCGCAAAGCAGGGTCGACTTTGATGATGGCACGCGCCAGGCAATGGCTGATCGCGCCCGCCTGCCCGGTAACGCCGCCGCCATTAACAATGATATCAAAATCGTAACTTTTGGATGAAGGAAACAATGCGAGGGGCTTGAGTGCCAGCTTTTTGTGGCGCTCAAGGCCGCCAAAATACTCTTCGAAAGCTCTGTCGTTGACGACGACCTGGCCGTTGCCGGGGAGAAGCCGCACCCGCGCAATGGCGTTCTTCCGTCTGCCGGTGCTCCAAATTAACGAAGTATTCTGCTCCATGTGTTTCTTGTCTCCTTTGTATATGGAAAAATGCTATTTCTTTTCTTCGCCGACCACCGCTTTTTTCGCGAACTGGGCGGCGTGGGGATGTTCGTTCGAACGGTAAACTTTCAGCCGCGTGATCTGCCTGTCGGCCAGTTTGTTCTTAGGCAACATGCCTTTTACCGCCAGCAGGAGAGCCCGTTCCGGTTTTTCGGCCATCAGCTTTTCATAGGTGGTATACTTGTCGCCCCCGGGATACCCCGAGTGCCGGAAATCAAGTTTCTGCTCAAGTTTTTTTCCGGTCAAGACGATCTTTTCGGCGTTGGTCACCACTACAAAATCGCCGCAGTCGATATCGCGGGAGAAAATCACCTTGTCTTTGCCGCGCAGGACGTCGGCGATGTGTGTGGAAAGCCGGCCCAACACTTTGCCGCTGGCGTCGATGTGGTGCCAGCCTCTCACTATCTCATTGCTCTTTGGAAAATAGGTCTTCATAGTCATGGACGCATACCTCTATTGTGGTATTGAGCTTAACATTATAAATTATTTATTATTTTAAGTCAATACCCCGTGATTTGCCGATGCTTTGCGGCCGCACTTCGATCTCTCCGACCATGCCCGCGGCCTCGTGCGGGATACAGAAATACCGGTACGCGCCGGGGACCGTGAAAATATAGCGGAATCGCTCGCCCGGCTGCAGATTGCCCGAGTCGAACGGCATCGCCCCCGGTGGCAGAACGGCGTCGCCGGACAGCGTGGCCTTGCCCGGGTCTGCCGTCACGGTATGGCCGAGCGCCGAAACGTTCTGCCATTCAACGGTATCGCCAACGTTGATCCGGATGACGCGGGGAACGTACGTCATTGCCTGCGTCATGCGAACAGTCGCCGCGATAACGCGCGCTTCCTTGTATACCGATGTTCTGCCCGTGATGCCTGCGGCGATCATGGCGGCCACGATCAGGACCGTCCCTCCCAGCACCAGCAATTGATTTTTCATTTTCACGGAACATCCCCCCTTGCCGCGCACGTCTTGCGGCAGGCGCCTCTAATTATAGAGTACGTTACCTGGACGCGTTTCTACAATAGGTTTGTTCAGCTTTGTATTGATGTCTTATCCCTTCAGAAAATATTTCATCTGCCCCGGGGGCATCATCAACGACAGGCGTAAAAAAACGGGCAGGCAAGGCATTGATCGCGGTTGCGGTCGTCCGCGGTAAACGGTATTGCGGGGTTCGCTATTTCATCCATGAGAAAGGCCAGACTTTTCAGGCAAATGCCGGTTTTCACGCTACGGCTCTCGTCGTCCATGGAACCGAAATAATGGTTGAGCTCGGCCGTCCGCAGGCCGTAGAGTGCGGCATCGAGGGGAACGGCGCCGAAATGTTTTTGCACGAGACAGGCGTACAACGGCAGTTGAAACGAACTGACCGCCTCTTTGATTGAAGCGCGATCCAAAGACATCGCCTGCAGCGTTTTGATGCTGCGCGGCATGGCATCGGCGCCGCCGGTCTTGTAGTCGATAATTAGCAGCGAACCGTCCGGCAGGCGGTCGATCCGGTCGACCCGGGCTTCAAAAGCGAAGCTCCGACCTCCCGGCGCCAACGTACCTTTGAAAATCTGTTCCAGGGAAACAATCTGCTCGACCGGCCGTTCCCGTTCAGCGGTCAGAAAGCGTTCCAGCCGGTGTTCGATAATTTCACGGACCAGGAAAGCGTCGGCTTTCATCCGGGGCGCCAGCGTCGCGTCGAAGACGGCGTCCAATTTACGAAAGCATTCGTCCTTGAAACGCCCGTCTATCACCGGTTTTTTTCCCAGGAACCGCCTGAACGAGTCGTTGAGTACCGTATGGATGAGTATGCCAATCTCCGCGCCTTCGGGCTCTTCCGTAAAGTCTTCCCTCTCCCTGAGGCCGAGGATATATTGAAAATAGAACCGCGCCGGACATCCCAGATAGCTGTTTACGCGGGTTGCGGAATAGGTCAAACCCAGCAGCGCGGAAACCATATCCGGCGTTTTGAGTTTCGGCGATTTATCCGCGCCAGTGGTAACGGCAAATCGCGCCCTGCGGAATTTGACGGGTTCCAGGGCGTTGGCTTTTTTCTGCCGCTCCCAGATGAGTTCTTCGACAAAACGGCTTTTCTCAGTCCTCCGGTCTTCAGAAAAAACCAGATAGACGTTCCGCGCAGGCGCGATCAACCGCTGGAAGTGGTATCGCTGGATTTCCTCTTCCTGCTCAAAACGGCGCAGGCCGAGGCTGAGCATGATCTCGCGGGGGATCAGCGGCTCGCGCACCTTCAGGTTCGGCAGCACGGACTCGTTGACGTCCATGATGACGACGTTCTCGAAACTGAGGGACCGCGCCTCGAGAATGCCGAGGATCTGGAAACCTTTCAGCGGCGAACCGGCGAACGATATCATTTCACCCGCAAGGCGGTCGAGCACGATTTTGAAGATATCCTCCGCCGTGAAAGGCTCGGCGGCGAACGTCGCCTGCCCCACCTCTTCCAAAAGTTCAAAAAGTTTCTCGACCACCTTGACGTTCAGCGGGTAGGAAGTAAGGAAGCTCTGCCGTACCACGGTCTCAAGAAAACCGTTCATGACCGCGGCAAAACGGCTGAACGTATCCACCGTCTCCCAGGAACGGAACAGGAGCCGGTGCACCGCCTTGACCATATCGCGCAACTCCGCGTCCTTCACCGATAATTCCATTTTAAAGAGGGTCTCGCGGGTGGCGGCGTAAAGCTGTTCCGACGCCTCGATAACGTCCAGGCGCAGGAAGATGCCCCCCCCGGCGCCGGCCAACAACAGCTCTTCAATCTTGTGCACCAGCACCCGGATGACCGCGGGATCGAAAGGCAGACGGATGTTTTTTATGAGCGGATGGCGCAGCGCGCGCAGGTAGTCCCTGACATAATATTCGTTCTCCCGGCGGGTCACCTGCGCCTTGAAAATGTACTCGAGCAGGGAATGGAGGGAACTGCGTTTGAGCGGATAGCCCAGCGAAACGTTCACGTCAGGGATACGCGGCGCCATCTCGGACAAAAGCGGGATGATGGCCTCCGGATCGGGCACAACGAGGACGCTGGCATTGGGATTATTAAGCTTGCCGACGATCTCGCGTACCAGCGCCACCTGGGAATGCGTATCGAAACCCGCGTATAGTTCAAGGTTGTAGCGGGGAGGGGTATGGTGGGCGGGCCGTATCCGGCACCCGAAATGACGCTCGTTGTCTGCCAGGACAGGCCACTCGCCGCCGTCCCCCTGAAAGAAGAGCACGGCCTTGCCGCGGTCGTAAAGATGTTTGATAACATCCCGTTCCGTGCGGTGGAGATAGAAGAGGCCGCAGAAGTATATATCGTCGAACTCCGCGAAATCCGTCTCCGCAACGGCGGATGCCGCGGCCAGGCAGGCGGCGCCGAGCGTCAGGCGCGACTCTTCGGCGCAGCGGGCATGGTAGGCATCCCGGATACGGGCGACCTGGCGCAGGAGCAGGTTAAGCGCGGCGGGAACATCGTAGCCGATCCCGGCGTTCCGCTGGATTACCTCCAGAGCCCCGTCCGGTATTTTCTCCCGGTCGGCCTGCTCGAAAAAGGACAGTATCTCCTGCGCCCAGGGCAGGAAGCGGGCAAAACTCTCTCTGCCCCGCAGGATGTCCGGAGCGATGGATCGCGCCAGCGTATAGATAAGGTAGCAGGCATCGAAATCGGCCAAACGCGAAAACGGCCGGCGTTTCGCCGCGACCGCTTCCATAAATTCATCCATCGAGAAAAAGCGCGGCGGGAAAAATGGCCCGTTGATCCGCCGGGCGAGCTCACGTTTTAAAAACATTGACGGCCGCTTCCCGCCGAATACCACGGCCAGCCGGCTCAGGTCTTTGCCGCGGCGCACGTACGTCTCCTCGATGTGCGCGGCGATCTTTTCAATGCTGTCATCCGCCAGGGCAAAGGTGATGGCGCGTTCCCCTGGAGCGTGTAGCGTCATGCCCGCACCTCCAGAACGGTTATCGTGTCCAGATACACCAGGTACCCTCGCACCTGCCTCCCGGGATAAATGCCTTTAATGATATCCATATAGCCGCCCACCTGTTTGCGGTGCGATGCTTCCTGCTCACGGGAACTCTTGTAGTCAATAACGATGCAGGCATCCGCGCTGACAATAAGCCGATCGATCCGCCGCGTAGCGCCGGACGCCTCCACTATTTCCTTCTCCGGGAAAACGGCACCCGTTTCGACAAAAAAGAAAGGGCGCAAAGGATCGGCTGTAACGATACGCCGCAGCGTCCGTTCCAGGCCGCCGTCCTGTGCCCGCATCTGGAACGGGTAGGCCGCGCGGGCGGCTGCCGCCGCATTCGCGAGCGCATCGTCGAGCGGCACCCCCGACAGGTTTCCGAGCGACGCCAGGGCGTAATGCAGGAATTCTCCCCGAAGAGCGCTGGACCGATTGCGTATCTTATGGTCATCCGTAAATTCGTCCTTCAGGTAACCGATCCAGTTTTCGTACACTGCGACCGGCACGTCGAAAAGTTCGCCCGCGCGGCGCGAGCGCGCCAGTTCATAGCGCCGGCGCTCCCCCCGCTCACCGTCTACGGGGACAAGTAAACGGACGGGGTTCGCGCTCGCGGAGGCCCGTTTCGGGACATAGGCGTAAAGCTCGCACTTTGCCCGCGTTAAACCGACGTAGACCGCGTTCAGCTCATCAATCAGGGATTTCTTGTGCCTGCCCGCGTACCGGACCCTGAGTTCGTCCGAGTAGCGCGCGTATTTCCTGCTCAGCCGCACCAGCGACAGCCCCGCCGGCCCGTCTTCGATGTCGAACGAGCCTCCTCCGTGCGGCGATCCGCCGAGCCTCATCTCAAGGAACGGGATAATGACCACCGGGAATTCCAGGCCCTTCGCTTTGTGGATGGTGAGCACCGTCACGGCATCCGAGTCCGTCACGTTGACGTAGAGGTCGCTGTCGTCGGCTGCGCTGAAATAATCCAGGAACGCTTCGAGCCCTGCATTTTCTTTTTCCTGGTCCTTGACGAGTTCGAGGAACCGCAGGACAAAGACCTGATGCCCGGGGAATACTTCCATGACCTTGTAGCGGCCGAGAATGCTCACCACAAGTTCGTAGACCGGCAGATAACCCACATTGACAAACAATTCTTCGATCAGCGTGTCCCAGATTTCCTTATTTGCATCGCGAAATTCACGGTAGATATACGATCCCGCGGTGGCGCCCGCCGCGATCAAAAAAGACTCGATGTGCTCGCGCGTTTCAGTGTCGGCAGCTCTTATAAACATATCCCCCGTGATAAACGAGGCAAAGGCGATGTTGTCGACCGGCGAATGAAGGAACCGCAAAAGGGAAACGATCTCCTTGATCAGCGGATTTTCCCGCACGTTCAGCGTCTTTTCCGATTCGACCGGAATCTTTTCCTCAAGCAGCCAGCTGGTCAGCAGTTCGAGATCGCTGTTATCGCGCGTTAAAACGGCGATATCGCGGTAGTAAAAGCGTTGTTTAAGTTCCGCAAGCAGCGGCCCGAGGAGCGGGCGCATGGCCGCGTTCCGCTGTTCGCGCGTGTCGCCGTCAAGGCGCGTAACGCGGACGTAGCCGTCTTCATTCCCCGACAGGTGGGTTTGCTGCGAATCGGCGAAGACCTGCAGGATATCTTTTTGGTCGGCGGCGCTCAGGGCCGTATCGTCGTCGCCCTCTTCCTGCAGGCTATCCATGAAAAGTTGGAGGTTATGCGGAGCGAATACGCCGTTATTGAACTCGACGATCGCCCGATGGCTGCGGAAGTTCCGGTTCAACAGTTCGCGGCGCGGACGGTAGGCCTGGAAATGGAGGGGTATCCGGTCAAAGAGCGTCGCGTCGCCGCCCCTGAACCGGTAGATGGCCTGTTTCTTGTCGCCGACGTAGAACAGCGAGCCCCCCGCGGCAAGCACTTCCTCGACCATGGGGAGCAAATTTTTCCATTGCAGTTCGCTGGTGTCCTGGAATTCATCTATAAGAAAATGAGTGAACCGCGTCGCCAGGCGGAAATAGAGTTCCGGCACCGCGACCGCCCCGCGGACGAACAACTCGCTCGCCTGGCGGTTTAACTCGGGCAGGAACAAGACGTCGTTCTTGCGCGCCAGCGCCCGCAGATCGCGGGCGACAAACTGAAACAGATCGATGTAACAATTGTAAAACGAATAGGCCTCGGCGCGGCACAACGCGTCCAACCCGTGGCGGATGCCGTCCCAGAGCCGCTCGATATCCTTTGAAACGGCGGCCGTTTTCACGGCCGGGAAATACTCGCAGGTAAAATATTTGGAGAGGCGGTCGATGCTGAAAGTTTCCCGCGCATCCCCTGTGAAAGCGGCCAGGCTTTTCTCGAACGTCTTGTTCGTGCCGGCTGGAAGTTTTGCGGCGAGACGGCGTATATTGTCGAGCACGTCTTTTTTCAGCGCCCGTATATCTTCGACGGTTACGGTAATGCGTTTGGCAAATTCCCCGCCAAAAGTGTTGCTGCCCGCGTAGAGCTCTTCCATGACGGCCAGCATGCTTTTTTTCGGTAACCAGCCGAGGCGGTTTTCCACGTAGAGGTACTGTGTCAGGAAATCCCGCAGTACGGCCTCCACGGCGGGATCTTTCTGCGCCCGGTCGATGACGGTGTCGAGGCTGTAGGCAAGGTAGTCCCGGAACCCGGTGCGGAGCTCAAAGCGGGCGGAAAGGTTTAACTGGAAGGCGCAGCTGGCAACGACGGCGTTGATAAAACTGTCGATGGTCTGCACCTGAAAATAATTGTAGTTCCGTATGACGTGGTCCATCACAAGGTAGGCGCGCTGCCGCGCCGTATCTTTCGGCAATCCCAGCGACGAAAGGATATCCTCCTCCTCGGCGGCGCCGGCAAAAGCGTCGAGGGCTATCTTCTTCAGGAACTCGAGGATCCGTTCCTTCATTTCTATCGTTGCTTTGTTCGTGAAGGTGATGGCGAGGATATGCCGCAGAGGAATTTCGCCGTGGGCAAGGGATGGATTGATCAGCAGTTGGACGTAGCGTTTCGCCAGAGCATAGGTTTTACCCGATCCGGCGGACGCTTCGACAACGCGAACCTCGGGGAAGGAAAACAGGTTGTTCCGGACATTATCCATGAATACGCCGTTACATTATTGACTGTTACATAACTCCCGGTAATTACAGAATTTACATAACGCGCGGTTCGCGGCCTGAACGAATTCGCTTTTGTCTTTGGGAATATTCTTGTCGATGTTGCTGCAAAATGCGTACATTTCCCGCGTCTCGCTTTCAGTCTGCCGGGCAAACGCGCCGGCGTCGAAAGTCGTCATATCCAGCGCCATTTCGCCGTATGCGGGATGCAAATAAACGGTGATCGGCGCGATCTCCGCCGGTTTCTTCCCGAAATGATAGGCCGCCCAGGTCGCATAGCCATGGAGTTGTTTCCGGTGCTTGATCTCGTCCCTTTTCCCGGTTTTCCAGTCAAGAATATAGATGTCGCTGTCTACCGGAAATAGAAAATCGACCTTGCAATACGCCTTGCGGCCGTCGATTCGCGTTTCACCGTATCCCGGCGGTTCAATGACCCATCCGCTCTTGGTGTCGACAGCCCGCGCCATTATCCAGGCATAACGCTCGCTCCGGATGAAATTGCGGAGACATTTTTCCGCCACGTCGAATATCGCGTTCCGATGCACCGCGCCGACCTCGCCGTAATAAACTTCGGCAAATGTTTTTGCGCCGCAGTACTCTCCGGTTTTCTTGCCTGCATAAGCGATGAAGCGCTCCGTGTCTATGGGACGTTCCGAGACAAGAAGGCGCTCCAGAAGGGCTTTGATGGAGTCATGGACGACATTGCCTATCTCCAGGGGGATTGAGGTCATCTTCTTGAGCGAGTCGATTTTGCTCCGGGAATGTTCGCGGTCATATTTGCCGTAATAGTCGTAGTAATACTGGCGTTTGCAGAAGAGAAATTTATCGTAGCGCGATACCGACCAGCCGAGGATATCGGTGTAGGGGAACTGTTTAAGCGTGCCGAAGTTGTTTGTCATGAAAAAACCTTGGTGTTGCGTTTGCGGAAGATGTTCGATATTATAGCTATTTCACCATTCATTGGCAAGACGCATGGGTCAGTGTGCATGGGTCAGTGGTGTGCATCCCAGAATTTGTAGAGGTTCCGTACCTTCCAGGTACTCCGATGATAACAATCTAAGAAAGTCGTAGGGCACGTTTCCCAAACGTGCCGAACAAACGGTGCGTTCGGGGAACGCACCCTACGACTTCCTTATAATTCGTGGAGTACCTGGAAGGTACAGATTTGTTGATGAAAGTTGAAATTGGGTTTGCAAATGCGGGGATGAACCCCTCATTCCGCCTGTGATTTCAGGATGTCGTCAACCTTATCAAAATACCGGCGCGCCTCACGGTCGCCCGGATCGATATAAAGTATTTTACACAGATATTCCCGGCATTCCTCGAACCTGTTCTGCAAATAATACTCGGAGGCCTTGAGGCGGTATTCTCGCAGAAGCTTGTTCCGTATCGCGGGGCTCATGGTATTACGCAGGGCCGGCTGCGGCAACCCCGGCGACGTCCGAACGTGAACGTGCCGCCGCCGACCGGAAGTTTTATCAGCCGCGACGGCAGGGGTCGTCTCCGGGGTTTTAGTTCTTCCTTCGGCCGCTTTGCCGTCGCGGATATCCTCAAGCATGCGCTGCGCCCGTTCAGTTTCATAGCCGCATTGCAAAGCGCGCCGGAGACAAACTGCCGCCCCCTGGTACTTTCCGTCACGGCACAGCGCTTCGGCCTTTTCGATATAGTTCTTTGCCGTCACATTACCCACATACTCATAGGAAGCCATCACCCCTTTTATCCGTTGCACTTCGTCCGCCGACAATCCCGGCGTTTTCAGTTTTGCATTCAGTTCGGCAACGGCGGCGGCATAGCACGAGTTTTCCGCCAGATGAGTTGCACCCGCGGTCAGTCGGTCGAACTCCAGCGCCATTGCCGCCGCAAAAGCGGCGTCATATTTCTCGAACGCGCTGCCCTCGTGCGGTTGCACCTTCCGCCATTCGACACAGCTTTCATGATACCGCTGAGCGGCAAGCAACCGCAACGAATTAACCATGTTCGCGAACGTCCCGCTACCGGACAAGGCAAGGGCATTTTCAACGGATGGCTCCGCCGGTTCATCCGCTTCTTTGATGTACGCTTTAAGGTGTTCGTCCATCTCCCGTTCCATATAGGTGATCATCAGGCGCAAGCCTTCCCGCGCGTTCACGTTGTCCGGATCGGCGTCAAGCGCCGCCCGGTACATACGGTGCGCCAGCAGATAATCCCCCTGGCCCAGGGCTTCTTCACCCTGCGCCAGTTGGCCGCCGAGCACTTCTTGTTTCCTGACGTTTTCCGCAGCTTCCTGAACTGCTTCCGTGTCCTCCGCTTTTTCGGATTTTGCACGTTCCGGGGTGTCATTTCCCGCGGAGCGGATATCCGCTTCCTGTTGGGGTACGGCGCCGCCAAAACGCCAGCCTAAAGTCATAAAATACAGCATGCCCCCATCCTTAAAAGCAGCCGCGGCGTCGATCGTCATAAGTTTGAAAATAAATCCCATGCCGGCCACGGGATAATCGCGGTCATAGCCGACCCGAAACGCCAGGCGGCCGTAAAATATGCTTTCCCAACCCAATGAAACGCAGGGAGGGAGAGCATCGGTTCCGGTTACCGCTGTCGAAAATAAATTCTCCTCCTCACTCCTCTGGCCGAATAAATGCAGGGGCGGTTGCCAGGCCCAGGCGAGCACGGTTTTCCCACGGGGCTTATCATCAGTAACGTTCGCAATAGATATAGCATTATTTACTACCAGCCCTGTTCGCAGGATCGGACTGAAAATGTATCCGATACCGGCATCAACGCTGTAGCCGCTGTTTGACTTTTCATCGATGCTATCCGTCAGCATGCGGATCGCCGTACCGAACAAAAAATGGCCGTCGGCGACTTTCAGTCCTGAGGCAATCGACCCAAGGGATTGGGAGACCGACACCGTTCCAAGCGCCGCGGAATCGGGGCCGCTGTATTTGTCGAAACTCTGACGGATCTCGGATATCCCGGCGGCCCAGCCGATATCTCCGGTCTTGATTTCAAGCGCAAGGCTGCCGAAACTCGTTCCCTGCTGGAACATGCCGCAGGTCGCATTAAAAGCGCCATGGCCCATGCTGCCCAGATAGGCCGGATTATACCGTATCGCTTCGTCTTCCGCGCAATACAGGCTGTTGCCGAGCGCCGTTGATCGGGCGGAAACGGGCACATACATAACCGGCGCTTCGTCCGCATTATACAGAGCGGCCTGCGCCTGCTGCAACAGAAAGAACGCGCCTGCGAACATGAGGATATAGCGCATATCCGGCCCCCCGGTGCAACCGTCCGTAAGTACGTATCGCGTTCACATATAACGTAGGGCGCGCTCCCCGAGCGCGCCGGTTATTCGACGGAAATGTTCTGCGGCACGTTCGGGGAACGCGCCCTACAACAACCTGAACAATTACAGATTATCTTAGTGGCATTATGTGTGTAACATCATAATAAAACCAACGTCGCTGGGGCTCTGCCAGCATCCCTCAAAAGGGGACTCCATATATATACTTTAGGAAGTCGCCCGCCCCCAGGCCAATTTCTCTTTGCACGCCCAAAGAGAAATTGAGAGAGAAATGCGCCCCAAGCAAGCCACTCCATCACGGTTTTTCGGCGGCTGCTAAACTTGCCCGTCGGGCACTCCGTGCCCAGGATGGGCTTCGGACAGGCGCAGCCGACTACCCCAAAAAAACCGCTCAGTCGTAGTCGGCTCGAAGGGGTGGCCAACACCGCTCCACTCAAAGAGTGGAGCAAAGACTTTGATTTCAAAGACATTGACGTTAACTGTCTTTGACGTCGGGGTCCCCCTCAGGCCGTCAATGAGGGAACTCTTTTTCGGAGCCGTCGGACTTGGCTGTCCGAAGCCCATCCTGGCCCCGTAAGGGGCCGACGGGCAAGTTCCAAGGCCGCGAAAAAAAGTTTCCGAAATGGCCTGTGGGGGCGCCGTTTCTTTTGCTACTTTTCTTTGCGCCGAACAAAGAAAAGTTGGAGGGGGGCCGGGGGGCACAGCCCCCGGAGACGTTGACTTAAAATAAACAATTATTCAAACGCTCTGTGCGTAACAGCAGTCAGTAATTCTTAATTACGGCGCCGGTCCATTCCCGGGCGTAGCCCTTGTCGATGAGAATATGGTATCCCCCGGAATGGCCGATAGCGCCGTCGCTGCCGCCCTTACCGTCCCACTCGGCCACATTAAGCCCCGTCCTGCCGCCCGAGCCACCTGAATGGAAACTCATCTCCCGCACCATATCCATGGCGGCGTTATATATTCTTATGTTCACATCGCTGTCCTGGCGCAGATAATAACGTATGCGCACGACGCCATCGCACGGCGTAAACACCGTCGGATAGGCGCGCGCCCTCGTGTAATCCGCGACATCGACCTTGACTGTGGCGGCGTTGGCGGTAATCACTTCGCCGTCGGATAGCGTGATGCCGGTTTCAAGCGTTTCGCCTGTGATAAGTATGTTGCCGTTCCAGAGACCGCCGGTCAGATAAACGCTTGACGGCGAAATGCCGGTGGGATTTTGTACGGATAGCCGGACTGCGCGGTTGTACTCGGGGATTATGGCGCCACTGTCATCTACGGCGGAAATTAATGCATTGAAGGCCGTGCCTCCCGTGACGCGATACGGAACGCTCAGGCAAAATTTTGAAGGTGACGGCGGCTGATCGACAGCGACCGACATATTCCCTTTCGCGCCATACCCCCCTGTCTCCTTCAGGCTTATCGTCTGGCTGCCCCACGTCGAGAACAGGACAGTAAACGATGCCGAGCCCCGCGTGAATGAAGTTTCGGGCTGACATTGCGCCGCCGTGTCGCTGCAACTGATGCGGGCGGTACCCGAATAATCGTCAAGCGTATTGCCCCAGGTATCTGCGGCAACGGCTGTAAAAACTGTTTTTGTTCTGAGTTTGACGGAAGACGGGCCGGAAACGGTATACGCCGCGGCATCGGCGCCGGCAACATCGAAGGCATTGGAAACAACCGAACCAAGTACCGGATCGCTGGCCGTGAGCTTCGCGCCGTTGTACCGGTTATAGGTAATAACGGTAATAGTTGCCCGCCCGGAAGATTCGTTGCCCCGCCATGTATATGACGGCAAGACCGGCCGGTAGCCGCCCGGCGAATCAGTGACACCGATCTCCGAAGACAACGTTGTCACGGAACCGGCGTAACCGCTCTCCGCGTTGCCGTAGCTGTCGGTAATGTTCAAGGTAACGGTAAATGGAACACCGGCGGTCTGGTTATCGATACCAGCCAAAGCTATCGCGCCGGCCCCCGATGTGCCGGAAACCACGGAGAGAGCGGGGCTGTCAACCGTGCCAAGCGCCGAATCCCGTACTCTGATACGCCGGCCGCTTTCAATTTTATATAGACGGCACGAACACGTTCGTTGGCCGCACTCGCCGGCAGACCACAACCCGTTTCCGCTGTAGACGGGCGCGTTGCCCGCGGCCGACGTACCCGGCTCGTACCCCGGCGTTCCGCAGATGGACAGCGTGCCGCCGGATCGATCGTGATCGATGTTCCCGAATGCGTCGATGCATGAAACCGTAAACGAATACGTCTGGCCGGCAGTAAGGCTTGCGGGCCAGGAAGCGACGGACAGAGAAGCGGCGGCAACATTGATGCGGGAAGCGTTGGCGGAATCGATGCTCCGCGCAGGGAAACTTCCGCTGACAACTCCGCTCGCGGCGATATCGCCGTCTCCTCTTATTTCACCGCGCACGGAATCGCCATCACTGACTTGCGTGGCTATATCCGCCTTGACAACAAGATATGTCACGGCGCCGGTATCAAGGGACAAAGAAAATCCGGCAAGGGAAACCCTGCCGGACGTAAGGCCACCGCTGGCAAGCGCGGGCTGATTTACGGCCTCGACCCAGCCGGCTGTCGCTGTCCGGTACAATTTGACAGACGAGATGTCGCCCGCCAAAGTACCTGTATAGGTAACAGTAATCCCGGAAATGCTCACCGCCTCATCCGCCGTTATCCGAACCTTGAGAAGCATCACATCGGTTTGTCCCGCGGCGACGACGGCGCCTGAACCGGCGATGGCGTCAAACGTTACTCCCCGTGCTTTGCCGAGAACAGGTTCAAAAAAAAGCAGGACGAGGAATATAACCGCTCCCGCGGCGATGCGATAGGACGCGGGATTCGACGGATAATGACGGATATGGAATGTCTGGTGAGAACAACGGTTACTGCCGCCCCCCGGCTGTCGGTTAAATTCGAAAAGACTTTTCCCCACTTCCCCCGGTCCCCCCTGTGTCAATACGCCCCGATATCGCTGACTGATAAGCGTACAACGCCTAACGTCATTATACCTAATATGAAATGTTTTTCAAAATAGCCGGGATTGAGCGATATTTACGGTTGGAACGACTTAGTATCGTCGCCGAACATGGCCTGGACGGTATCGGCAACGACTTTCACCACGTCCTCTTCCTTGAAGGGCTTGGGCAAATAATCAACTGCCCCCTGTTTGATGGCGGTAACGGCTATCTGAACATCCCCAAGGCTCGAAAGCATGATACAGCGGACATTGGGGTTAATCTTTCTTAATTCACTCATAACCTGCAAACCGTCCATATCGGGGATCCTTATGTCGAGCAGGGTAACGTCAAAATATTCGCGGCGCGCCATCGCAATGGCCTGGCTCCCGCTTTCCGCCATGAAGACTTTATGCCCCAGCGGTTTAAGCATATCAAAGAGAGCATTACGCACCGCCAGCTCGTCATCCATTATGAGAAGCTTAACCATTTAGCGCCTCCCCGACTTTCTGAAGAAGTAACGGCGCGTTGTACGGTTTCATAACATATCCGTTCGCTCCCGACTCCTGCAGTTGTTCCGGTTCTTCCGAAAGATCGTGGCCGGTGCACATAAGCACGGGAATTTTTGCGGTCTGCGGATCAGCCTTAATCGTCTTGCATGCTTCCCAGCCATCCATTTCCGGCATCTCAGCGTCGAGCAACACGATGTCGGGCATTTCCTGTTTGGCCAGGTTGACCGCTTCAAGACCGTCCTGCGCCTCTATAACGGTGTGCCCTCCCTTTTCGAGGGACATTTTCGCTATCTTACGCATCATGCTTGAGTCGTCGGCTATCAGTATTTTTGCCATTTAACGCACCTTTTTCCTTACGCTATATTTCTTTAATTCCGAACTTCACGGACTTAATCATGAACTTTCCGGTCTCCGTGTAAAAATGTACCGTGCGTCCGTGATTTTTACCCGTATCCTCGGCTAAGAGGGGTATCTTATGCTTTGCCAGGTTCTCCTTGACAGCTTTTATGTTCCGGTCACCGATGGTAATCATGGTGTCGAGGTTCAGCAGAGCGAACATGCACGCGCCACCCGCGATTTTCGCCAGCATGCGTTCTTTGATTGCACCCTTATACACCATTTCGGCAATCATCAACTCCAAGGCCGTATCGGCATACTTCGCGGGGTTGCTTTTGTTTTTGGTGGCGGTACTTTCGGGAAGCATAATATGCGCCAGGCCGCCCACCTTCACGAATGGATCGAACAGGACAATACCCACACAGGAACCGAGACTGATGGTTTCCAGCACAGTCGGGCTTTTTCCCACACCGAACTCGCCTATACCGATACTGATAAGATGGCTCATATCCTGCACAAATAACCCTCGCGATAAATTCTACTCTAGGCCGGTTTTTGCAAATATTTTGTTCAGCGATTCGTCATCGAGAAAGATTGCGATATTTGAATTTATTTTCCGTTCCGCTGATTCTATGTCCGTTTCCAGCAGCAACGCAAAGTCCGCCGCCTCCGCGATCTCTATCAGAAGAACGTCGATGATTGCCCCGAGCATATCTTTGGCGTAGTAGGGAACGGAAATGAGAACACGCATATCCATCATTTCGGCGATAGCGTTTAGATACGAGTTTGCCACGATATTGCCGAGCTCCAACAGCGCCGATTTCTGAACGTTTTCTGTCTCTTCGGGGTCGCCAAGATCCACACCGGCGATCAACATCTCAATGAGCGATTCCGTGACCTCTTCCGAGAGGAACAACAGGATACTGCCGCTCAGGTCACCCGAAAACTTGAAATAGAGCCCCACGATAGCGGTCTCGGCTCCGCCCAGGTATTCGGACACCTTGCTTAACGGAACCAGTTGGACGTCCGGTACGCGTACCATTATCTTTTGATCGATCAGCCGGGATAATGCGGAAGCGGCGTGCCCCGTACCTACGTTGACCACTTCATGCAGGACATCAAACTGGGTCTTCGAAAATTCGTTTGGCATGGCGCTCCCTGATTACTTCAAACTTTTCATGCTGCTATTCAAACGTCACCTTAACCTCGGCCCCATCAAACAGCGGCGAGGTAAACTGAGCATCGCTATCGTTAATCATCAGGCACAACCGCCTGCCTCCCTGATCCGGCGGATTGACGGTCAGGTGCCGGAAAACATCTACGAGGACCGCTTTCGCATCCTTTCCGTCCCCGCTGATGATCAGGTCGCCGTCTTTGACCGGCGAATCGATCGTCCCCTTCTCGCCGTTCACCAGTATTCTGCCTTCGGCGCCGGGGAATGTATATTCCTCACCGTTTATCTTTACGCGAAGATCGTTGCCGGGCCGGGGCGCAAAGATAAAATCCCGCACGAAAAGGGTAGCATCACAGGCGCTGAACTCAATGCTGTCCCCGGGGCGAACGATCTGACCTTCCGCAATCAGTGAGGTTTCAATGCCGTTTATTCTAAGGCGGTGGTTTTTTGTATTGCGTAAGACGGACTCCCCGTTAACATGCAGGCACGCATTCCGCTCGAAAAATGCATTGACGTCATATCCCATACAGATCAGCAGGGACGCGCCGCTGGTGATATCCTGGGTAACTATTTCATCCCTGTCGACAACGTATGCATCCGGGTCCGCTTCCTCTCCGTTTACGAAAACACGAACCGGCATAGCCATTACTTCTCCGTTCACCACAATCGTCTTATCCGAAAAGGCGACCTCTTTGATCCGGGCCTGCGCATCGGCGCCGTCCGCCGCCGGCCGCACCGTCACGCAATCCCCTTCCTTTATTTCGGTATCAAGCGCCACCGGCGCGTTATTGACGGCCACCAGCGCGGGCTGTGGAGGCTTGCCGCGCACGGTCCGGAGCTCACCGTTGAACGTATAGGTCTTAGCCAACCCCGGCCTGCCGTACACTTGCCGCATATTAAACCCGCTCGAAAGCAGCGCCTCAAGCACATGCATGCGTTCGTTAACCCGCAGCAACATCCGCCGCCTTTCATTGATGGTCACATGCACAAGCGAAAGCGCCTGTTGCCTGGCTGTGAGGGCGGCGATACCCAGACAGGTAGCCGCTTCCGGGCCATGCAATTTTTCAGTTTCATTAACAATGTTCCCGTAGGCGGTGGCTGCCCGGACACCGATGCGGTCACGGGACAAAGCAAACGCGGCGCTCACTTCTTCTTCAATGAACGGCGTCAGACTACCGCCGCCGACGAGTATGACCGCGCTATTGGACAGAAAATCCTGCCCATGGAGCGTGCATATTTCAGAGGCGAGGTGTGCGGCCAGTTCCCGCACGACCGGACGGATAATATCCTGTATTTCCGCCACCGTCCTCTCGTAGCAACGGCCGAATATATCCTGATATGAAAGCAAGGCGTCCAGAACAGCGGCCCGCGCGCCCGCTTCCCGTTTCAACCGTTCCGCTTCGATAAAATTGACAAGCAGCTGCTTGGATATTGCTTCGGTGATCTCGTCACCGGCATGCGGGACCATACCGTAAGCCACAATCTTACCCGCCGCCGTAATAGCTATGTCCGACGTCCCGGCGCCGATGTCAACGAGAATCAGGTTCAAATAATAAATGTCGCGGGGAACCACGGCCTCAAGCGCCGCGATCGGTTCAAGAGTCAGGAACGACAACTCGAGGCCGCACCGTCCGAGCACGCCGAAAATGCTCTCGATCACTTTATAGGGCAGTAATGTCACAATGGAATCCGTTTCCATTGTTTTCCCGCGATGGCCGAGCAGGTTCTTGATATTTTCATTGTCCAGGCGGTACTCGACCGGCGAGTATCCGACACAGCAGTAATCCTTGGAGCGGTCGTCGCTGAAAGTCGTTTCAAGCGCGTTCTGAACCGAGCTCAATTCAATTTGTTTTATTTCGATTTCCGTGATCGGATCCATGACGTTCGGGCGCTGGTAAGCGAACATGCCCCGGCAGGTATAGAGGTTTCTGCCGGCCACGGCGCAGGCGGCTTTTGTCAACGGATAGCCCGTTGCCTGCTCCAGCCGGTTCTTGATAACCCCGACTATCTTGGCCACCTTGTCAATGTCGTGGACCTGGCCGGCGAACATCGCCCGTTCCTCGTGTTCAAGCACTTCGGCATGGCGCACGACCACATAATTCTTCAGCGGGTCATCGACCCGCTCGGCAATGATACCCCGGACGAAGCGTGTGCCGATGTCAAGCACGAAAAACGGTGATGCCGACTGCGTTCTCTGTTCCATCCCCTGCTCCTGGAATCCCCCGGCTCTGCCGGGGGAGGAATGCACTAATTTATACCTTCGCCGTCCCTAGAAACCCGATAAATTGTTTTTCGGAATTTTTCATGATCGTACCGGAAAAGTGCAGCTTGATTTCACGGCCGCTTTTGTCGCGAAAGGTCACGGGGTAATCCGTCACCCGGCTTGACTTGATCATGTCGTTCCACGAATTGAACTGAAAATCCTGGCTGAATATCATCTGCAGCGGAAAACCGATCATCTCCTCTTCCCTGTAACCGAGAAGTGTTTCCACGGCTTTGTTTACCTTCTTAATATTTCCTTCGATATCCGTGGCAACGATCATGTATACAAGATTATCAATGATGGCTTCGTCGTATTCCTTGGCCCGCTGCAACTCTTCCAGAAGCCGGACGTTTTCCCGCACGAGGCTGTACGACCTGTAAGCATTCTTCAAGGTCGTGGTCAACTCATCGACATTGATCGGCTTGCGCAAGTAGGCGAACGCACCGGCGTTCAGCGCCTGAATGGCCGAATCGGTCGAACTGTAGGCAGTCATCATGACTACCATGGAATCTGGAAAATTCTTCTTGATTATTTTCAATAATCCGATGCCATCGATACCCGGCATCATGATGTCGCAGAGGATCAGCGGGAACGGTTCCGGCCGGGCTTGCAGCTTCCCGATCGCATCGGTCGCCGTTTCCGCGGTCGTGACCTCATAGCCGCTCATGACCAAAGTGGACTCGAGATACTCGAGCACCGTCTCATCGTCATCTACTACAAGAACGTGCGGTTTATACATAAATCCCCTGCTCCTATATTCAAAAGAAGTCGTACTGCCGGAAGGACTTCACTATTATCCATACAGCGAACCCACGTCCAGGATCATGATGACACGACCGTCACCGAGAATCGTCGCACCGCTGAAATTCTTGGTGTGGCGCAGGATACCGGTTAAGGTCTTAATGACTATCTGCCGCTGACCGATCAGCGAACTTACCACCAGCCCCGTCTTATTACCGCCGATTTCTACGATGACGGCATATTTATCCGCAAGGCCGGACGCCAGTTGCGCTTGCGGCGCCGTGCGGGCAAAGCTCGAAAAACGTTCAACTTCAAACGACCGGTCAAGGCGCACCAGCGGAATAACATCGTTGCGCAGCAGGAAGAATTCGCGCAACTCGATGGTCTTGATATACTCAGGGTCAATTCTTGCAATTTCACTAACGCTCGTCAGCGGCACTGCGTACACTTCCTTGCCTACACGCACGAGCAGCGCCTGGATAATCGCAAGCGTCAGGGGGAGCTGCATAATGAAGGATGAGCCTTCACCTTTCTTCGATTTGATCTCCAGCTTCCCGCTAAAGGACTCAACGAGATGACGCACGGCATCCATTCCGACGCCACGGCCGGAAATATCGGTGATTTCCGTGGCCATGGAAAACGCGGGATGACAGATCAGCATAAAGGCTTCGTTTTCTGAGAGCGATTTTGCTTCTTCTATCGAAACGATGCCCCGTTCAACCGCCTTTGCGCGGATATCGTCGGCGGCCATGCCCTTGCCATTATCGCTCACTTCGATGATGCAGTAACCGCGTTCTCTGCGCGCGATCAGCTTAATCTCGCCGACCGGTGTTTTGCCGGCCTTCTTGCGAACTTCGGAAGATTCGACACCGTGATCGACCGAGTTCCGCAACAGGTGGACGAGCGGTTCGTTAATCTCTTCCAACAGGCTCCGGTCGATCTCGATCTCCGAACCGATCATCTGGAATTCGATGTCCTTGTTCAGTCTTTTGGCGAGATCCCGTACCATGCGCGGATAACGGTCAAAGATATGACGGACCGGCACCATGCGCGTTTTCAGAACCTCTTCCTGCAGATCGATACTGATCCGTTCAAATTGCGCCAGGGCCACCGAAAGTTCGGCGATCTTATTATCAAGGCCGACCTGCTGCAGGCGCGCCCCGTTAATCACCAGCTCCCCTACCAGGTTCATGAGGCGGTCCAGGTATTCTACTTTTATCCGCACGGCCTGCGTTTTTACTTTCGTGAGGGCGGAATCTACGATCTCCTGCGGTTTATCGTCTGCCGCCCGATGTTCGGGGCTTGCCTTCACGACATGTGGCGCCGCTTCGGCTTTGTTCGTCGCCGCCTCGATCGGTGGTTCAGATACCGGCGCCGCTTCCTCGGCTTTGGATTTCATTGGCGGCGGCGCCTGCAAAACTGTCACCGTACCGTCCGCATCCGGGGAGTCGTCCGATTTTGTGTCGATCACATATTTTAATTTTATCAGCAATCCCGAAACATCGATCCCCTTATCTTCCCCGGAGGATGCTTCGTCTACCAATGACCCCAAAATGTCGAAACAGTTAAACAGCACCTCCACCGTGTCGTCGGTAGCCACCCCTTTGCCCTTGCGCAACTTATCAAGCACGTTTTCCATTTCGTGGGTCAGCTGTGTTATCTTGTCAAAACCCACGGTTGCGGCCATACCTTTGAGGGTATGCGCCGCCCGGAATATCTCATTAAGCATATCCCGGTCTCTCGGATTCTTTTCCAGCTGCAACAACGATGCATTCATCAGCGCCAGATGCTCTTTTGCTTCCGAGCAGAAGATTTCCTTGAATTGGTTCAGGTCTAATTCATCCATTATTTTTTCTATCTCTTTTGACTATCCCCTTCACGGATCAGCTATTCTGCGAGAAAAATGTATCCAGTTCCCTGGTCGGCGCTTCAATATTGACATTCCTGGTTTTTCCCGTGTAGGCTTCATCCCGCAGCACCCGGAGAATATCGAAGCATCCGGCGATAAACATGACATTATCGACGGTGGCAACTTGCCGCCCCTCCCGGAGTTCATCGAGCACCCTGGCAAGGGAAGCCGTAAAACGGGTTATCGAATCATATCCCACCGTCGCTGCCATGCTCTTAACGGTAAACACGATGCGGAAGAGTTCAAACAGTATCAACCGGTTCTCCGGGTTCTCAGCCAGACGTTCCAGTAAATCGTTGGCGGAGTTAAGATAATCAGCAAGCTCCGAAAAGAACACATCCTTAACCAGCGCGACTTCCTGATCGCCGTGACGGATCTCGCTGACGGCCCTCATCTTGCCTATTAGAGTATCTATTGATATCCCCCTGTCGGCGCCGGTCGCAACCTCGTCCACCAGCGCTTTAACCCCCTCAAAACACTCGTTGACTACGACAAGTATCTCGGGAATCATGGTTGTTTTACTTTTGTTAAGCTTGTCGAGGCCCTTGGCCATTTCCTGTAAGAGCGGCGTAACTTTATCAAACCCCATCGTCGCCGCCATACTCTTGAGGGTATGTGCCGCCCGGAACAGTTCAAAAATGGCAGACACATTCACCGGATCATTTCTCAGTATTTCTAACGAGGCATCGGCCGCATCCAAATGCTCCTTTGCTTCCGCGAAGAAAATATCTTTAAATTTGTCAAAATCTATCTCATACATAATTTTTGGCGCTCCGTTCCTTCAAAATGTTCACACCCACTGCAGAGCAAACTCCACGCACGGCTTTTCCTGCGCATCATTGTACATTTTAGTGCTTATCGTAACATTTTTGGCATCGCAGCGGCTAATAACCTCTTTTATCCAACCCGTGATCAGAGGCACGATAATGGACACGACATCGCTGCGCGACATCGCCGGGCCGCCAAGAACGAGAACCATGCTGTGGTTCGACGCATTGAAACTGTTGATCCGTGCCCGGACTCCCAGAAACTCTTTGGAGAGAATACCGGGAACGGCCACCGGACAATCAATAATCTGTAACCCCTTGGCAAAAAACGTATCCCGGTAGGCAAGGATGTTGTTTTGCGCGATGCGTTTGCCCATTTCTTCGAAAAAAAACTCTCTCCGTTTATCGCCGCCGGGGTAGATCTCCGCGGTCTTGTTGCATATCTCCCGAAAAAAATCGCCGGAGTAGAACCTGTCCGGCAAGAGCGTCTTGATGCCGCGCACAATTTTTTCGTCGCAGGAACTTATGACTGCCTTTACCCGCGGTTCCCCCAGCTTCTCGGTCACGTAATCGATGCACGTTTTGAGCGCCGTCCCCCGCACCAGCATTATTTCCATCGGCATGATCACCGGCTGCCGGCCGGAAACAAGCTCGACGACCACACCCGAAATACAGGTCGACGGGAGAATGTAATCGGCAAGATTTGACTCGATAACTGAGCGCGGCATCCCGAATATTCCGGCCGTCGATTTGTCTTCAGCGATGACGACACCGCCGGCCTTCTTGACATCCTGGGCACCTTTCGTGCCGTCCCGCCCCATGCCCGACAATACTACACAGATAACATTTTTGCCGAAAGCGGCGGCACAGGAAGTAAATATCTCATCAATATCCGGCTGAAGTTTCCGCTCGGTGGTAACGAGATTTGCCACAATCCCTTTTTTCGTGCGCACGGCAGAAATGCTCGAATCACCCGGCGAAAACAGAATGCTTTTTTGAAAGACCATATCCCCCTTTTGGGCAATGCGTATGTAAAAGGGCAGGAACGTCCGGACACGGTCAACGAAATGAATGAGAAACTGGTGCGGAATATGCTGGCCAATGACAATGCCGGCGGAAAAATCACCCGGCAGCATCGACAAGACTTCCGTGAGCGAGACCAGCCCGCCGGCAGAAGAACCGATGGCGACGACGTTCGCCGCCCGCAACCGCAGGCCACGAATGAGATTGGGCGACTTTATAAGCGACGAGTAGGATAGGAGCCGCTCGTGATCAATGCGCGCCACCGCCTTGATCTTCTGAATCAGCTCATCGCTCACCAGCCCGATCGATTGGGGATTCTTCGGTTTCAGTACGACATCGATGACTCCCAGGGAATACGCTATCTCAACGATATCGGAACCGAGTTGACTGATGGAACTCACCATGATGACCGGGGTGGGCTTCTGTTTCATCACCTCTTCCAAAGCCCATATCCCGTCCGATACCGGCATGATGATATCCATGGTCACCACGTCAGGTGTCAGCTTGTGAACCTTCTCTACTGCCTCCTGTCCGTCAGCGGCCTCACCGATAACCTCGATCTCCGGGTCCTGAACCAACATCTCCCGGAGGAGTTTGCGGGTGAAACTGGAATCATCGACGATGAGAACCTTAATCATAGTTGAATTGTTTTACCGCCGGCCTGATTAACTGAGAACTTTTTCGATCATCTCAAGCAGCACTTCGGGTTTGACGGGTTTTACCACGAACCCTTTGGCGCCGAGCTGCATCGCCTCTTCAACTATTTTTTCCTGGCCCATGGCCGAAACCATTATTATCTTGACGTCTTTATCGAATTCAACCATTTTTTTTACCGCCGTCAATCCGGTTTCGATCGGCATGATGATATCCATGGTTACGATCTGCGGCAGAAGCTCTTTATACTTGTTAAACGCATCCACCCCGTTCTCTGCTTCCCCGACAACGGAATGCCTGCCGTCCTTGCCCAGTATATTTTTCAGTATCAGCCGCATAAACTTCGAATCATCTACAATCAGAACCTTCGCCATTTTGTTCCTCCTTAATTTATTTTCGTTGGCGGCACAGAATATACCCGCACACATAACGCCCTGCAACATCTCCAACTTATCCGGAAAAACACTGTTTGCAAGTCTGGTACTTTATATATAATAAATGAGTATTTGTCAATGAACGAGCGACCGGTTGACCGGTACATTTATTGCCGATCTTCAAGAGACCTCCGGTCCTTGCGATAAATACTCTCGGCCCCGTTGTATACGTAGAATTTGTTCTCCGTCTTAGCGGTAAAGAGCACCTCGGATTTGCCTATCACCAGCCATCCATTATCCTTTAGAGCGTCGTAAAACTTTTGCATTAACTTGGTTTTTGTTTCCTGTGTAAAATAGATAATCACGTTACGGCAAAATATCATGTCAAAGTTGGTGCCCGGCGGCATCTGTGTTATAGCGTTCAGGCAATATATCTGCACTACCGATTTCACAGAGGCGTCGATTTCGAATTTTTCAATGCCTTTGGCGTCCTTTGAGCGGTGAAAGTACCTGTCCAGATATTCGGGCGGCGTAGTTTTGAAAGCGGCCGCAGAGTAAACGCCCGCGTGGGCTTTTTTCAGCGACAGGTCGTCGATGTCGGTCGCGATGATTTTCGGAACAACCTCCCGCCCCTTGATCAGTTCTTTCATCATGATCGCCAGCGAGTATGGTTCCTCTCCTGACGAACAACCGCAGGACCAGATGGAAAGCGTCCTGTTGGGCTGGTTCTTTTTTTCAGCGATTACTTTCGGGAAAACATCGTTTTCCAGTATCTCCCAGGCTCGCGTGTCACGAAAGAACTGTGTTACGTTGATCGTGAGGGCATCGTACAATTTTTTTGGTTCATCCGGAGTTGTTTTAAGCGCCTTCAGGTAGGTAACGAAATTATCCTGCGGCAGGTTGTTGGTGAGCATGCGGGCATTCAAACGTCGTCTGATGTATGCTTCATTATAATCATGGCAATTAAATTTCAGCTCCTTCTCGATATACTGCAGAAGGAGCTGAAACGTCTCATTATCGTTGTTCTGTCCCGGTTGAGACACTACCATGGTATTCGTTCCCGTATCGTGAATCCCGTTTTCTTTACCCGCCCCCTGTCACCGTGCCCGCCACGCTGTGGCAGGCCGCGTAAAACCGGGATGATTTAAATGCTCTGTTTATCTTTCTTGACAACCTGTTCCAGGGTAACTCTCTCAAGATCACCGAGCAGTTTGGCGAGGTCCAGGAGAATAACCAGCCGTTTTCCCATCTTCCCTACTCCGGAAAGATACTGGGCATCGATAGAGGTAATCGACGGCGGCATGACATCGATCTGCTCCTGAGACAGCTGCGCGACCTCAGAAACACTGTCGACCACGAGGCCGATGATTTGTCCGCCGGCATCAGCGACAACGATACGGGTTTTTTCCGAGTGTTCCTTCTGTTCGAGCGCAAACCGCTTTCGTAAATCAATAATCGGTATTACCTTGCCGCGGAGATTGATGACACCTTCGATAAAATGAGGCATGCCCGGAATATGCGTGATTTCCGGAACACGAACGATCTCCTGAACCTGAGTGATAGGAACACCATACTCTTCATTTGACAGATTGAAAGCCACCAATTGGTGAATGTTTTGCTGCGCTGACATGTACGCCTCCCTTCGCCTGGCTGATCCTGCGACTTTATTATCCTGACATAGCTGTTCATCACTGATCGCGCGGATATGTCAAAAAATGAAAGAACTATTTGATTGTTCAAAGTATATATAACAGATTTCAGTATATTTGTCAAGTATTCACTGATGTCCTTTTCCTTATCTTTTTCCCTCGACATTGAGAACCCGGAAATTGGTTTACGGTTCGTGCCTGAAATCGACTTCGATGGCAGGAGCTCCGGTGAGGAACTGCGGGAGGGTGCCTTCCCGGTAGAACGCTTCAAGATGACCGCAAATGAAATGGTCGCGATACCGGTCAAGCGTACTCCGGGAATCGAGCACAAAACGCACATCCCTGTAATAGGAAGGATCGATCTTGATACGTGTTTCGTTGTCCGGTATCCGTTCGACCAGACTCTTGTTCCCGGCAGTCAGGGTGATAACGATCATTTTTCCAGAGACTCCAGGGCTTTCTTGATATTCTCGTCGCATTGAAGCGTAAGATCGGCTTTCAGTTCCTTGGCCCTGGTCAGATAACGGATGGCAGTCTCTTTGTTCCGCTTCAGCGCATAGACGAGCCCAAGGTGAAAGTACGCTTCGGCATACCGCGGGTTAATGCTGATGGCCTGGTTCAGGTCCTTTATGGCAAGGTCCGGGCTGCCTTTGGCGGCGTTGATAACCCCCAGTTGCATGTGGGCCGGCGCGTACTCTCCGTCCAGTTGGATGGCGCGATTGATATCTTCCAACGCACTCTCGTTGTCGCCACACCCGGCATAGGCCATGCCCCGCCCGACGAAACCGCGCGCGTCGTTGGAATCGAGTTCGATCGCCTTGCTGAAATCCCCGGCGGCACTCTCAGCATTGCCTTGCGCCAAAGCCGCCATCCCTCTATTGTAATAATCGAGCGCCTGATTCGTTGAAGAACTTTTTGAACTCGCCGCTGTACCATGGACCGCGCCGATACGCTGGTTTTCCGGAGCGATACCTGCAACGGCCGGTGGCGGCGGGACCGCCGGCATTGCGCCGGGACTCGTCGCCGGGGTATCAAGGGGAGGCCTCTCCTGAGCATAATCAGGATTTAGTTCAATGGCCTTATCCATGTCGATTTTCGACCTCTTTTCATCTTTCAATTTCGCGTAGACCTGCGAACGTCCGTAGTAGAACCTGGCGTCTTTGGCGCTATACTCGATGGCCTTTGAGAAATCCTTCACCGCGGAGTTGTATTTTCCCTGTTGCTGATACATTATGGCGCGGCTATACAGTATCTCCGTATTTTTGGGGTCGAGCTTCAGCACCTGCTCGAAATCCTTCCTGGCCTCATCATGCCGGCCTTTCTCAAGGAAGATGAGCGCCCGGTCAGAGTATAGAGAAGCATCGGTTTTGTTCAGATCGATCGCTTTGTTCAAGTCTCTAAGCGATTCGTCAATCTTTTTCAGAAAACGGTAGGATGTGCCGCGGTAGCCGTACACATTGCCATCCTCAAATCCCATCTGGATGGCAGTGCTGAGATCGGCCACAGCCTTTTCGTGCTGCCCGTTCTTGCTGTAGGCTATACCGCGTTCACCGTACACCCCCGCTTTCGCGAAACCGAGATCGAGCGCCCTGGAAAGATCCTGTATGGCATCGTCGTTGATCCCCGTCTTGCCGAAGGCCATGCCCCGCAGATAGTATATTTCACCGTCTTTCGGGCGCAGTTCAATAGCGCGGCTAAAATCTTTGATCGCGCTGCTTATCTCGCCCTTCTTGAATTGGAGCGTCCCGCGGGTTACGTAAGCCGGGAATAAATCCGGATCCAATTTCAGCGCTTCTTCGAGATCGTTGCGCGCTTTCGTCCCCTCGCCCCGCTTGGCGTAGGCCGTGCTCCGGTCGAAATAAATTTTGGCGTTCTTGAAATTCATGTCGATCGCTTTTGAAAAATCGCTGATGGCGCTTGCAACTTTCCCCTGCCGCAGGTAGACCAGCGCCCGCGCGTTGTACGCCCGCCGGTGTCTCGGACTTATCTTGATCGCCTTGTCCAGGTCTTTCAAAGCCTCGGGAAGGTTGTTCTGTTCCTCGTACAAAAGCGCACGCTGGAAGTAGCTCGACGAATCTCTGGGTGAAAGCGAGAGCGCCCGGGTAAGCTCTTCAATGCTCAGGACGGGCGGTGATTGTTCTTCCGGCTGCTGCGGTTGCGCCGGCTCCGCCGTTTCCTTCGCCGCTCTTGTGTCGATGAAGACATCCGCTTTTGGCATCACAACATCGTCACTCCCTGCAGCTACGACCGGCGCGGGTTCCGCCGCCTCCGGCGGGACAACTGCCGACGGTTCCGGCATCACAACATCCTCACTCACCGCAGGAACGCCCGGCACGGGTTCCGCCGGTTCCGGCACGGGTTCCACGGATAATGGCTGGAGAAGTTGCTCATCCCGGTCAGCCGTCTCCGTCACATGCAAGCCATCAACATCACCAGGGTCATTGTCTATGACCCCATCTTCCACAACCGATATTTCTTCCTCCGGCGCGGGTTCCGGGGGAATAACGGCCGACGCATCGGCCGGCACCGTTTGCGCGGATCCGTCCTGCAGGGACGGCATCTCGTACATGGCCGGTTCAGGTTCTATGACCGGCAACCCGGCGGGCCGTTCCTCAGCAGGTTCCGCATGGAACGCGTTATGATAGTTACTGCACACCGCCACACGCTTATCTGCTTTGGTGAAAACCCCGGCCGGATCCATCGCGATCGCCCGGTCATAGTCCCTTACGGCATTCAGGTTGTCACCCTTATTGCGGGCGGCTATACCCCGGTAATAATAGGCAATGGCGAAATCGGGCTTAAGTTCTATGGCACGGGTCAGATCCCTGATTGCGTCGTAGTTGTTCCCCTGACCGATGCGGATGAGCGCCCGGTTGATCATGATGTCAATATTGTTTGGATCAAGGACGGCTACGCGATTGAAATCCTCGAGCGCCCTGACACTGTCACCTTTGCGTACAAAGCAGAGTGCCCGGGCGAAAACGGCACGGAAATGGCCGGGCGACAGCCCGATTGCCTTGTCGTAGTCGCTGATAGCGGCGTCCACCGATCCCGAACGCGCTGAAGCGTTCGCTCGCAGGAAATAAACCTCGGCGTACTCTCCGGTGATGGCAAGAGCGCTGGTATAATCGCGGATGGCACTGTCCATATCGCCTTTGCGTTCCCAGGCAATACCGCGGTTTTTGTACGCCTCGCAGTGCCGTGCGTTTATGCTGATGGCCTTGTTGTAATCTTTGATTGCCAGATCGTTGTCGCCTTTCATGGCAAAAGCAACACCCCGCCGGTCGTAAATATCCGCATTTCCAAAACCCAGCTCGATGGCCCTGTTATAGTCTGTGACGGCGGCATCATTGCTGCCTTTCGCTGAATACGCCAGGCCCCGCCGGTAATAGGCTCCCATGAGCCTGGGGTCGAGTTCGACGGCTTTCGAATAATCCTGAATTGCCAGATCGTTGTCTTTCCGTTCCGCATAAAGCAGGCCACGGCAGTAATACGTCTCCTCGAACCCCGGGTCGAGCTTGATGGCTTTGGAGTAGTCGTCCAGCGCGTGCCCGCTCTCCCCTTGCGCGGCGTAGGCCAGGCCGCGATTGAAGTATATCTCGCCCACCTGGGCATTGAGCTGGATGGCTTTCGAATAATCATTTACGGCGTCGTCGATGTTGCCTTTCGCCGCATTGATATAACCACGGTGGAAATAGGCCTCGGGCACTTCCGCGTTCAGTTCGACGGCACGCGTATAATCGGCAACTGCGCCATCGAGATCGTTATTGAGACTGCGGAGAAAAGCACGGAGTATATAGACCAGATAGTATTCAGGCGAAATATCTATGGCGGCGCTCACGTCGCGCACGGCGCCGGCAATGTCATTCTTTTCGTAATAGTAGTTGGCCCGGGCGATGTGCGCCAGGAAAAACCGGCCGTTGATCTCGATGGCGGCGTTGTATTCTTTGAACGCTTTATCGTAATACCCCTCGTAACGGTAGAAGTTGCCGATGTTATAGTGGGCGAAAAAATCGTCCGGGCACAATTCGATGGCTCTTTTGAAATCCCGGGCCGCGACTTCGTCCTCCATTTTCTTCCGGTGGGCTATCCCCCGGTTGTTGTAGGCAAACGAATCGTCAGGTTTCAATTCCGTGGCCCGGTTAAAATCACGGATGGCTGAATCGTTGTCGTTCTTGTTGCGGTAAGCGATGCCCCGGTTGTTGTAGGAATAGTCGTCGTCAGGGCTCAGTTCGATAGCCTTGTCGAAATCCCTGATGGCCGCGTCGTTGTCGCCCAAAATGCGATAGGCCAGGCCCCTGCTATAGTAGGCGGCTGTGTATTTGGGATTCAACTCCAGCGCCTTGTTGAAGTTTTCGATGGCAGACTGGGTACTGCCGTTCCTCCGGTTGGCGTTGCCGAGAGCGTTATAGGCGGTGGAATTCTGGGGGTTCAGTTCAACAGCCTTATGATAATCCCTGATGGCCTCACCGTTACGGCCCAGGTTAACGTAGACATCGCCGCGAGAAATGTAGGCAAAGGCAAATTTATGATCAAGCTCAATGGCCCGGCTGAAATCCCGCACCGCCGCATCGTTGTCACGCATGCCCAGGTGGGCCATACCGCGGTTATGGTAGGCGGCCGCGTCTTCAGGATTGAAGTTGATGGCTTTATTGTACCCCCCGACGGCTTTAGTCAGCTCTTTTTGCTTCTCCGCATCGATGGGCCTTCTATAAGGTATAAGCGCATCCTCGGGGTTTAATTCGACGTACTCAAAATACCGCTCGAAAAAACGTTTGATGTATTTGCTCGGCTTGAGAACCATTTGTCCGCGCCTCCGTCAAAAAAACAGGTACTGCAATCTGCCGTCGCAACCGCCAACGATGCTCAGTATACGTTCAATGTTCAACGTTCCATGCTCATGGAACTTATACAATTGTACCATAATATTTTCCGTCCGCAAGGTTTTTAAAGGTTTTGCGTGCAGGATCCGCCGGATGCTCCGGCAGTTACGACCGTCAGGCCCGCCTTCAGCGAAGGACGGAGCCAGAAAAGATTCACCAGCAAAAGAATAAAACCGACGACCGCAAAGGTCACGACCGGCGAAAGGGCGAGCTTGTTCAATGCCCAGAACAGTCCGGTGCTCGAGAGCATGGCCCCATTCTCAAAAAAGTTCTGCACGGCGATCACCTTGCCGATGCGCCGCGCCTCGGATCTTGCCTGGATGGCGGCATTGAACGGCACGACGAACAACCCGCCCAGAATGCCCAGCACAACCAGTTCGCCGACGAGAACACCGTACCCGGCATAGGCGAGCACAATCAGCAGGATACACAGGCCCATCAATGAACCGAATATCCAGGATTTCCATATCTGTCCGGTCTTAAACCGTGTGCCGGCGATGAGACTCCCTATAATAATGCCGATGCTGAGCCACAACGCGAGCAACGATATTTCCGTAGCCGTTGTCAGTTTTACCACCTGCTGAGCCCAGGTCTGCAGATTAAGCTTGACGAACGAAGCGGACGACCAGAAAATGACGGCGCCGAATACCGGGACGTAGAGATACCGGCTCGAAAAAATGGTACTCAGCGTTCCCTTAAACTCGTGCAGCACGCGGACAAATTTCTCGTCGCGGTTGCACCGCTGCGAGTTGTCCATGCGGCTGTTCAAGAAGATGGATACAAGGTATACCGCAAACAAAACGAAATAACTCCGCGCGGCGCCGATGGTATCAATCAGCAGCCCGCCGCAGACGATGCCCGTCAATATGGAAAATATCGTTGTCATCTCAACGGCCGCGTTTGCCCTGACAAGTCCCTCTTCATCTTTCAGTTCAGGGATTATGCCGTATTTGGCCGGCGAATAGACGGCCGCGCCCGTTCCGATCATCAGATAGGAAAATATCATCGTGTTCGCTCCCATGAGGATACCGGCAAATCCGAGAAGGCAACCGAGGGCTTTGATCGCGTTGGATGCGATAAGAACGTTTTTTTTGGGGTAACGGTCAGCGATCCACCCGAGAACAGGAGCAAGGACGACAAACGGCATGAAAAGGCAGTTTGCGTAGACGGCGGATTCGACACCGAACCGCACAAGATCGATTTGCCCCCCTTTTACCAGGCCCAGCAGGACGCCCATGATGACGGAATAAACGGCGTTATCGCCGAAAGCGCTGAACGACTGCGCAGCCAGAAGCATATGAAATGTTCTTGTTTTGTTCATAAACCAGTACTCTGTCAAGTTAATTTTTGTTAGTTTATTGTAGGGACTGTTCCCCGAACAGTCCGGCCGTTTGAGGCACAAGGCGGCGCGTTCGGGGAACGCGCCCTACGACTTCCTTGGTTTTTCATGATGAAGTACCGGCTCTCGCCGGTACGACTTCCTTGGTTTTTTATTTGGTGTCCCGAAGCATCCGCTTATAGTCGCGCAGCTGTTCGCTGTCGATATACTTGCGTATCAATTCGAAAAGGAGCACGTCTTCTTTGCCGGCATGCGCGAAAATGCGGTCTATCGCATCACGTGTGAGAGTTACCAGCACCTCGCAAATGTTCCGGTTGCCTTCTTCGTATTCTTCCGCCACCTCGCATAGCCGGCGCAGGCCTGCCAGCATGGCTTTATGCTCTTCCAGTATCTCGAACAAGACCTGCTTCTCATCCGGGGTAAGTTCTGCTTTATTCTGGTGGAGGCGTGAAATGAGAGTTGCTTCCGCTTCGCAATGCCGGGGCAGGGTACGATCAAGAAAATCCAGGCTTTCACATATCTTTTCCCATGTACCTTCTTTGTCAAGAAAAGTGAGCAGTTCGAAAAGAATGGCGCACTTTTCCTTGACCTCAAGGTGTTCCTGACAAAGCAGATCAACGATGTCGGTTGCTTTCTCCAAGTGTATCCTTCCTCAAAAATAAGTGACGCGGCCTACTGCGACATCATGTCGCATGTATAAATGCTACTATCTTGTAGCACAAACAGAAGAATTTTTCAACTAATTCCGAAATATCTTTCTTACTCCTGTTTTTGCTATACTATAGTTGTTACAAACAAACATCAGCTGGGGGGATACGATGAGATGGCATATCATGGTGATCGTACTTGTGCTGGCCCAGGTAATACCGTGCGGTCATGAAGCAAAAACGCAGGGCGCAACGTTGCCGATGTATGGCATACCGCAGCAGGCACAGGCACTTCCGGGAGTGGCGCCCCTCCAACGGGACGACTTCCTAAGAATATTCATGGAGTCCCGCTCTGCGGGACCGGAGGCTCCACTAACACTGCCTCCCGCGACGACAGAGAAAGCGCTGCGGGCGTTTCTGAGCGAAGGCCGGCTCTTAGATCTGGCCGAAGGCATGCACCGCATATTAGAATCACAGTAATAGGGTTGCGTTGCCCGGCCCTACGGAGGTTTTTGACGTATGCAGGACGAACAACTGAATACGCCGGAGCTCGACCTGGCGATCCTGGGTTGGGATACTTTTTTTCAGAGGGCTTTTGCCGCCTTTGACAACGAAAAATTCCAGCCCGCGCGGGTCATGGCCCAGCACAAGGGCTTTTTTGAAGTGCGGACGGCACACACCAATTTCCTTGCCGGCATATCCGGCAGGCTGCGCCACGCGGCCAGGGGGCCGTCCGACTTGCCGGCCGTCGGCGACTGGGTCGTAGTCAACCGCACCAAAAATCTTTCCGATCGGGCCCACATCGCGGCCGTCCTGCCCAGAAAAACAAAATTTTCCCGCAAGGCGCCGGCAAGCGATATGGACGAGCAGATAATCGCGGCAAACATCGACACCGTCTTCATTGTACAGGGGCTTGACCTCAACTTCAACGTGCGCCGCATCGAACGCTACCTGGCAATGATTTACGACAGCGGCGCCCTGCCGGTCGTCATCCTCAATAAGGCGGATCTGTGCGCCGCTGCCGGAGAGAAACGGGCCGAGGTGCGCTCGGTCGCCTTTGGCGTGCCCGTCCACGCCATCAGTTCGGTCAGCCGTTCCGGCTACGACGAGCTTTCGCCCTATCTGACACAAGGATGTACGGTCGGGTTCCTGGGAAGCTCAGGGGTCGGCAAATCGACGATCATCAACAACCTTTTGGGCGAAAACGTGCAGAGGACGAGCGAGGTGCGCGCCTACGACTCGAAAGGCCGCCACACCACGACGCACCGCGAGATATTCGTCCTGAAAACGGGCGGCCTGCTGCTGGATACGCCCGGCATGCGCGAGTTGCAGCTATGGGACGCGGAGAGCGGCGTCAAGGACACCTTCCAGGACATCGACGCGCTGGCCGGGAAGTGTCGTTTCCGGAACTGCCGGCACGACAGCGAACCGGGCTGCGCGGTGACGCAGGCCATCGAAGAAGGAGCGCTATCTCCCGAACGACGGGAAAGTTTTGTAAAACTGAACCGCGAGCTGGAATGCCTGGAATCGAAAAAAAAGCAGGAGTTCTGGCAGAAACGAAAACCCGATGAAAAGAAAGTGCCGAAAGATGTGAAGCGAATTATCGTGGCGAAGCCGCAGCAGCCGTAACTTTGCGCGTGTGGCAGGTATAGACGAGAGCCGGCGGGATGTTGAGCAGCACAAAATCTCCGTGCAGCCGGGCAAAATACTTGCCGAGAAATGTTTTGAGATTGAACCCCTTCAAGAGCGAAAGGGTATGCATATATTGAACGAATCGTCCATTCTCCTTGAGCAGCGGGAGGACGGACTGTTTGACCAGCCCGTCGAAATCAAAGCACGAACAGGGCAAGGTGGAGACGATAGCGTCGACACCGTGGTCCTTGATACCGAACACATCGTGTAACACCTTCCGGCAGTTAAATACATCCTCGTTCACCAGGAAAACGTTTCCCCCCGCAATACTGTCCTTGAGCACACCGTGCAGATTGGGGTTTTTCTCGAACGAGACGAACAACGTTTCCGGCCGTTTGCGCTTGATGATCTCGCGCGTAACGGCGCCGCTTGCCGAACCGAACTCAACGATCACTTCAGCCGTGTCGAACGGAACGAGCCGCAGCAGCGAGTTGACGCAGGTCTTTGAATCGGGGACGACCGACCCGATCTCCTTGACGTTCTTGCAGAATTCCCGAAAAATGTGCAGTGATTTTTTCATGATGGGGACATTATACCATAACCGGGCGACAGGGGCAAATAAAAAAGATTCTTCAGTGGACACTGAAGAGGATGGCGTGGGCGGAGAAGCCGGCGCCGAAGGCGGCAAGGATGCACCGATCTCCGGGCGCCATGCCGGTGTCCATGAGGCGTTGCAGGGCGAAGAGGGACGTCGGCGAGGACATGTTGCCGTATTCAGACAATACTCCGCGCGTTGCGGCAAGCTGTTCTTCGGAAAGACCGAGTTCGGCCTTGACGGCGTCGATCACGTTTGCCCCGCCGGAGTGCAGCGCCCAATGGCGCACGTCGCCGGGTACGAGATCGTGTTGTGACAACAGACTTTCCACCAGTTCCCGCACGGCCTTGCCGGCAAGGCCCGGCAGGCGGGTGGTCAGCTGGTTGTGCAGTTGGCCGTTTTTGTAAACGAACCGTATGTCGTCGCGGTACTCAGGCAGGTAGTGCGACAGCGAACCCTCCAGGCGCAGGCCCCGGGGCCTTTTCCACAGGACGGCCGCCGCCGCTCCGTCTCCGAAAAGGGCGTTGGAAACGATCAGGCTGATGTCGTCGCCCATCTGGAAGGTCGCGCTGCATATCTCCACAGCGACGCTGAGCACGACTTTGTCGTCCATACCGGGAAGCAGCGCACGGCCCAGAGACAAATTAGGCGCCGCGCCGCCGCACCCCGCACCCACCAGGTCGTACGCCGTGATGTCACGACGGAGATCCATGTCCTCGATCAGGTAGGTCGAAATGCCGGGACACAGATATCCCGTACAGGTGTTGACGACGAGCGCCCCTACATCGTTTTTCGTCAGGCCCGACCGCGCGAGCGCCTCGTGCGCGGCACGGGAGGCAAGCGCCACCGCCTGTGCGCGGAACCGTTCCATCTTGCTGTCGGGATCCTCGCCGAACAAAGCGTCCGGACTCTCGATCGCAAAATGGCGTTGCCTGATGCTCGTATGCGTAAACACTTTTTCCATAACATCGGCCATCCGCCGGCTCATTATGTTGCCGTAGCGCCCGGCAAGAAGCGACAGCACTTCCTTTTGCTCGATGATGTACGACGGCACGGCGGTGCCGATGGATGCCAGCCGCACCGCGGTGTACTGCTGAGAAATATCTTTTATAGTTGTCACACGTTTGCTCCTATTGTGCGGAGTGTTTTCCGCAGGATGCGGATGTGCTTCCAGAGCGGCTGGCGGAACCCGACCATGTGCCCTATACGGAACAACGCGGGCAAAAATGGAAGATTCAGGGAATCCGAATGGATGAAATTGTCATGCTTTTCAACCGCCCGGCACACGGCTGCCGTTATCCACGCCGCGTCAATGTTCGGTGAGACGTAGGTGACGGTCCGCAGCATTTCGCCAGGCGGCACCGTCAACACGCCTTCCTGCCGGGCGATCTTTTCCAGTTGGGTTCCGGGATAGATGCGTATGCCGACGTTGAAAAATGCGATATCGTTCGGGCGTAGGTAATCTTCGGCGAAATGGATCGTCCGGAGCACCGTCTCTTTGGTCTCACCGGGACCGCCCAGCATGAACATCCAGAACGCCGGCAGCGGCGACCGCGCCACCAGAATCGCCGCACGGCGGACATCCTCGGACGTGTATCCCTTGCCGAGCCCGCTCAACACGGGATCGGCGGCGCTCTCCGCGGTAATTCCGATACCGGTAAAACCCGCCCCCGTCATGGCGTACAGCAACGGCTTATCTATGAAGCGGGGATTAAGCTCAACTGTCTGAAAGTGCGCACCGGTGGACGCCGCGGCCAGGCTCCGGCAAACGGAGAGAGCATGCGCATACGGCGCATTGAAAACGTTATCCACGAACTCAATCTCGGTCAGTCCTTGCGCGGCCAGGGCGCGCACGTCCCGCACCACGCTCTCGGGGCTGAACAGCCGGTATTTATTCCCTTCGCTCATGCTGTAAGTGCAGTATACACACTTGAACGGACAGCCCTGCTTGGTCTGCAGCGGCGCCGATGAAAAACGGGAGAGGTAAGCGCCCGTGTCGATCCACCGCTTATACCGTGGCACCGGATAGTTCTCCGCGGAACATGGATCGGCGCGCGGCGTCTGCCGATAGATCCCATTTTCTATCCAACCGAGTCCGTTCACCGTCTCCCATTTTCTGCCGGTCCCGCAGGCAAACAGGAATTGCGGAAAAACGAACGGTCCGTGCCCCTGGACAACAAAATCGGCGCCTGAATACCGCAGGAGGGCTTCCGGCATTACGCCGACAGCCGCGCCGCCCAGCACAACGGCGGCCCGGGTTGTTGCGCGGATAATGTCCGTCAGGGGCCTGATCTCTTCAAAGAACATAACGGAATGCCGCATGTCGTTGTTGTCAATGTTGCGCACCGAGATGCCGACAACGTCGGGCTGCGCCCGGCGCAAAACCTGCGCGAGCGCCGCGCCGGGGTCGCGTTTGAACATGAGGTCGAGAAAGACCACCCGATGGCCGGCACGTTCAGCCGCTTCAGCAACGAGGCAGGCGCCGAACGGCATGACCGCCACGGGATGTTTATTCCGGTTTGCCGCGACGATTATGACGTTCATATGGCAAGGTAACCCGGATGACCGGCCAGTATCAGTCCGTCAAGCACGGTATCGCAGCGGGGACAGCGATTTTTGTCGAGTCGGTTTTCGAGAACCCGGTAGATACAGCGCCGGATCAATAGTTCGTCGCAGACGTGGCAGTAGGTATTCTCTTCTTCGTCAACGTTACCCCGATACACGTACCGCAGTCCCGCTTTTTTGCCGATAGCCGCGGCCTCGCGCAGCTTCTCAACGGGCGTCGCTCCCACGTTCAGATACCGGTAGTCCGGATGAAACCTGGATACATGCCACGGTATCTCCACACCGACCGTGGCAATGAACGAAGCGATCTTTTCCAGTTCTTCGGGTGAGTCGTTCTGCCCCGGCACGACGAGCGTCGTCACCTCCGCCCAGATGTTGAGATCATGGAGACGGCGGATGGTATCGAGGACGGGCTGGAGCCGCCCCTTACAGACCGTCCGGTACGTCGTGTCACTGAAGGATTTAAGGTCAACATTGGCCGCATCAAGATAGGGATGGATCATTGTCAGCGCTTCCGGAGTCATGAAGCCGTTCGTCACAAATATATTGTATATCCCTTCCTGCCGGGCGAGTTTGGCGGTTTCAAAGGCGTATTCAAAAAAGATGGTCGGCTCGGTATAGGTATAGGCGATGCTTTGGCACCCCGAGAGCTTGGCGTGCTCGACAATCTCTTCGGGCGTCATGGCCTGCGAACCGGGATCGAATTGCGACGCTTCACGCGCCTGGGAGATCCGCCAGTTCTGGCAGAAGCCGCAGGCGAAGTTGCACCCGACAGTGGCTACGGAAAACGCTTTGCTTCCCGGCAGCAGATGGAACAACGGCTTTTTTTCGACGGGATCGATGTTACCGGCCACTACCCGCCCGTAGGCGTAGGTGTAGAGATCGCCGTGCAGGTTCTGCCGAACGCCGCAGACACCGTACTTAGACGGCGCGATCCGGCATTGGTGCGCGCAAAGAAAACAATGCACGTTCCCTTTATCCAGTTTTTCGTACAGCATTGCCGGGTGTACCATACTATACTGAACCTCGCATAAGTAATTACCTCATGGGATCGTCGCGGCAACTTTCTTTGCGTACACTCCGGTAAGATCGACCATTTCGATGATGTGCCCCTTCATCTCCATCCTGACACCCGACATGCGCGATCCGTCGGGCAAGCTGATTATTGCATCCAGCGCATAGAGCCGGAAGACATAACGGTGGGTTCCGGTCGGGGGACACGGACCGGCGTACCCTTTCCGCCCGGCGCTGTTGACGCACTGTCGCCCGGGAATGCTGTCCTCCGCGATGATACCGATCTCCGGCGATATACCAAAAACGAACCAGTGAATGAAACTGCCACCCGGGGCATCGATATCGTCGATAATAAGCGTCAGACTTTTTGTCCCCTGAGGGACGTTCTCGATGACGAGCTCCGGATTGACGCCGTCCCCCTCGCAGGTGTATCGGGCGGGGATCGGATGATTATTTGCAAACGCCAGGCTGGTGAGTTGCATATGTCTACCTCCTTAAGGTTTATACATTCACGAGTTCGGGCATATACACCTTCTCGCGCCGTCCGGCCGCGCCACCATCCTCTTTGGCGGCGGATGCTGCCGCCAGGTGGTGCCGAAACCAGCGGGCCGAGCGCCGGGCCGCTTCTTTGAGTGCCGGCAACTTTTCCCTGTTCCGTTCCATGCCGGGCAGAACCGCCATCTGGCAGGGGACGGATACCCGCTGCAACGCCTCGCGATTAATATCAATAAGTGAATAATCTTTCTCTCCCACTAGAAACAGCACGGGCGCGGAAACGTCAGACAGCACGTCGCTCGCCAGGTCAGCGCGGGCCGAGCTGAGGACAAGCGAGTTAATCATACCGGGCCGGCGGCTGGCCGCTACCAGGGCGGCGGCAGTCGCGGTGTTAAAGGCAAAATAGCAGACATTCCTTCTTTCGGCAAGCGCGTTTTCTTCCAGCCAGCGGGAGACCCTGATCAGGCGGCTCGCCAGAAACCGGATGTTGAACCGGAGACGATTGGCGCTCATGTCGATGACATCCTCTTCCACGCTGAGGAGGTTAACTTGCAATGTGGCGAGACCTTGTTTGCGCAGTTCGAGTGCCAGTAAATGAATGTACCCGTTGCGGCGCAGGTTGCCGCCGACGCAGGGGAAGACGACGACGCCGCACGCGGCCCGGGGAATGCCCAGGCTTCCCTCAAGCACGATCTTGCCGAGGGGCAGGCGAACTATATATTCATTCTTGTACATATTTGAGATATGGTTCATAACCGCTTTCTTGTTATATGAGCGCAGCCCGGGTGTCCCTCATCCTTAATTACGCACTGCAGCAGGGGTCTAAGCGGGTTGCGGCCTGTCAAGAGCACAAAAATACCTATAAAGAATATCAATGCCGCAGTCACGCAGAGCAGTACGGCCACAAAGTATCCGAACAGCCGCAGCACCTGCGCCTCAATGCTCTGTACGGAAAGAAACACAAAGAAACTCATGGTCAACAGCAGTGTTGTGGGAATAATTGCGAACGTACCGAGAATTCGAACGATAGGCATTGTGCTTACTATCCCCCTCTCAATTACTTACTGATGTTACGCAAAAGTTTCTGTTTGTATAATAAACAATCTATGTGTAACATCGCAATAAAACCAACGTCGCTGGGGCTCTGCCTGCATCCCTCAAAAGGGGACTCCATATATATACTTTAGGAAGTCGCCCGCCCCCAGGCCAATTTCTCTTTGCACGCCCAAAGAGAAATTGAGAGAGAAATGCGCCCCAGGCGAGCCACTCCATCGCGATTTTTCGGCGGCTGCTAAACTTGCCCGTCGGGCACTCCGTGCCCAGGATGGGCTTCGGACAGGCGCAGCCGACTACCCCGAAAATCCGCTCAGTCGTAGTCGGCTCAAAGGGGTGGACAACACCGCTCCACTCAAAGAGTGGAGCAAAGTCTTTGACTTCAACGCCGTTGA